>Ga0209500_10000237_pt1 | contig 50521 bp, 39 predicted proteins | sample S_140212_EF_Meta_FD_187323 | JGI IMG/M metagenome (GOLD analysis project Ga0209500, IMG submission 187323) | Freshwater microbial communities from Lake Simoncouche, Canada to study carbon cycling - S_140212_EF_MetaG (SPAdes) (version 2) | ecosystem: Environmental > Aquatic > Freshwater > Lake ... | reverse complement strand
GCCCTGACGCTCGGCGGCGCCCTCTGAATTTCCAAGCCATGAAGACCCCGCTCTCGCCCGCCTCTACTCTGGCTGGCCGACGAAAGCGGCCAGGCGATCCGCCAGAAGGCAGTTTGACTGCCTTCGCTGCCACCCCTATCAAAGCAGTGTGAAGGCCCTCCCCGCCCTGCTCTGCCTGCTCCTGCTCGGGATGGGCCCGGCATGGGCGGCCGAACCGGACGCACCGCAGACGTTGCCGATCCTCTACGACCAGCCGGGGGAGAAATATATCCTGCGCATCGATAACCGCCGCTACCAACTGCCATACGTGACGAAAGAAGGCGTGGTCCAGCTGATGTCCTTCGCCAACTACCCGCGGACCAAGCTGCGCTTCGATGAATACAAGCGCTCGCTCGAGGATAAGGCGAAGGCCGAAGCCCTCGTGCACCGGGCACAGCAAGGCGTCACCCGCGAGACGGACCGCGTCACCCGCCTCCGCAGAAGCCTTGAGTCGCTCCGCGCTCAGGTCTCCCTGCTTCGCTCCCAGCCGACCATCGAAGTCCGCGAACTCCAGTTCCTCCAGGAACAGATTCGCAGCACCGCCGCATCGCTCGCCTCCGCCGAAGACATGGAAGCGAAGGCGCAAGCAAACCTTGAAAAGACCAAGTCGACCACGGAGTCGGCCTTCCAGCGCGCGGACAAGGCGCGCGAGGACTACGTCACCGCCCTCGACGAGTACGAGAAACCGCTCGCCGCAATCCGCGCGATTGCGATGACGCACGGCACCGCCCTCTAATTTCCAGACCATGAAGATACCCGCCCTCCTCCTCGTCCTGCTCTGCACTGGTTCCGTCGGCCTCGCCCAGCAGACCAAGCCTGCCGCAAAAACCGCGCCTAAGGCCGTCGACCGTTACGCCGTGCGCCCGGACGAAAAGGTCTCCTGGCACGACGTCCGCGAGACGGACCTCGAAGGCCGCGCCTTCCCGGACGCCGAACGCAAAAGCTACTTCGACCGCCTGCCCGCCGAGGCCGACGGAAAAGTCACGCCGGCCGTCTGGGGCCTGAGCCGCGACAGCGCGGGCCAGATGTTCCGCTTCCGTACCGACGCCACGACCATCTACGCGCACTATAAGGTCACGAAACCGGCACTCGGCATGCCGCACATGCCCGCCACCGGCGTCAGCGGTCTCGACCTCTACGCCCGCGACAAAGACGGCAAGTGGCGCTGGGTGCAGGTCGTCCGTCCGACCTCGCAGGAAATGAAGGTCCGCATCGCCGAAGGCCTCGACGCCGGTGAACGCGAATACGCAATCTACCTCCCGCTCTATAACGGCGTCGAATTCCTCAACGTCGGCGTGACCGAAGGGAAGAAGTTCACCGGCCTCAAGCCACGCGCCAAACCGGTCGTCTTCTACGGAACCTCGATCACCCACGGCGCCTGCGCCAGCCGACCAGGGATGGTGCACACGGCCATCCTCGGCCGCCGCTTTGACGTGCCGGTCGTCAACCTCGGCTTCTCCGGTAATGGCCGGATGGACCAAGCCGTTGGCGACTTCCTCGTGCGCATCGACGCCGCCGCCTACGTCATCGACTGCCTCCCGAACATGGGCCCGAAGGACGTCACAGAAAAGTGCGCTCCGCTCGTGAAGCAGCTCCGTGCCGCTCGCCCCGACACCCCGATCATCCTCGTTGAAGACCGCCGCAACACCGACTCATGGATCATCGCCTCGCGCCGCAAGCTCCACGACGACAACCACGCCGCCCTCAAGGCCGCCTACGAACAACTCCTAAAGGAAGGCGTTAAAGGCCTGTCTTACGTACCCGGCGACCATCTTTACGGCGACGACGCCGACGGCGCCACGGACGGCTCGCACGCCAGCGATCTGGGTTTCTTCCGCCAGGCCGACATCTTCGAGCCCTTCATCAAAGCCGCTCTCAGCCGCTGATTTTCCGCCCTCACCGCTGGCGCCACAGCGAAATCCTTCCAGATTAGACGCCCATGCAAAGGAGCTTCCGCTACTACGACTTAATCCTCGGCGCGTTTGTGGCGGTGTTGCTCTGCTCGAACCTCATCGGCCCAGCGAAGGTCGTGCAGCTTGATCTGCCCTTCTTAGGGAAGACCGACTTCGGCGCAGGTAACTTATTCTTCCCGCTATCGTATATCTTCGGTGACATCCTCACGGAAGTCTACGGCTACGCCCTCGCGCGTCGCGTGATCTGGGCCGGCTTCGGCGCGATGCTCTTCGCGACGGTGATGACCTGGGTCGTGCTCGCGATGCCGGCTAGTCCGAACGAACCCTTCAGCGCGCAGCTGCAACCCGCACTTGAGACGTGCTTCGGTGGTGGCTGGCGTATCGCCCTCGGTTCGATCATCGCGTTCTTCGTCGGTGACTTCCTCAACTCCTATGTCCTTGCGAAGATGAAGGTGCGCATGGGCGGCAAGCACCCGTGGGCCCGCTTCATCGGCTCGACCGTCGTCGGCCAGGGCGTCGACAGCCTAATCTTCTACCCTCTCGCCTTCGTGGGGATCTGGAGCCCTGCGACGCTTGTCGCGGTGATGTTCGCCAACTGGATCTTCAAAGTGCTCGTCGAAGTGGTCATGACACCCCTGACGACGGTCGTCTGCGCCAAGCTGAAGCAAGCCGAGGGTGTCGACGCGTTCGATACCGACACCGATTTCACGCCTTTCAGCCTCAAGCGCTAACCGGCGGCACCTCGCTTAGAGGGGCTTTATCGGCCTCTAATCGGAATTTGTGTCCTATTATCAGGGGTTTTCGAGGAATCCATTGACAACACCTCCAGGGACCCGCACAACACCCTCAGTCAATTTCACTCAGGTAAGAGCCTCCCTTATAAAGGACGCATCAGTCGCGAGGGCGACTAACGGAATCAGGATTCAAACTCTCCGTACCCGACCCCAGAGTCCCGTAGCTAGGACTCTGGACTTATTTGTCCCGGAAACGGGAAGACAGGCCGCACCACCCGTGCGGCCTGTTTCGTTGCGCCGTACCCAAGACCGGACTCGAACCGGTAAGCCTTTCGGCGGCAGATTTTAAGTCTGATGTGTATACCGTTCCACCACTTGGGCCGACGGCTCCAAGGTGCGGACACGCCCCCGATTGGCAACCCGGGAAAGCGGGCCACGTTCGCCTTCGCCTTGCCCTCGGGACCAAACCCGGCTTCCTTCCGCACATGGATCGCTTAGCCCAGACGTTCGCCCGCTGCAAAGCCGAAGGCCGCCCGGCCTTCGTGAGCTACGTCTGCGCCGGCGACCCCGACGTCGAGACGTCCAAGGCCGTGCTGCTTTCCCTGGCGCAGAACGGCGCCGACGTCCTCGAAGTGGGCGTGCCTTTCTCCGACCCCCTCGCTGACGGCCTGACGAACCAGCTTGCCTCCCAGCGCGCGCTCGAAGGCGGCATGACCTACGACGGCCTGCTCGAGGTGCTTCGTGCGGTGCGTGCCGGCACGGACAAGCCAATCGTGCTCTATTGCTATTATAACCTGCTGTTTTCGTTCGGCCTGGACAGCTACTGCGCTAAGGTCCGTGAAGCCGGCGCCGATGGCCTGCTCGTCCTCGACTGCCCGCCCGAAGAAGCCGACGAACTGATCGCGGCCTCGAAGAAGCACGGCCTCGCCAACATCTTCATCGTGGCTCCGACCACGCCGCCCGCACGCATTGGCCTCATCGCCAAGCACGCTTCGGGTTTCATCTACTACGTCTCTCGCGAAGGCGTGACCGGTGAGCGCTCCGAACTGGCCGCCAATCTTTCGTCCGCCGTCGCCGAAATCCGTAAGCACACTTCCCTGCCCATCTGCGTCGGCTTCGGTGTCTCCACCGCCGCCCACGTTCAGGCCATCGCCAAGGTCGCCGACGGCGTGGTCGTCGGCAGCGCGCTCGTGAACGTCGTCGCCGCCCATAAGGACAAGAAGGGCGAAGCCGCCGCCGCCATCGGCGCGAAGGTCAGGGAGCTTCTCGCTAAATAATTAAGGGGCAGGTAAGTCCTTGGGCCTTCTCTTCAAAGGCCCTCGGCCCCCCTTGCCCACGTGTCACCATGCCCACGTGCCCCCTTTTTCGCTAATCCCTTGACCAAGGGCCGTGCCTCCACACTTTCCCAATGGTCCTAACCTCGTTAGGGCCACCGGAACCGCACCGCATGGCCCAACAAGATACCTGGACGAAAAAAGACCTGACCGGCATCGAAGAGCTTTCCCGAGCCGAGATCGAACTGCTCTTCCGCCAAGCCGACCAGTTCCTGCCCGCGCTCGCGCCGGGCAAGGGCCTCGACCTGATGAAGGGTCGCACGGTGGTGAACCTCTTTCTCGAACCGAGCACCCGCACCCGCACGGCCTTTGAAATCTCGGCCAAGAAGCTCGGCGCCGAAGTGGTCTCGATCAATACGACGGCGTCCTCCCTGGTCAAAGGCGAGACCCTCCGCGACACGGCGATGAACATCCGCGCGATGGGCGTCGACGCGATTGTGATGCGCCACTCCTCCGCCGGCTCGGCCCGCTACCTGGGCTCGGTCCTCGATATCTCGGTCATCAACGCCGGCGACGGCGCCCACGAACACCCAACGCAGGCCCTGCTCGACGCCTTCACGCTCCGCCAGCGCTTCGGCAAGGTCGAAGGCCTCAAGGTCACGATCCTCGGCGACATCCTCTTCAGCCGCGTCGCCCGCTCGAATATCCTCTGCCTCTCGAAACTCGGCGCACAGGTCACCCTCGCCGGCCCCGCGACCCTCGTCCCAGCCTCACTGAAGGAAGCCTTCCCGCAGGTCCGCATCGTCCATGACCTCAAGGAAGCCCTCAAGGACTGCGACGCGGTGATGCTCCTGCGCATCCAGCACGAACGTCAGACGACCACCCACTTCCCCTCGCTCGGCGAATACACCTCGCAGTTCGGCCTCAACGCCGAACGCGCCGCCTGGCTCAAGCCCGAGGCGATTGTGATGCACCCGGGCCCCATCAACCGCGGCGTCGAAGTCGAAAGCGAAGTCGCCGATGGTCCCCGCTCGGTCATCCTCGAACAAGTCCGGAACGGCGTCGCCGTCCGCATGGCTGTCCTTCACCTCTGCACTGGAGCCATCAGCCGATGAACCCCGCCGATAACTCCCCCCTCTGGATCCGCGGCGCCCGCGTGATCGACCCCTCCGCTCAGCGCGACGAAGCCAAGGGCGACGTCTTCGCCCTCGACGGCAAGTTCGTCGATAAACTCTCCACCGCCGACCAAGCCAAGGCCCGCATCATCGAAGGCCAAGGCCTCGTGGTCGCCCCAGGTTTCGTGGACCTGAACTGCCGCCTCGGCGAACCGGGTCGCACGGCCCGCGAAACGATCCGCACCGGCACCCGCGCCGCCGCCGCTGGTGGCTTCACCACCGTTGTCACGATGCCCGACTCGCTTCCCGCGGCGGACAACGTCGGCACGATCCAGCTCCTCCGCGAGATCTGCTCGCGCGACGCCGCCGTCCGCATGCTGCCCACCGGCACCCTCACGAAAGGCCATGAAGGCAAGGCGCTCGCCCCGCTCGGTACGATGAAGAAGGCCGGCGTGGTCGCCGTCACCGACACGACCTCGGGCGTCCAGAACAACGAGATCATGCGTCGCGCCCTGGAATACGCCGCGATGTTCGACCTGGTCGTCCTCGACCACTGCCAAGACAGCAGCATGACCGAAGGCGGCCAGATGCACGAAGGCGCTTGGTCCCTGCGCCTCGGCCTCCGCGGTCTACCCCGCGCCGCCGAAGAAGTCGTGGTCTCGAGCGACTGCCTCCTCGCCGAACTCACCAAGGCCCGCATCCACCTGCAGCACCTCTCCTCCGGCGGCTCCGCGGAAATCGTCCGTCGCGCTAAAGCAAAGAAACTCGCGGTCACGGCCGAAGTCTCCGCGCTCCACCTGCTCCTCACCGACGCAGCTCTCGCCCACTACGGTACAAGCCTGAAGACAAATCCTCCTCTCCGCGAAGAAGCCGACCGCCTTGCGCTCATCGCTGCGCTCATCGACGGCACCGTCGACGCAATCTGCTCCGACCACTCGCCTTGCACGGCCACCGAGAAAGATTGCGAGTTCGACCTCGCTCCGTTCGGCGCCGCCATGCTCGAGACGGCCTTCGCGGCCGCCCACACGGCACTCGTCGTCGGCGGCCACACGGACCTCGCCCTGCTCATCGCTCGTCTGACTCATGGACCGGCCAAGGTCCTCGGCCTCGAAGCCGGCACGCTCAAGGCCGGAGCCCTCGCCGACCTGGTCATCCTCGACCCCAAGGCCGCCTGGACGCCCGCGTCCGCCGACCTTTCCTCGAAGTCCGGCAACAACCCGCTCGTCGGCCGCGCCCTCACGGGTCGCGTCCGCGCGACGTTCGTCGGCGGTCGTCAAGTTTTCGGCGCCTAAGCGAAGATGGACGACCTTGCGCAGTCCCTCGAAGCCTTCGGGGCATGGGACTGGGCATGCGTCATCATCAACCTACTCGCGGCGTTCATTGGCATCTATGCCCTGAAGTGCTGGCGCAACCTTCCCGGCAAGGTCGGCACCCCGATGATCTCCTTGGGCGACGCCATGATGGGCCTCGGCACCGGCCTGCTCGCGTTCGGTATCGTCTTCGGCGTGGTGACCCAGCTCGTCGCCCAAAGCTTCGCGACGTACTTCGGCATCTCGCAGGCGCATATTTTCACTGCGGCGTTCAGCGGCCAGCTCGCCGCAGCGGCCACGATGCTCGTCATGGGTGCGGTCGCCCCCCGGACGCTCGACTGGGCTCCTTCTGTCGAGACGGACGAACCTAAACTTGAAAGCCCACCTTTCCGTCAGGCCCTCGGCAGCTTCAGCGTCCCCCGCGTCCTGCTTGCACTGCTTTCGATCTTCGCTCTCGGTCTCGCCGCCACGCTCGTTTGGAAGGGCTTCCATGTCGCTTGGGAACAGCTCTCCTTACGCGGTTGGGCCGGCCAGCCGCCCGCCGACGAGCCACAGGAAATCGTGGACGCCGTCTTGAAGACGGACGTCGATAGCTGGCGCTTTGCAACGATCACCCTGGCGGTCGCGATCGGCGCCCCAATCATGGAGGAACTCGCCTTCCGCGGCATGATCTACCCGGGCCTACGCCGCCTAGGCGCCAGCTCCGAACGATACGGCCGCTGGATCGCCATCGTCGTGACCGGCGCGCTCTTCAGCGCCGCGCACCTCAGCCCTTCCGCTGCGCTACCTTTGTTCGCCTTCGGCGCCTTCATGTGCCTGGTCCGCGACCGTTATGGGCTCCTAACCTGTATGGCCGTCCACTGTAGCTTCAACGCCTGGAACTTAGTCTGGTTGAAACTGGCTCCGAACGCCTCCACGCTCTGAAGCCATGGGAGCCCTGACCACCGTCGCGGACCGTTCGGTCGCCAAACTGACCGAGGAAGAGCTCATCCGTCGCGTGGTGCAGTCGCTCGCAGAAGCCGCGCCAGCTTTCCCCGAAGGACCCGGCGGCGATTGCGCCCATCTGCCAAACACCGGTGGCCGCTCCATCCGCGCGAGCACGATCGACTCGGTAATCTTGGGCCGACACTTCGACGCGGCGTGTGATGGCATCCGCGCCGGCGCCAAGCTTGTGAACCGTAATCTGAGCGACCTCGCCGCGGCGGGCGCGGTCCCGTCTGATGCTTTGCTTTCTCTCGTAATCGGCGCCGACGTCGATGCCACCTGGCTCACCGACTTTGCCCACGGAGCCGGTCGCGCCGCCGCTAAAGCCGGCCTCCGCATCGTCGGCGGCGACATCTGCCGCGGACCGAACGGCGCCTTCATCGGCACGCTCGCCGTCCAAGGTTTCGCCCATCGCATCCTCACCCGCAAAAGTGCCGCCATCGGCGACGCACTCTTCGTGACCGGACAACTTGGCGGCTCACTCTACGGTAAGCATCTGGACTTCTCCCCTCGCCTCGCCGAAGGCGAATGGCTCTGCAGCCACGGCGAAGTCACCGCGTGCACCGACCTCTCCGACGGCCTCGCCAAGGACCTTCCCGGCCTACTGGGCCCGAAACTTGATGCGCGCATCAGCGTGGCGGACTTGCCGGCCTCCGACGCCGCGAAAGCGCTTTCTAAATCAGACGGTAAGCCGGTACTCGAACATGCCTTGCAGGACGGCGAGGACTACGAACTCCTCTTTACGGTCAGCGGCGATCGCGCCGATCTCTTGGAATCGTCGTTCCGCAAAGCCTTCCCGCTCACGCCGCTCACGCGTCTGGGCTCCGTCGAGAGTGGTACGGGCCTCGCCCGCGACGTCGCCGACGGTGAGCCAATCAAAGTCCGCGGCTTCGGTCACTTTGCCTGAGTATCAGCCCGCTCACATGCGGAACCGACGGATCGCCACAAACAGCGCAAAGATGAGCGCGGAGGCACCAAAGGTCACCGTGACGGTCTCATAGGTGGCGAGTAGCTCGATCACCTGGTCTAGCAGTTTGATCGACTGCTTCGTGTCGCGCTCGGCAACTTCCAAAGCGCTCGTCGCCGCCGTGGCGGTCACTTCGACGTTCTTGTTGTCTGATTTCGTGCCCTTGTCCGTGAAGAGCACGACACCCGTATCGGCAGACTTCATCGCGCTCTTATACGCTTCGAAAGAGGATTGGATACTGACGGTCGTCTCCTTCACGCGCTTGGTGGTATCGCGTAGCTCGTGGCTGAACCAGAGGCCGGCCAGGGAGACGAGCAAGGTAACGACGGCCATGCCAACGATGCCAATTTCGGCTTGGATGAGGTTGTTCTTGGCGGATCGACCGCGGCTACGCTGGGCGCACATGAGGTGGGTTGGTTAAAGATTGAGGGAGGACTGCCCGTCATCGGGTTTCTTGACGGGCGGCTTCTTTTCGGACGTCTTCTTGGCGACGGGTTTCTTGGCGGCACCCTTCTTGGGGGCAGGCTTGGCCGCGGCGGCTTTTTTCGTCGGAGGCTTGGAGCGTGCGGCTTTCTTAGCCGCCGAGCGCTGGCGGCGCTTGGGCTTCTTCTTCCGTGAAAAAAGGTTCTGCCAAGCCGGCGTGCGCTTCTTGTCCTTGAAGCCGAGCTTCTTGCGGATGGTCACGGAGAGCCAGTCGACGAGTTCAGGGGCGACCGCACCGCAAAGTCCTTGGACGATGGCCTTATTCAGCGCCGAGAGCTCCCACTGGAACGTGACGAAATAGGCGATGACCGCGAAGATCGCGGCCGCGATGACGTGGCGAAGCGAGCGCTGCCAGCTGGCGTCGGCAGCCTCGTCGACGAGCAAGCGGCCGACCATCGCGGCCGCGCCGATGAGTGACACGATCCAGCCACCCGACTTGAAGGCCAGCACAGCGGCCTGGAAGTTATTCATCACCGCCTGAGGCAGCTTCGCGGCGCCACCTTCCGCGGCGGCGGCTTCGGCCAGGAACGAGGCGAGGGTCATACGCGATCCTCCCCGACCCGGAGGCCGTCTCCCGCTCGGCGGGGACTGGATGGATGATGGCGACGCAAGGCGAAGGACCCCTGGGGTGACGGCAAGCAAAAGGGGGAGGGTCAGCCTTGCGCTGAGCCCCTCCCCTCTCAACCCCTAATTATATCGATAATATGAAAAAACCGCCTCAAAGCGCGGTTTTCCGAGCCGGCCGACCTTCGTCCACCTCGATATAGTCGAACATCGTCTCCACGCCCGCCTCGGCTGTTAGACCGTTCTCCTTGAGGCGGCGGAGGAGCACCTCGTTGGCTTCATCGCGCCAACCGCGCTTGGTCATGAAGCCATTCCAAATCTCGATGTCGTTAGTGGAAAGTTTGCGACCCGAGGATTCGGCCCAAGCGAGGACCTGATCCATGGTCGCGGCCGGATTCTGGAGCACCCAGACGCGGAGCTCGTCGTACTTGATTCCCAGATACTGGCAGGAGCGGTCGTCAAACGCCTTGCCGAGGTTGTTTACGAAATCGGCATGCAGCTGGCCGGCGGCGTGTAGGCGGATCTTAGAGACCAGGCGAGGCAGGTAAACGAAGCCGCGGACGGCTTCATAGGGACTGAGGAGACCGGGGACGATGGGCATGGGAGGGGGAAGATGGATGAAAGATGACCGATGACGGATGACAGAGGAAAGACAAAACCCTAAGATAAGTCTAAGCGGATAGCGGTTGGCGGTTAGCGGTTAGAAAATTGTGGGCCGGGTGGTGGCCTGAGGTGCCTAGGACCCGGAGCAAGCCGTCCGACTTCCAGCCCCCCTGCCCGATGGTCTTCCCAACCGCTTACCGCCAACCGCTAACCGCATACACCTGGCATTTGTCCCTCTTTACCTCCGGTCCTCATGCCCTCTTGTCCTCCTGTCCTCCATTATGTTGCCCTCTTCCCCTCCCTGCCTTTACCTACCCCTACCCCAATCCCCACCCCTACCCCCGTTTCCCATGAAGCTGCTCCTCGCCTGCCTCCTTGCCGTCTCCGCCTTCGCAGCCGACGTCGCTAAACCCCACATCCCGCTCGCCCAGCAGCCGCTGCGCATGGCCAAGGACATCGCCGCGTTTGAGGCTGCCGATAAAGCTAACCCGCCTCCGCAACACGCCCTCCTGTTCACCGGCGCCAGCACCTTGCGCATGTGGAAGAATGTCGCCGAGGAGATGAAGCCCTATCCGGTGATCAACCGCGGCTTCGGCGGCTCCTTCACGACCGAAGTTAACGGCTACATGGACCGCATCACACTGCCCTATCACCCACGCGTCGTGGTCTTCCAGTGCGGCGGCAACGATATCAACTCGGGCGACCCGGTCGAAGCACCGATCGCACGCATCCGCGAATACCTTACCCGGTTGCGCAAAGAGAACCCCGACTGCGCCGTGGTCTTCGTGGCGACCACACGTGCGCCTTCCCGCAAGGCCAAATGGCCGCTCCTCGACGAGTTCAACATCCAGCTCCAGCAGATCGTGAAGGAAGGTAAAGCCCTCTGGTACGTCGACATCAACGCCGCGCTCAATTTGCCGAACGGCGAAGGCAAGCCCGGCAGCTATCTGAAGGACAACCTCCATCCCGCCGCCGACGGCTACAAGGCCATCGCCAGCGTGCTAAAGCCAGCCGTCGACGCCGCCTGGCAGGCGACGGAAGCGGCGTATAAGAGGTAACTGCGGATTGCGGTTGGGGTAAAAAAGATGCATCTTGGCCGCCGCAGGGCGGCAGGAGGTTGGGGCGTGGCTTCGCCGCGCCCTCCCCTCTGGAGTGCACGATGAATCGTGCCCCTACCCAGTTTCGCCCTGCGGCGAAAAATGCGGCTAACCGCCATCCGCTAACCGCTACCACCTCGCGGCCAGCGAACACCATTCCCTTTGCACTTTGCACCATTGTCCCCAACTTTTCCCCGTCCCATGAACGAGTCCTCCACCATTCCTAGCGTCGAACGCTTCCCCAACGGGCCGTTCACGCGCTACATGGTCGGAGAAGGGATTTCCATGACGGGCACCTGGATGCAAGGGATGGCGCTCGGCTGGGTGATGACCGAAGTCGTGGTCCGCGACGGACTACAGCGCTACGAAGGCCTACTACAGGCGGCGCCGCACCTCGCGAGTGGTCTCGTTATGCTGGGACTCTTTCGGCTCGGCGGTGCGTATGCCGATCGCCATGACAAACGCTTCATCCTGCAGGTCTGCCAGGTAGCGCAGATCGGCTTCGCCCTTGTCATCGGCCAGCTCATCGCCCACGGCACCCTGCACACCTGGCATCTAATCGCGGCCGCAGCCCTGCTGGGTATCTCCAGCTCGTTCGAGATGCCCGCCGCCGGCGCCATCGTGCCGGAACTCGTTGCCAAGGAGAACGTCGCCAAAGCCATCTCCGTGGACCGTGCGGTCTTCCACGCCACCCGCCTCGTCGGCCCGGCCGCCGCTGGCGTGCTCGTCGGACGTTACGGCGCCGAATGGGCCTTCTACCTGAATGCAGTCTCTTTCATCGCGCTGATGGTCGCCTTGGCCACGCTGCCCCGCCGCCCGCAGGGCACGGTCGAAGAAGAACAGAAACGCCAGGGCGGCGCGGGCGAAGGGTTCCGCCACGTCAGTCAGGATAAGCCGAGCCTAGCGATGGTCGCCCTCCTCGCCACGAATACCCTTTTCGTCTTCCCGGTCATCATTGTTTTGTTACCGCTCTACGCGAAGAATGACCTCCACGCCACGCCGGAGCAGATGGGACTCTTGATGCTGTGCTCTGGATTTGGTTCGGTCTCTGGCTCGCTACTCATCATGGCCCTCCGGCCGAGCCTCCGTCGACTCGCCATCCTCACCGGCATGGTCCTCGCCTGCGGTGCGCTCGTCAGCCTCAGCCAGTCGCATGACCTCATCTGGGCTGGCGTCTCGCTCGTCTGCCTCGCCGTCGGCGTCTCGACGCTCGTCGGCCTAGCCAATACTATCGTCCAGGAACGCTCGCCGGCCGAACTGCGTGGACGCGTCTCGGCCGTCGCCGGCCTGAGCTTCTTCGGCTTCCTGCCCTTCGCCGCAATCATCATGGGTTGGATGACCGACCTCTTTAAATTACGTAACGTGCTGCTCGGCTCTTCGATCTGCTACGCCGTCATCGGCCTGATTGTCATGCTCACCGTCGGCAGCAAGGTGACGGGCGAGCAGGAAGAGAAAGCCTGAACCCACGTTCGCCGCAGGGCGAACCTAGGTAGGGGCACGATTCATCGTGCACTCCTCTTCAGGAGGGCGCGGCGTAGCCACGCCCCTACCCTCGGCCGCCCTGCGGCGGCAAGATGCAGCTAAGGCAGCACGCAGTGCTGCCCGTACCAATATTACCTACCCCAACCCCTGACCCTACCCCTCGCGAACTGGTTCGCGTAAAGTGGTGCTCCCGTTGGGAGTCGAACCCAAATCGCCGGCTTCGGAGGCTAGCATTCTATCCATTGAAATACAGGAGCGTGAGGAGTTAAAATCCTCCTAATCGAGGGTTAGTCAACCCTTCCTGAAACCAGCGGCTAGCGACGGCTACTTCGCGGGCATCACGCGGTCGGCAAAATCAGCGTAGTTCTTCCAGTCCTCGAGCAAGATGTCGTGCTGACCAGGGCGGATATGGTAACCGATGGTCTTCCCGACGGACTTGCTGACGGGCGGAGAATCCTTTGTGCCGAGGCCAGGCAGGCCGAGTACGTGATAGACGGGGTCGGCGTTCACGGCTCCGAGGAATTCGCCGAGTGGATCAGCCCAGCTGTCTTCCGAAGCGCTCGCGACGTAGAGTGGCCGCGGAGCGGCGAGCGCGAGCAGATAATGGGAGTCGAGCGGCAGCTTGTCTTCGTGCTCAGAGAAAGTCTCGAAGCGCGCCGTGAACCAATGCGGGAAACCGCGACCTTTATAATGGCCGGAGATGACGCCGACAGTCTCGCCGAAAATACGCTTATTGAGCGCGGCGCCGCCGCAACCGGAGTTATTGGAAATGACGAAAGCGAAGCGCTGATCCTGCGCCCCGGCCCAGAGCGAGGCCTTGCCGAGGCGCGAATGGCCATGCACCGCCGCCCGCTTAGCATCAACGGAGGGCACTTTCTCAAGAACGTCGAGCATGCGCGAAAGACCCCAGGCCCAGCAACCAATGGCACCCCATTCGCCGTCCTTCCACTGGGTGTTCACGCCATCGGGCGAGATCGCCGAGCGGAAACCGGCCTTCCATCCTTCAGGGTGATCAGGCTCGAAATCGCCGTAATACGCCGTGGCTGAAGCATAGCCACGGTCGATCATGGCTTCGAACTCCCATCGCGTGGCCTGTCCGCCACGCAAGGCGGGATCGGCCTGGTTCGTACCTTTCAAGGCCCATTGCTTGAATACCCAGCTCGATGTCGGGAAGACCGCTGGCTCGTTGGTCGTGGTGTGATTACTGCCGAAGTTGAGTCCGACGAAGACCGGCGCCGGACGCTTGGCCGCGTTAGGCACGTAGAGCAGCATGTCGAACGACGGACCCTTTTTACCAATCGGCCAGACCTTGAACTGCGTACGCGTGGCCTTACCGCCGAAAGCATCCTTGGACTGCTCGCGGATCTCGATGATGACGTCGGCCTGCAGCTTCGAGGTATCGGGCGTGCGGCCGAACATGTTCTCCTCGACCAGACGAAATACTTCGGGACGACGGACCTCGTTCCACGTCTTAGCATCGGTCACCTTGCGGCCATCGGCGCAGACGAGCGGATCGGGCAACGTATAAGGGGGTACTTTCGATTCGTCGGAAATGGTCGACGGAATCGCAGCCAGCAGAAGCAGGGGGAGCAGCATGGCACGACTATGCGTGATTTGGCGGCGCTGAGGAGCCAAATCACCCATAGTTGTGCGGGGATACAGCCGAGGTAGGGGCAGCACCGCGTGCTGCCCTAGCTGCATCGGGCAGGGTTGAGCGCTCTCGCTCAACCGCGGCTGACCAAGGGTGGTCAGCCCTACCTAGATACAAAACTCAAAAGGGAAACCGGAGACCGGACAGTTAGCTAGGGCATATGTCCGCAGCATCATTTCCGGTTCCCGGTCTCCCTTTTCTTAGCCCTCTTGCCCACGTGTCACCATGCCCACGCGCCCCCTCGTTTGAAGTTTGGGCGCTCAGCGCTCCCAGACTTCAAACGCATACCCCAACCCATGCTCCATCCCCGCCTTCGACGAAACGAGTTTCGTGAAATAACGCTGCCAGTCGGAAGGGAAGAAACGGTCGCCTTCGAAGTCACGATGGATGCGCGTGATGAGCAGCCTTTCGCACAGCGGCAGGCCTTCGGCGTAGATGCGTTCGCCGCCAGTGATCCAAGTTGGGCCGGACCACTGCTCCATGCGCTCGGCGATGATAATCGCTTCTGCTAAGGACGTCGCCTGCTCGGCCCCAGGGAAATGCTTGGCCGGATCCCGCGAGACGACGACCGTGCCGCGCCCGGGTAAAGCCTTGCCAAGTTCGGCGTAGCAAGCGGGCCCCTCAATCATGACACCCCCTGCGGTCTGGTCCATGAACCAAGCTAGGTCCTCGGGAATGTGCCATGGAAGCCTGCCGCCCCTGCCGATGACCCCATTACGGGCTACGGCGACGATGCATTGGAGGGGCTTAGGCACGGCCCAAAGGGATGTTAATAACCCCGCCGGACGCAAGCACGGGACAAGGCTTGGACTGATTGACACCCGCCGAATGACTGGGGTAAGTTGACCGAATGATTACCTGGCTCCAGAACGCCACCGGCAAGCACCACCGCATGATCTTCGGATTTCTGCTCGTGGTCATCGTGGTCTCCTTCGTCTTTTACGGATTCGCCGGTCGCGGCGCCCTCCGTGGCTCAGGCTCCTACATGTATCAGGGCGTCGACCTCAACGACCCCTCCGTCCGTGCCCGTTTCCGTGACGCGACCTTCTTCGCCCAGATGACCGGGCAGCGCATGGATAGCAACGGCCTCGTCCAGCGCGTAGCTGAGCTCAGCCTTGCCGACGCCCTCGATATCCCCGCCCCCTCCGACATCGAGATCCGCCGCATCGCCCGCGAGATGACCACCTCGCCCGACGGCAAGAACGCGGACGGCCTGAATAAATTCATCGAGTTCTCGTCCAAGCAGCTGAATACCTCCGACCTAGATACCCGCGCCCGGTTCGAGACCTACGTCAAGGACACCTGGCGGATTCAGAAGGCGATCACGACCCTCGCTGGCTCCGGCCACGCCACGGCCAGCCAGATCAAGCGCATCCTCGACCGCGAACGCACCAAGTGGACGGTCGACGCCGCCACCTTCGCCGCCGCCGGCTTCAAGCCCGAGATCAAGGTCGACGACGCCAAGGTAAAGGAAGCGTTCACCTCTAACATCGAGAACTATCGCCTGCCTCCACAGGTCGCGGTCACCGCCGTGACGATTGCCCCTTCCGCCGCCGACACCGCCCCAGTGTCCGATGACGAGATCATCAACATGGGCTATAATCAGGCCGAGAAATTCAAGTTCGAGACCGGCAAGGTCAAGGAACAGGCCCTCGCCAAGCGCACGGAGCTCGAGAAGCTTGTCCGTGCCGAACGCGCCATCACCAACCTCGCCGGCCAGATTTCCGACGAGCTCGCCGAGAAGTTCGCCATTGATACGGCCAAGGCTGACAGCAAGGAACTCGCCACTTGGATTAAAGCGAAGAACGCCCAGGTCGCCGTGATTCCTTCCTTCGAAGTCACCACCCCGCCCTCTGTCGCCAAGATTCCCGCCGAAGCCCTGCGCGTCGCCGGTGAACTCACCGAAAAGGAATGGCGCACCGAAGTCTATCGCTCCGAAGCCGGCGCGACCTTCCTCCTCCTCAACAAGCGTACGGCAGACCGCCTCCCGACCTTCGAAGAAGCTAAGACCAAGGCCGTCGAGAACTGGAAAAAGTCCCAGTTCAACCGCCTGCTGGCCGATGAGGTCACCCAGCTCGGCAAGGCAATCCAAGCTGACATCGCCGCCGGCAAGTCCTTCACCGATAGCGCCAAGGCCCGCAAGCTAACGCTGTCGTCACCCGAAGCCTTCACGGTCTACGCCGTACCCGAAGCCATCAACGGCGCCAACGAGAGCACCGGACTCCTCATTGAAGCCGCGGGCGTCGGCAAGGTCACCGCCGGCATCCGCACGACCAAGGGCGACTACGTCTTCATCCGCCCCGCCAAGAGCGAAACGCCGAAGGATGCCGCGAACGTCGAGCAAAGTCGTCTCTTCGCCCAGCGCATTTCGCAGCGCAACGCCTACTTCACCGGCATCGGCCTGCTCCAGGACATCGTCCCCGCACCCGTCCAAGCCAAGTAAGGGGGGAGTCTTAAGGCCCACGGGAACCCCTCCGGAGGCCTCCTCCCGAGGGGTTCTTTATTGGGACCCGATTACGGCTTTACCAACCCCTACCCCAACCCCTACCCCTTTCTTATCACAATGTCTCAGGTCCGCGTCCGCTTCGCTCCCAGCCCCACCGGCTTCTTCCACATCGGAAGTGCCCGCACGGCCCTATTCAACTGGCTCTACGCCCGCCATACGGGAGGTAAGTTCATCCTCCGCATCGAGGACACCGACAAAGAGCGCAACTCCGAGGCCTTCCTGAAGGTGATCTTCGACTCGATGCGCTGGCTCGGCATGGATTGGGACGAAGGCCCCGAGGTCGGTGGTGACTTCGGTCCCTACTTCCAGTCGCAGCGCACCGAACTCTACAAGGCGAAGCTCCAGGAGCTCGCCGCCAAGGGCCGCGCCTACGAGAAAGACGGTGCCTGGTGGCTCCGCCTCGAAGGCGCCCGCTCTCCCGCCTACGACGACCACCTGAAGAAGGATTATGAGAAAGTCGACTCGGCCCCAATGGTGCTGCACGACATGGTCCGCGGACAGGTCGCGCGCGTCGAGGATCGCGACTTTGTGATCTTCCGCTCCAACGGCGAACCAGTCTTCCACTTCGTCAACGTGGTTGACGACATCGAGATGCAGATCACTCACGTGATCCGCGGCGAGGACCACCTCTCCAACACCTCGAAGCACCTCGAGCTCTTCAAGGCCTTCGGCGCCAAGCCGCCCATCTACGGTCACATCCCGCTCATCCTGAAGACCGATGGTCCGGGCAAGATGTCCAAGCGCGATAAGGGCGCCCTCATCGAGGAATACCAGCAGCGCCGCTACCTGCCTTCCGCCGTCCGCAACTACCTCTGCCTGCTCGGCTGGACGCCGGCCGACGGCAAGGAAGTGCTGCCGATCGAAGAGATCATCAAGCAGTTCGAAATCTCCGCGGTGCACCAATCCAACGCTCGTTTCGACGAGCGCAAGATGTCGCACATCAACGCGCAGACGCTCCGCGGCCTGCCCGCCGCCGAGTTCGCCACGCTCGCCCGCCCGATCCTGCTCGAGACCAAGGTCATCAATGCCTCGGTCTCTGACGCCCGACTCACCGAAGTCTTGGGCATCGTCCAAGAGAAGGTGATCTCACTCGAACACCTACCGGAGTTCATGGGCTTCTTCTTCACCACCGACTTCAAGAAGGACGAAGGCGCGATGGCTAACCTCACCAAGAAGGGCGGCGATCCGGTCGCCCGCATCCGCGAGCTCCTGCCCACCCTCGAAGCCGCCGCCTGGACCGAGCCAGCCCTTGAGGCCGCCTTCGCTGCCGTCGGCGCTGCCCGTGAGCGCAAGCCGACCGACTACTTCGCACCGGTCCGTTTCGCGACGTCCGGCCAGGGCGGCGGTGCCCACCTCCTCGGCGTCCTCCGCGTCCTCGGCCGCGACACGACCCTCGCCCGCCTCAAATCCTTCGCCGCCTGATCCCACCTTTGCACTTTTGCACAGGCGCTTGCGCCGATTTGCACTTTTGCACCTCACCTAAGCTTTTTCGTCCATGTCTTCCGAAACCCCTGCGCCGGCGGCCCACCGCCACTTCATCCAGCAGATCATCGACGCCGACCTGGCCGCGGGAAAGCACGTTTCCATCGCCACCCGCTTCCCCCCGGAGCCCAACGGCTACCTGCACGTCGGCCACGCGAAGTCGATCTGCCTGAACTTCGGCCTCGCCCTAGAATTCAAAGGCCGCTGCCACCTGCGCATGGACGACACGAATCCGACCAAGGAAGAGGTCGAATACGTCGATTCGATCAAGGAGGACGTCCGCTGGCTGGGCTTCGAGTGGAACGAGCACTACTACCAGGCATCGAACTACTTCGAGCGCATGCACGCCGACGCGATCAAGCTGATCAAGCTCGGCAAGGCTTACGTCTGCTTCCTCTCGCAGGAGCAAATTCGAGAATTCCATGGCGACGAGAAGACGGCCGGCAAGCCGAGCCCGACCCGCGAAGCGTCCGTCGACGAGAACCTCGCGGCCTTCGAAAAGATGACCCGCGGCGAGTTCGACGAAGGCAAGGCCGTGCTCCGCGCCAAGATCGACATGGCGTCGCCGAACATGCACATGCGCGACCCGGTCATCTACCGCATCCGCAAGGCCCATCACCACAATACCGGCGACAAGTGGTGCGTCTACCCGATGTACGACTACGCCCACCCGCTCGAGGACGCGTACGAAGGCATCACCCACTCGATCTGCACGCTGGAGTTCGAGGTGCACCGCCCCTTCTACGACTGGCTCCTCCGCACGCTCGACACCCCCGCCAAGCCGCAGCAGATCGAGTTCGCCCGCCTCAACCTGACCTACACCGTCATGTCCAAGCGCCGCCTGCTCGAACTCGTTCAAGAGAAGCGCGTCTCAAGCTGGGACGACCCCCGCATGCCCACGATCTCCGGGATGCGTCGTCGCGGCTACACGCCCGCCGCGCTCCGCAAGTTCTGCGAGACCATCGGTATCACGAAGAACAATTCCCTCTCCGACGTCGCCCTCCTCGAGCACGCCGTGCGCGACGACCTCAATAAGACCTCCTCCCGCTTCATGGCGGTGCTGGACCCGGTCCGCCTCGTCATCGAGAACTACCCCGAAGGTCAGGTCGACGAGCTCGATGCCGTCAATAACCCCGAGGATCCCTCCGCCGGCACCCGCAAGGTGCCCTTCTCCAAGACGCTGCTCATTGAGCGCGCCGATTTTATGGAGGTCCCGGAGAAGAAATATTTCCGCCTCACGCCCGGCCAGGAGGTTCGCCTTCGCTGGGGCTATTTCGTGACCTGCACCGGCTGCAAGAAGGACGCTTCTGGCAACGTCGTCGAAGTCACCTGCACCTACGATCCCGCCACCCGCGGCGGCGACTCTCCGGACGCCCGCAAGGTCAAGGGCACCATCCATTGGGTTTCCGAAAAGCACGCCGGTGACGTCGAGGTCCGCCTCTACGACCGCCTCTTCGCGCACGAAGACCTGAACGACATTCCCGAAGGCACCGACTGGCGCACGCTTCTCAATCCTGGCTCGCTCAAGACCATCCGCGGCTTCGTCGAACCCGCCCTGCTCGCCCTCGCGCCGAGCACGCGCGTGCAGTTCGAACGCACCGGTTACTTCTGCACCGACGCCAAGGACTCCCTGCCCGGCAAGCCCGTCTTCAACCGCACCGTCGGCCTGAAAGACTCCTGGGCGAAGGCAGTGGCCAAATAAGGTAGGGGCGCGACTGCGTCGCGTCCGTTCGCCTTTTAGCTCGCCCGATTCGGGCAAGTTTTCGGGTATTCTCAAATCCGTCCGCCCACGGACGCGAGGCAGTCGCGCCCCTACCCATTCTTAGGCCACCTCCCTGGCCAACCGGCCCTCTGGTCAACCGATCAACCCCTCTGGACCTCGGGCCCTCCGGCCCTCCCTTTAATCTCCCTTGACCCACCCCACTGCCTCCCTTTGATGCACCTTCTAGCTGGTTACAAAGGAGAGGTGGCAGAGTGGTCGATCGCGCTGCATTGGAAATGCAGTGTACCGCAAGGTACCGAGGGTTCGAATCCCTCCCTCTCCGCCAGCTAGATTCGAGCAAGCAGACTTACCTAATCCGTGAGCTTGCCCGCTCCGTATAAGCCCACCTGAGGGATGAGAACCCAAGGGTTCGGTGAAGGCCGCAGGCCGAACAGACGATGCCGAAGGCATCGGGCCGGAGGCCTGAAGCAAAGCGCAATCAATCCCTCCCTCTCCGCCAGCTAGATTCGAGCAAGCAGACTTACCTAATCCGTGAGCTTGCCCGCTCCGTATAAGCCCACCGGTGGGATGAGAACCCAAGGTTCGGTGAAGGCCGCAGGCCGAACAGACGATGCCGAAGGCATCGGGCCGGAGGCCTGAAGCAAAGCGCAATCAATCCCTCCCTCTCCGCCAGCTAGACATTTCGCTTCGCTCAAGGGCCAGAGCTAGGGCTTGGGACAGGGCTAGACGTGCCGGAGGGATGAGAACCCTCACCCGAGCGACCAAACGAGCTTCAGATCGCAACCAGAACGAAGGTCAGCGCGAGCTTATAGCGGAGGCGCAACTTGGAAACGAAGACGGCACCAATCAAACCCAGGGAGATGCCGCTGAGGTATTGATTCCAGAAGAAGCCAAAGCCTTCCTGGGCGTCCGCGAATTCCGTCATGAGGGCTAACCGGAAAGGTAAGGCGCAGAGGACGACGATGAAATAACCGGCGATCTCCTTCTTCAGGTTTCGCTTAAAGTCGGACGGATGGCCGTGGGACATGCTCAGGGAATTGCAGAAAGGGTGACGGGGAGCCTCGCTTTCGCGAGACATCCCGAATCTAGGACTGTCCTAGCAGGAGGGAAGGATTTTGCTGTCAAAAGTAACCCTTGCCCGTTGCATCCTCTTAACGATGAAAACCCCACTCGTCCTCTCCGCCCTACTCGCCTTCGTCACGGCATCCGCGACCGACATCAAGGTCACCCCAAACGAAGCCGTCGACGTCGTTCAGGACGGCAAGGTCGTGGCCCGCTTCATGACAGCCCACGACATCAGCACGCCAGCCAAGCGCCTCGAGACCTACAAGCCTTACCTCCACGTCTTCGACGCCAGCGGCGACCTCCGCTTAACCAAGGGGCCGGGCTTCGAATTCACGCACCACCGCGGCATCATGCTCGGGTTCATGAAGATCACAATCGACGGCAAGACCTACGATCGCTGGCACATGGTCAAAGGCGACCAGGTCGTAACGGCAATTAACCCGACCGCCAACGGCTTCGTGGCCGCCATCGACTGGCAAGGTGCCACCGCTCAAGACAAGCCGATCCTCACCGAGGAACGTATCTTCACGTTCACGAAGCCGGCGGTGCCCTTTTACTTCAGCATCGAGATGAAGAGTACAATCAAGCCCGACCATGGCGAAGCCAAGATCGACGGCGACCCTGAACACGCCGGTGCGCAGTTCCGCCCTTCCGAGAAGATCGACGGCACGAAGACGACCTACGTCTATCCAGGCAAGGACGTCCTCATTCATAAGGTCCGTGACCTCACGTGGGTCGCCGAGATTTTCACCGTTGAAGGGAAGACCTTCACGGCGCTCCTACTCAACCACCCTTCCAACCCTAAAGACACGGCTTTCTCGGCCTATCGCGACTATGGCCGCTTCGGCGCTTTCCCAAAGGGCGTCGCCACGTCGGAGTCCCCTTTCAAACTGCATTATAAGTGGCTCATCGCCGAAGGCGATGTCCGCGATGCTGCGGCCTTCCAGCAGGCCTACAATGCCTTCTCCGGCACGAACGAGCCGACACCGGCCGTGACGATCATGCGTGCCGAACAGCCGAAGCCGAAGGCTCCGGCGAAGAAGTAAGCTACTCAGGCGCCTACGCCCTGACGAATCCGAGCAATGGCCGCGGATTGACGTTCGCGCAGAACCGCCTGCGCCTTGACGACCTTAGCTTTTGCGGCGGCCGGATCCTTGGCGATGGCGAGCACGGCCTGGACGATGCCCGCCAGCTGCGGCTCGTCGTCGAGATCAAAGAGCCACTCGGAGAGTCCGATGTCCTTCCACATATTACCTTTGGAGGTCTGCTCGGCCCAGCGACAGACAATTGCGGGGATGCCGTTACCGATGCACATGATGGGCGAATGCATCTCGTTGCCGAAAAGGCCGGCACTGCGGACGTACACGCTCAATGCCTCGTCGGTCAGCCAATAATCCTGACGCCAGACCACGCGGTCCTTGATGTCATCGGGCAGCTTGTCGAAAAGGATCTCCTTACCCAACGTCATCTGGGTACGGTCCTCGGGGCAGATCAGCACTTTAAGGTCGGTCTGCTTCACGACGGCGATGATGGCGGCGCGGAGCTGCGCGTGGTCATGCTCCTTCATCTCGTCGTTGCGCTTCTGCTTCACAGGGTCGAAGGTGCGCTCCTTATGGATGGTCCAATAGGGGGTGTTACGGTAACGCGGGATGCAGCAGAGGAACTTACCGCGCTCGAGTCCCCAGCCATGCAGGAAGGCCTCAGCTTTCTCCTCATGGCGCAGGTCGGTGGCAAAGGCGCCATCCGGGCCGAACTCCATCACCGGACACTTCACGCCGCCAGCCCTGGCGGTCGCCAGCGAGACGGAATCACGGAAATAGACAAAGGTGGCGCCGCTGAGGATTTCGGCCGTCTCAGGCGTGGGCTTACCCTGAGTGATACCGAGGACGCCGTAGGGCTTCGGGCCCTGCTTCCGCCATGCTGCGATTTGCTTCTCACCGACGAGCGAAGGGCCGGAGCCATGGAGCAGGAAATCGTTCTCGGCATAGAGCTGGGCGACGTCGGGCTTGGGGCCCACGAACTTAAGTTTCGGGAAGCGGGCCTGCAGTATCTCCTTCACGCCGTTATCAACGCTGGAAGGCCAGAGGGTGACCTCCGCCTCGGGGAAATACTTCTCCAGTAACGCCAACATACCGGGCGTGTGGGCGATGTCGCCGATATTCACCGTCTGCCACGAAGAACGGAGGACTACGCGCGGAGCCCGCTTGCCTTCAGCGGCGCCAAGCGAGGCGGCGACGGCCGCCACGAAAGTGGATTCCAGAAAACGGCGGCGGGAGAGCATTGTTTTAGGGGTAGGGATTGGGGCAGGTTGAGTCAAACCACCCTTCCCTGCGGAAAGAAAACAGCGAGCAAAGGGAGCCCGGAAACCGGGAAGAATGCTACGGTGTATTTGGTAGGGTTGAGCGGCCCGCTCAACCGCGGCTGACCGGGCCGGTCAGCCCTAACTAGAAATGCCCCAGCCAATCATCCAGTCTCCGGTTTCCCCTTAAGCCATTCATTACCTACCCCTACCCCTTTGAATCAATTCTTCTTAGCCACCGCCTGCTTCGGTAGCATCGCGAAATACTGATCCTGCGCGGCCTTCACCTTGACCTTCATCGGTTCGACCTGCGGGGTAAGTTCGGCGTAAGCCTTGGCAATCTCTTCCAGATTCTTGTCGCGCTGCGGGATATCCTTTTGAGCAGCTAGCAATGCTTTCTCCGCCTTGGTCTTCTCGCTCTTGGTAAGCTCGAGCGTCTTGGCCGCCGACTCGACCAGCAGGCGCTTAGCGTCCACGGGCTTGGAAGCTTCAGCGAGCTGGACGCGGACGTCAGCAAGGGCTTTCTCTAGGGCAGGCAGGCCATCCTTTGCCTTCTGCAAGGTGGCCTGGAGGGCGGGCAACTTACCCACGTATTCCTTCTCAGCGATAACGCCGGGAGCGGCCAGCTTATCACGTTCAACAATGAGTCGGGAGCGTTCCTTCGTAAGGAGAGCGACGGCAGCACCGGCGGGAGCAATGGCCTTCTCGGCAACGAGCTGAGCGGCAACCAACGACTGCTCGTCAGCCTTGGCAGCGACGAGGATTTTCTCGGCCTCAGCCTGGGTGGATTGGGCCTTGGCGGCCCCGGCCTTGGCGAGCGCTACCTGCTCCTCAGTCTGCTTCTTCCGCGTGAAATAGCTAAAGGAGAACACCGCGCTGAAAGTCCTGGCTTCGCCATAGGCCTTCTCGGCCGCGGCGAGATTGATACCAGCCTGTTTGTTCGCATCGGCGGCCTTCACAACGTCGAGAGCGAGTGCCTTGGATTTCACGGCGCCTTGGGTCGCAGCGACCTTGGCCACTTCGGCCGCCTTCTTCAGCTCATCAACCTTGGCGGTGGCCTCAGTGAGGCGTGTACGTAAAGGCGTGCTATATTTTTCGCGAAAAGCGGCGGTCGCGGCGGTGGCCACGGTGACGACGGCATCTCGATCCAGTCCCAGACGGACGATGGCTTCGCCCTGGGCGTCGATCAGCTTCTGCTGTGCTTCGATTTTTCCCATAGCCTCCGCCTCGCGGAGTCGGAAGGGCGAAAGCGTCTTATCCACGACAGCGAACTCAGCCTTGAGGCCTTCGAGCGCCTCTTGCTGCTTGGGAATCTGGTCTTCGTTCTGCGCGATGGTCTTCTTGGAGGATTCGATCCGCGCGGCGGCGGTGACCTTGGCGGCCTCATTGTCAGCCTTAGCGGCGATGAGGTCAGCGATGTCCTGTTCGAGCTTGGCCAACTTCTCCTGCTCGGTGAGGACGCCGACGTTGAACTGAGCTGCCTTCAGGAAGACGATGCGTTCGCGGTTCGCGGTGGTCTCGGCGACGATGTCACGGACCTTAGCCTGCGCTGCGGTAATGTCTCCACGGGCTTTCGCCAAATCGGCCTCCGCGGCACGGAAAGCGGCGGCGACAGGCTTCAGTTTGGCGATTTCCTGTCCGAGATAAGTTAATCCGCCGCGGTTATCGGCAAGGGCCTTGGTGGCCTTGGCCTTGGACTCAGCGGTCTTGGCTTTGGCAAGCTGTCCCTGCCAATAGGTGACACCCTTGGTGACCTCGACGCTCTTGGCCTCGATTTCAGCCAGTTTCTTTGAGGCCGGCTCGCCGTCGGCCTTGACCTTAGCCAGCGCAGCTTCGGCGGCAGGAATCCGGGCTTCGGCGGCCTTTACGGCGGCTTCTGCGGGAGTAAGCGCCGGGGTGAGTTCGGTCAGGCGCGCCTCGGAGGCGGCCAGTCGGTCAATGAGCTTAGGAGGGTTGCTGGAGACCTGCGTCAACTCGCGGCCACTGGCAGTTTCGAAGAAACGCACTTCGCCGAGCCAGTTGCCCGTCACAAAAGTCTTGGAGTCGTACAATCCGACGACGCGGGCGACCTGATCACCCTGCTTGACCGCTTGGGCCTGCTCTAGGCGCTTTCCTTCGATACTCCAGACGGCGCTCGTGCCATCGGCACCTCCCGAGACGAGGCGACCATCGGGCAGGAAGGCAACCGACTGAACATTGCCACCATGGGCACCCCAGCTAGCTACCTGCTTACCGGTCTTCATTTCCCAAGTGGTGATGATGCCATCAGCGGAACAGCTCGCGAGGATGTTGGAATCGGCGCGCCAGGCGAGGTCCGTGACGCTCGCTTTGTGCTGGCCGAGGGCGTAGAACTCGCCGCCATTTTCGGCCTCCCAGACGAAGACGTTACCATTGCGATCGGAAGTCGCGAGGAGCACGCCATCGGGACTGAAGTCCGCGCCGGTGACCCACTCGGTATGCTTTGAGATGAGGTAGAGCTGCTCCCCATTAGCGACATCGAAGCATTTCACCTTCTTCGCGTTAGTGGCGATGACGACCTTGCGGTGATCGGGCGAGATATCGGCCGACATCACCTGATCGAACTCCTTACCGATTTCAGTGACGCGCTTGCCGGTCTTCACGTCCCAGACGATGGCATGCCCAATCTTGCCGCCGCGGCCGCCACCCATGACGAGGAGGGAGCCGTTGGCGCTGAACTTAAGCGAACGGGCGTAGCCTTCCGGGTAAGGAAGGATGCCGGCGAGGTCATGCGTGTCGGTGTCGTAGAGGAGAATCTGCTTCTGGCCGGCAACCGCGAGCAGCGAGGTCCACGGACTAGCCGCCATCGCAGACACCGCGGAGGTGCGCTGGGTCACGATAACGGGCTCGAGCAGGACGTTCTCGGGACGCGCCACTGGGCCAGTGGGCTTGCCTGCGCCGCCAGCGAAGGTCAGGTCGACCTTGGGCTTGTTAGATTTCTTCGCGACACTGCCCTTGGCTTGCAGGACGCCACCGGCAATCCACTTGGAAAGCAGAGCGAGATCCTTGGCTTCGAGCGGGGCGCCTTCCGGCGGCATGTAAGGTTCTTCCTTCTTCGAGCTACAGGTCCAGAGGCGGCTCGCCTGCGGATTACCTGCATCGACGACCGCGCCACCGCTGCCACCGTTCATCAGGCCGGCATAACTTGTGAGTTCGAGTCCGCCCTTCTTCTTGTCTGGGTTGTGGCAGGAGAAGCACTTATTTTCGAGTAACGGCCGGATATGGTCATCGTACGTCAGCTTCTCGTTTTCCTGCGCCCAGACAGCGGTCGAAAGTAACCCGGCCGCAAGGACGAGTGAGCGACGGGAAAGCCAGCGAAGGCTCGGTGCGACGGAAGACATACGGACGGAGTGATCAGTGGTTGAAATAGAACTCCTTGGAGTTCATCAGCGCCCAGAAGGCATCCTCGAGTACGACCTGACGGCCGGAAGGGTCAGCGGCGACTGCCGCCGCAAGCGACTTGGACTCAACCTCGGCCGGTAAACGGCCGAAGACGCGGAGGAAAAGCTCGGTGACGATTTCATCGTCCTTCTTCCCGGCGGCAATCAGGCGCTCGACCACCTTACCGCGGCGGATGCGGTCATTGACCGCGTCACCGTTCATCAGGTGGAGAGCCTGGGATAGGTTCGGATCAGTCTTCACCTCACTCGAGGCGACCGACTCACGCTTGGAGCGGCCGAAAGTTTCCAGGAAGTAATTAGAAACAGCACCATCGGCAATCTGCACCGCGCGGGCGCCGAGCGGGAGTCCCTGGAACTTGTTCGGGGTCTCGGTGATCTGGGAGATGGCGTCGAGCAGCACCTCGGCACGGACGCGACGGACCTGCGCGCGGGCGAAGTTCAACTTGTCGTTAGCGTTCGTCTCGTTGGTCTTCGAGCTGCGCTGGTAGGCGGCCGAAGCGGTGATGTCGCGGACTAGCTTGCGCACGTCGTACTTATACTCAGTGAGGTGAGCGGCCAGCTCATCGAGCAACTCGGTATTGGAGGGCGGATTGGAGACGCGCACGTCGTCGACCGGATCCACGACGCCGACGCCGAGGAAGTGAGCCCAGACAATGTTCGCGATATTGCGGGCGAAATACGGATTGCGCGGGGAAGCGAGCCATTCGGCCATCACGCGTCGGCGATCGTCGCCCGGCTTAAGCTCAGGCTCCTCGCCACCGAGGAATTTTGGCTTCACATTCTTCTTCGTCAGGAAGTGCTGGGTCTCGCCGCCCTTTTGATTGAAGACGATGACCTCCTGTGGGTCGTCGGTGGCCTTACGGCCGATCTGAGCGAAGAAGGCATTGAAGCCGTAATAGTCGTTCATCGTCCAGCGGTCGAACGGATGGTTATGGCACTGGGCGCACTGAATGCGCATGCCCATGAAGACCTGGGCGACGTTCTCGGACAGCTTGAGGCGATCCAGCTCGCTCTGGTAATAGTTCACCGCCGGGACGGAGACCGTGCCGCCGTTGGCCGACAGCAGGTCGACCACGATCTCATTGATCGGACGGTTCTTGCCGATCTCGTCGGCCATCCAGTTGTAATAGAGGAGTGCGTTCTTATAAAAGGGCGGCGTGTTGTTGTTGCCGGCGATGCCGGAGCGAATCTGGAGCAACTCGGCCCACTTCATCACCCAGAGTTCGGTGAATTCCTTGCGCTGCAGGAGGCCCTCGACCAGTTGGGCGCGCTTATCCGGACGCTTGTCCTCCAAGAAGGCCTTGAGTTCGTCCGGCTTGGGGTAGAGTCCCACGACGTCGATAAAGACGCGGCGGACAAACTCCTCGTCGGTGCACACGCCCGAGGGCACGATGCGCAAACGGTGCAGGCGTTCATTGACGGCCTTGTCGACGTAGTTGACCTCGGCGGCCTTCGGGCGTTCGTAGACCAGACCCTTGGGGATGACGATAACCTGGGCGGTCACGCTGAAGACGTTGAAGCGCGCCAGCATGAAGGCTGCGCCACGGTCGCCGGACTTCACGAGGCCGTCCTTGCCGATGGAGGCAACGGGGTCGTTGTTCGACATGAAGAGCGCAAGGTTCGTCACATCGCGGTCAGTGCCGTCGGAGTAAGTCGCACGGACGGTGATCTGCTGAGTGGCGGCCTTGCCTTCGAGCACGATCTGCTTGGGGTAAACCTCGATGCCGGTGACCTTGGCGATATCAACCGGATCGTCTTTGGCGCCGTTAGTGATCCACTCGAGGATGGTCTTGTTGTAAGGCGAATCCGCGTCGTAAAGCTTGTTGCCGGAATGGGGCACCGCCCCGACGACCTTCTCGACGAGCGTGCTCTCCTCAGGAATGGCCAGGTTGATGCGACGGCCGATCATCTCGCGGGTGAGGCGAATATAGTCCCCGTCCGGATCCATACCGAAAAGGGAGAGTCGGAAACCATCCTTGCCGCGGGCAGCGCCATGGCAACCGCCGCTATTACAGCCGGCGCGCAGAAAGACCGGCATCACGTCGAGACGGAACGAGACGGCCCGATCCTTCTGGCCATCTTTGACGGCGACGGGGATGCGGGCGGTGAGGCCACCAATCGCGGCCACGACCTCGGTCTTACCGGCTTCGGTGATAGCGTGGACGGAGTAACCATCGAACTTGGCGACTTTCTCATCGGCGACGCGGAGGTCGGCGAAGGCGGTGACATCGCGGGTGGTCGCGTCCTTGAAAGTCGCGAAGACGACGACGCGATGGAAGTCGCGCTTGGTCTCAAGGCTGAGGGAATCTGGGAAAATCTCGAGCTTCACCAGCGTCGCCAGTTTCTGGGCGAGTTCGGCTTTGGCTTCTTCCTTGGCCTTATCCTTGGCGGCAAGGGTCACCCCGGCTGGCCAGTTGGCACCTTCGGCGACCCAGCGGCGAATCACATCGATCTCGGCGGCTGGCAGCGGGCCGTTCTTGGGCGGCATGATATCGTCATGATCCTTCGGCAAAGTGAGGCGTTTCACCAACTCGCTCTTTTCAGCGGCTACCCCGATGAGAGCATGGCCGCTTTCTCCGCCCTTAAGGAAGGCCTCGCGGGTGGTCATGAGAAGCTTGCCCTTGGTCTTGTCGGGATTGTGGCACTCCAGGCACTTACCCTCGAAGATCGCGCGGACCTCGTTGAAGGCGACGGGAGCGGCGGAGGCGAACGTCGTCAGGCCGACGGCGAGCAGAGCGAGCAATGGGAAACGGAGACGGAAAGGCATGGCGGGTAAATCAGTTCTTGGGGGCTTCGTTCTTCTGGCGGAGTTGTTCAAGGCGGGAAAGAATCACCGGCGCGGCCGGGGCGGCGGTGGTGGGCTTGGCAGCGACGGGGGCAGCCGCCTTAGCGACCGGCGCCGGGGCGGCCTTACGGGCGGGGTCGAGGCGCAGGATTGACCCGATCGCGACACGGTGCGTCGCAACGGCGTTGCCCATGGGGATGTCGACTTGGATGAACATGTTCGCTACCTTGCCGACGCGGGACTTCTCATCGGTCTCGACGGTGAAGCGCAGTTCCTTGGTGTCCTTGGTCACCTTGATCGGGGCGATACGGATCGTGTCAGGGGCGCCGACCAGTTGGGCGACGGCTTCACCTTCGAACGGGCGAGTGACTTCGAAGTTGGTCGTCATCTGTCCGGGCGTACCGACTTCCATGGCCGTAAGCGGGATGGCGTTCGCGGCGACAAAGGGGACATCCGTCGCCAGCACGGCCAGGGGAGAGGCATTGTACACGTTGCCCTTACCCGCGTTGGCCTCGCCTTGCACAACGAACTTCCAAGGCTTGGTGTCGACGTTAGCGCCAGCGCTCAGCTGGAATACGCATTCATTAGAACCTTCGGCGATGGTCTGCTCGCCAAGCGAGGAGACGCCCGGCGGCGTCCAGCACATGAATACGCGGATGGCTCCTTTGAAGCCTTCCTTGCGCTTAGCGATGACCTTGAGGTTGAAGATGCCGTTACGCACCAGAGGGACTTGAGGCTTTTCAATCTCAAGGGAGTAAGGTGCCTCGTCGACGACGGCGACCGGCAGCTGATCTTCGATGCCTTGATAATAGATGGTGTTACCGACGCGGACGATGTCGAAGGTGCGACGCATCTGGCCGACAATCTTCTTAGCAGGGTCCATCGGCTGCAGCGTCGGAGTGATGACAACGCCAGCATAGGGCGCATCCGCGGCGGCTTCGAGCACGAGCGGCACACCAGGCAGATCGCCCGGGGCGGCGTCATCGAGCAGCTTCACGCCAGCAGGCAGGCCCTTCAGGTCGAAGCGATAATCGCCAGAGACGCCGTTGCGCGTAAAGTTCTCGAGCAGCACCATGCGGCCACCGCGAGGGATGGCCATGAACTGACGGAGGCTGCTGTCATTGACGCTGTAGTCCGGTGAAGCGAAGCTCAGGCTCGGCTGGGAGGCGACCATCTCGATACGGTAAACGAAATTTTGGCCGCCGCGCTCGAGGTGGTCGGTGATGCGCACCGTATAGATGCCGTCGACGGACGCGGTGAACTTGAAGCGGGAATCGAGGCGACGCATGCCGCCGCCGTCATCGTTGCCGACGATCGAAGGCGGGCCCTTAGGGGGGTAGACGTTGACGACGGGATCGAGCGGTGAACCCAAGATCTGGGCGAGCGCACGACATTCGAAAACCTGGCCCTTCTTGAGCGGTACGCGGAAACAATCGATGTCACCCGGCTTCTCGATGATGCCGTTAAGCGCGTAGGCGTCGGCAGCCACAGCGAGGGTTCCTTTCTCGAGGGAATCGTTGGGCTCAGCCTCGAGCGTATTGTCGACGGTCGAAAGGCGGAAAAGATTACCGGACGGAGCGGGCCGCTGGGACTTGGGGTAGAGCACGTATTCGGCGTCGTCCTCGGTCGGCAGGGTCACTTCTTCGGCGAAGGAGTCACGGGCCTCGACGAAACGAACGTTGAGCTTGGAGCCGAGTTTGCCACCGGCCGGATAGATGGCGTCCGGACGACGAAAGTCACCGACGTGCAGGCGATAATAGGAATTGCTGGAGCCGCGGTAGGAAGACTCGCGGACCATCACGTAGTAGTCGCCATCGTATTCAGCGGTGAAAGAGCAATAGCCGTCCTGGCGATGCAAGATCGTGTCATCGGAGAAGGCTTTCTCGAACTTGTCCTTATCGAGAATCGCAATGTAAGGATCGAAAGCACCCTGCGGAATCGAAGCCAAACGGAGACCGTCGATCTGGACGCCGATACGCTGGCCTTTCTTGACGGTGACCTTGTAGTAATCGACGTCTTCGGCGAGGACCACGCCTTCGACCGTCTGGTTCATCGCGATGGCCTGGGCAGTGGCGAAGTCGCTGTTCGGCTCCTTCTCGTCGACGTTCGGGAAGGGGCTCGCGAAGAACTGGCTCATGTGCGAGACACCTGACTTCGTGCGCACGCGCATGATGTGGTTGCCGGCGCGGACGCTCGGGTCGATCGCCAAGGTCAGCTCGACCTTGTTCGCTGCGCGGCTCTCGACGGACTTCACCTTGAAGCCCGGGGTGTAGAACATGAGGTCCTCGAAGTCTTCGAGACGGGCGCCGCTGAGCGTCAGTTTGACGTCGGCGCCAATCTGGCCGCCATGCGGCTTCAGCGTAGAGACATCCGGATAGGCCGCCCACGCGACGAGCGGGGCAGTAAGGAGCGCAGCAAGGTGACGGAACTTCATAAAACGTTTCAGCGGGGCGCAGCCCGCCCGCCGCGCCGATAAGGGCGGCGGATGGGGATTAGGCGCCGGATCAGGCGAGCCAGTCGGTCATGATGCGACCGCCGTTGACGATATCAATCGGACGACCGCCGTCGGACATGATACGCTTCTCGGAGTTGATACCGAGGACGCGGTACATGGTCTTCGCAAGATCTTCCGGGCCGACTGCGTCGCGATCAGGCTCACCGCCCAGGGCGTCGGAGGCGCCGTGGATGTAGCCTTCCTTCATGCCACCGCCAGCCATGGCGACGGAGAAGACGCGCGGCCAGTGGTCGCGGCCGTTGGTGCCGTTGATCTTCGGGGTGCGGCCGAACTCGGAGCTGACGAGGACGAGCGTGCGCTTGAGCATGCCACGATCCTGGAGATCGGTGATAAGGCGGGCGAAAGCTTGGTCGAACTGCGGAGCCTGGCCGTCGAAGGCGCTCTGGATGTTCGAGTGGTGGTCCCAACCGCCGAAGGTGACGGAAACCATGCGGACGCCAGCCTCGACGAGGCGGCGGGCGAGGAGGAAGCGCTGGCCGGCGGTGTTACGACCGTATTCATCGCGGAGCTTTTCGGACTCCTTGGAGAGGTCAAAGGCCTCGCGAGCCTTGGCACTGCTGACGAGACCGTAAGCGGCCTGCTGGAAGCTGTCCATGGCGCCGATAGCGTCGGACTTCTCGGTGGTGCGGAAATGCTCGTCAACGGTAGCCAGCATGCTGCGGCGGCGGTCAAAGCGCTGCGTGGTGACGTCCTTCGGGGCCAGAAGGTCACGGACGGCGAAACCCTTGCTAGCCGGATCGCTACCGAGCGCGAACGGACCGAAGGCGCTGCTCATGTAGCCCGTGCCCTGCTCCGGAATGCTCTGGCTCGGGACGACAACATAGGGCGGCAGGTTGTTGCGGCTGCCCTGCTCATGCGAGATGATGGAGCCGTAGCTCGGAAACTTGATGGCCGGGCTCGGACGGTAGCCGGTGAACATGTTGTGCGTGCCACGTTCGTGGGCCGCTTCGCCGTGCGTCATCGAACGAACGACGGTCAGCTTGTTCATGATTTTCGCGATGTTCACGAACTTCTCGCCGACGTATTCGCCGGGGACAGAGGTCTTGATCGGCGTGTAAGGACCGCGGTAGTCGGGCGAGGCGAAAGGCTTCGGATCCCACGACTCATGCTGCGCCATGCCGCCGGGCAGGTAGATATGGATGACGGAGTCGGCCATCGCGGTAAAGGATTCGACGCTGGGGATCGACGCTGCCTTCAGGCGAAGCATGTTCGGTAGACTCAGGCCGAGCGTGCCGACCATGCCGATGTGCATGAAGTCACGGCGGCTTAGTGCGTTGAGAACGTCGGGATGGTTTCCTTCACAGTTGCGATGGAGTTTCATGAGGCTGATGGGGGTCCCTTTGAGACAGTTGGATGTCCAAGAGGTTGCGATTAAATTTTACGAATTTGCTTATAAAGAGACAGCTCATGTAAAACGGCCTTTAACGACTGATAATAATCTTAAAAATCGTTATATGAGCGTTTTGGTCCAATCTACCTTTTGACAGTGCTAAAACGCCCGGATAAAAAAGGGTACCCCACCCCGTATCCTAACTTTATGACCACTCAAGACGCCACCCCCGAGGAACCGAAGACCTTGTCCTGGGGCTTTCGCCTGATCCTAATCGCTTCGGCACTCTTCATTGCTGGCTGCTCGGCCTTCTTCTCGGTCCGCGGGCTTGGCCTGCTCTTCGTGGGCTCCGAAATCCCCGTCATGGTGATGGCCGCCTCGCTGGAGATCGGCAAGCTGGTCGCAGCGTCGTTCCTGTACCGCTACTGGGACCAGGTCAACGGGGCCCTTCGCTTCTACCTGACCCTCGCGGTCGTGCTACTCATCGGCATCACCTCCCTCGGCAACTACGGCTATCTTGCCCGCGCCTACGAGAAGACCACGACGCAGATTCAACGCAACGAACTTGAGATTGCCTCCCTCGAGAAGGAGATCGTCGAGGTCCAGCGTCGCATCGACGATTCCCGCGGTCGCAACAACCGCCTCAGCACGTCCAGCCGCGAGGACCTCATCAAGGCGCAGAGCCGCCTGACGCAGGCCAACGACGCGCTCACCGCGGCCCTCGCCCGCCTGCAGGAAAAGCGCCGATCAATCGACGCGCGACGCGCAGCCGACGTCACCACGCCCACACAGCGCGCCGGCCTTCGCTCCGCGACCCTCGCTAAATCAATCGCCGCCGAGGAGTCCTCGGTCGCCGGCCTCAACGAACGCATCAAAGTACTCGACCAGGCCGTATCGGCCTACACTGCGCAGGGCACCACCAGCCAGTTCCTCTTCTTCGACAAGGACAACGTACGCAAGGGGCAGGAACTGCGCGTCGAGCAAAAACCCGAGCGTGACGTGATCGCGGCAAAGCTCGCGGAATCCGCCACCCGCATCGAACGTCTGCGCGCCGAGCTGGCCCGCCTCGACGCCGACAGCGGGAAGGAAGTCTCCGGCCTGCGCCAGCAGTTCGCCGAGGAACACACGCGCGTCGACGCCGAGGAGAAGGAGCTGCGCAAGGCCAGTGCCGCCACGATTATCGACCTCGAACGGCAGCTCGCCGGACTGCAGGAACAGGGCCAGGGCAAGGTCACCATCAGCGACGCCGAAATCGAAAAACTCCACAAGACCGTCTCCGAACGGAACAAGCAGATCCACGACCTCCGCGACCAAATCGCCGCCGCCGACATCGGCTCCTATCGCTTCGTCGCCCGCGCCTTCGAAGCCGAAGCCGATGACGTGGTGAAATGGCTAATGCTCGCGCTCGTCGCCGTGTTCGACCCGCTCGCCGTGACGCTTGTCGTGGCCTTCAACATGGCCGTCCAGGGCCGTCGGAAAAGCCCGCTCGCCGTCGAACTGGCGGCCACGGGAAGCCATTCCAAAGGCTCCCGGCCATGGTCGAAAGCGGAGCTCACGATCATCGCGATTCTGGCCGCGGCGCTCGCCTTGCTCGTTGCCTGGGTCTGGACCTCGGAAAGCAGCGCGCCCGTCAGGCGGACGAGCGTCGGCAACATCGGCGCGATTCCCGGCGACAGCTTCGCAGTGATGACGCTCCGGCCCGACGAACTCCGGCAGAAAAGCACCAAGGCCTTCCCCGAATGGCTCGAACGCACCGGCGGCAAAGGCATGTCCGCCGCTTTCGCCGAACTGCTGAAGAACGGCCTCGATGCGCACTCCGAGATCCAGATCTTCGCCAAGTTTCCCGGCGCTGGCGGCAACTCGGCCACCGTCGAGCACCCGGCGATGCTCTGCGGAGCGGTCTTTCGCGTGACCAATCCCGCCATGGCTGAAGCGGCTCTGTCCCGCATCGCCGACCAGATGAACGAAGCGGTCCGCGGCGACTCCCGAAGACCGCCGTCGAACCTCACCCGCAACCGGGCGATGATCAAGCATGGGGAGGGCCGTTACATGGACCCCGAAGGCGGTTTTTTTACCTTTGGTCTGACGAGCCGGACCGCCATCATCTTAGTTGAGTTCGAAGGCAATCCTCGCGCCCCCAGCGTGGAACAGGAGATCCGCCAGTGCCTGCTGCGGCCCGACCAACGGACGATGCGTGCTGGCGAGAAGGCGCACGAACGCCTGCCAGCCTACGTCGGCGAACAACCCGGGGCCTTGACGCTCTGGCTCGACGCCAGCCGCTTCTTCCATCGCCTCCCGATGAGCCCCGCGACCCGTCGCAATTTTGAGCAGCTGCAGCCCTCCCTCGATTTCGAGGTACTCCTCTCACTCGACGCCTCCGGCAACGACTCCCTCGTGCTCGACGGAAAGTACCTTTACCGTTTCGATCGTTTCGCCGAAGGCTCGCCGCGACCGCCGCTGGCGATCCTCGCCAAGATCAGCCCTCCCAAAGAGGCGGACCTTGCCTGGAAGCTCATCAACCGTGGCGTTGATACGCTCGACTTCGAGTCGATGGTGGAACGCATGCGTGGCGCCCTCGGCGACGATCGCTCTCCCCTCACCCGACGGGTTGTGGTGGAGAAATCCATCCCTTCCGCCCGCGAGGCGAAGTTCACGATGAACGCGCGCTTCGACCCCAAGGCCGGCCCGCCCCTCATCGCAGCGATGTCCCTCCTCGCTCCTTGATCCGCCCGCAGCGATGAAACCAGGAGCTGTGCTCATCGCGTGGTCGCTCGCCACGACCATCATGCTCGTCGGCTGCGCCTCCACGTCTTCGGGCGACGACGGCAAGACCGTTACGACTACGCCTGCCGGAAAGAAGTCATCCGCCGACGCCAGCAAGCTCCTGCAAGATGGGGCGGCCAAGGACGTGAAACGCCCACCGAGTAAGGCGGTCGCCCGAGAGCCGGGTAAGTCTTCGGCGAAGCGGAAGCCCGAAGCCGAGACCGCCGCGAAGAAGCCGTCCGCAGCAACGATGACGCCGGAAGCAGCCCTCGCCAAGGCCATCACCGAAGAGAAAGCCTATGACCAAGGGATGCGCCAACGCTTCGGCGTCTCCACCGACATAGATTTGGGTGCCCTACTTTCTGCGGAAGAAGCCAAGGAAGCGGCTAGACTCCATGCCGTCACCGAAGCCGCCCGACGCCGGTTAGGCTTGGTAGATAGAGGCCCCCAAACGCTTCCTGCCGAGGTAAAAACCCTCTCAATCAAAGGCCCGAACGACGCACAGCCCATGGACGCCTCAGGTAAGGCGACGGCCAGCCTACCGACGATTCCGGAAGCGGGCGCGACGGCCCCCGCGAAGACGCCAACAGCCCTCCATCTCAGCGACTGGTTCCTGGACGCGAAAGCCCACCAAGCCTGGCGCGAGAAGCAGCTCGCCAAGCTGGCCGAGGCCAAGGACCAGCCGACATCGGCTCCAGTTACGAAGTGATCAGGCGCAAAAAAGGCGCGGCCAGCGCCGCGCCTTTCTCGCGTCAGGCTCGGGCGATTACTTGAGCTCGGCGATCGAGATGTTGCGGTACTCGACCTTCATCTTCACGCCACCGTGCACCTGGAGACCCACCGGGGCGGCCTTGGGATAGTTGGCGTCGACGTAGTTCGAGACCTGCTCGCCATTGAGCCAGACGGTGTAGGTGTCGCCCTTAGCCTGGAAGCGGATCTTATTCCATTCGCCGTTCTTCCAGAGGGTCGCGACCTTCGGCGCCCAGCCGGCTTCGGGGTACTTACCGATGTAGAAAGCGCAGGTCATGTCCTTCTTAAGGGAGCGGGAAACACCAATCTGCATCTGGATGTCCTTCTTACCGGCCGCGTCCTTGCGCACCATGATACCGCTGTCGATCTCGCCGCTGAAACGGCATTCGCACTCGATGACGACGTCCTGGTAGGACTTCTCGGTATAGAGCATGTTGCCCTTCTTGTAGTCCTTGAAGGCTTCCTTGTTCTCGCCGGTCAGGACGCCGTCGGCGACGGTCCAGAAGGCGTCGTTGCCGGAAGTCTTCCAGCCGGCGAGGTCCTTACCATTGAAGGCGGACTCGAGTTTGACGTCGGCGGCGGAAGCCGAGACGACGAGGGCGGCGAGGGCCGCGAGGAGACGGAGGGAGGTCATATGTTTTAGGGGTAGGGGTAGGGATAGGGGTGGGGGCAGGAGATACAATAAAAGAGCGATGCCGAAAACGGAGTTCCGCCTGCCGAAATCCATTTGCCTCCTGTTGTCACTCCCCCTACCCCTCTCCCTACCCCAACCCCTTCATCACCCCCATGCCTACCCTCCGTCTCCTCACCCTCCTCACCGTGTGTTCCCTCTCCCAAGCTGCCGAAGTGAAATACGACTTCGCCCCCAACTTCCTCGGCACGCCTCCCGGCAAGGCCCAGATCGGCAACGGCCACGGCGAAATCGCTGTCGACTCCGCTGGACTCATCTACGTCAGCGTCCAGGAGAAAGACGCCGGGATCCAGGTCTACGGCAAGGACGGCAAGTTCATCAAGGCCCTCGCCCTGCCGAACTCGCTCCACGGCTTCGTCGTCCGCAAGTCCGCGGAAGGTGAGTTCCTCTACGGCGCGGTACTCAATGAACAGCGCTTCATCAAAGCCAAGCTCGACGGCACGGTGGTCATGGAGATCAAGCCTGACGCCTTCCCCGCCGATAAGGGCAAGGCCAAGGATAAGGCCGGCAAAGAAGTAAACGCCCTTAAGCTCACCAACTGCGACGTGGCTCCGAACGGCGACATCTACATCGTCGACGGCTACGGCAAGAGCTGGATTTTCGTCTTCGACAAGGAAGGTAAGTTCAAGTCGGTCTTCGGCGGACCCACGCAGATGGTGGACGGCAAGGCCTTCGCCAATACCCATAAAATCTTCGTCGACACCCGCTTCTCCCCGGCCCGCCTGCTCTGCCTCGACCGTGGGAATAACCGCATGTTCCACGTCGACCTCGATGGCACCAACCCGCAGATGATCGCCAACAAGGGCCTGCGCAACCCCTCCTCCGCCTCCTTCCACGGCGAGCTAATGTGCGTCGCCGAGATTGCCGGCCGCGTCTCGGTCTGGAATAAGGAAGGCCAGATGCTCGCCGAACTCGGCTCCAACGAAAACACCGGCGCCAAAGGTACCAAAAAGGAAACCAACACCCCGGGCGTGAAGCCGGCCGACTGGCGCGAAGGCGTCGTGACCTCGCCCCACGGTATCACTTTCGACAACGACGGCAACATCCTCGAGACCGAGTGGAATCAGTTCGGTCGCGTGCTGCGCTGGAATCGCAAGTGATTCGCGCACTGCGCCAGCTGGTTGTAACCTGGGGAGCCCTCGTGCTCCCCTTGTTCGTCTGCGCACATAACGGCGAATTCCTGCTGGCGAAGCTCACGCTCCGCACCGACGGCTCCTGCGTCCTGCGCGTGACCGTCGACACGGAAGCAAACTTCAACCTCCAGAATCGTGCGCAGCTCACCAAGGCTGCCGAAGGGCTCTTCCTCGTTTCCGTTGGCAAGGAGACAACCTCGCTCGGTAAGCTCGCCGGCGAGCCTTCCTTCTTCTCGGAGACGAAACTGGATCCAGCCGCCCCACTAGGCCACACACCTGAAGAGATGGCGAAAGTCTATAAGCTTGAGGTCGTCGAGTGGACCTGGACGCCGGAGTCGCCAAAGTTCTTGCTCCGCTTACCAGAGATGAGCCCGCACACGGTCGTACTCTGGCTCAACGACGAGTCAAAGCCCGTCGCCAAACCCCGCTGGGTGATGATGATTGCCGAAGACGAATCGCCGCTGATCACCGCGGTCTCACCTTTGCCTGAAGCCTTGAAACTCCGGATGCTGATCCTCTGCGGCGGGGTGATGATCTGCCTGGCGACCCTCTTTACCGGCATCGGTCTTTATATCAGAAAGCGCCGCCGGGATAGCCGACGCGCGCAGGCCTAAGCCAGCGCCGCTTCGACGAAGCCAGCTCGCGCTTCGAAGTGCGGATTATGCCCGCTTTCAGGGAGCGTAATGACGTCCGCTTGCGGGAAATGCCCCTGGATCACGGCGACATCCTCATCGCGAATATAGTTGGATTTCCCACCGCGCAGAAAACGGGTCGGGCCGTTCCAGCTTTCGCCTGGCGCCAGCGGGTTACCGAGAATCTCGGGCAGCGAGCGAGTAAGGGCCTCACGGTTCACGGTCCAGCGCCAGCGGCCTTCGGCATCCTGGCCGAGATTCGTGAGGATGAACTGGCGCATACCCCACTCCGGTACTTGCAAGGCGAGTTTCTCCTCGGCGTCCTTACGCGACTTCACCGCGGAAAGGTCGAGCGCGTTCATGGCGTCGAACTCGACGCGTACGCGGTCCGAATAGGCGCGCGGCGCGATGTCCACGACGGTGAGGCGAGCGACGAGGTCCGGGCGGTCCATCACGAGGCGCATCGCGGCCTTGCCGCCCATGCTATGCCCAACGAGGTGCACGGGGCCGAGCGCAAGTCCGTCCAGTATCGCGATGACGTCCCGGGCCAAGGCGGCATAGGAGCAGTCGTCCGCCCAAGGCGACGAGCCGTGATTGCGCAGATCCGGCGCCAGCACGCGGTGACCGCGTTCGGCCAACGCTACGCCAGCGGACTGCCAGTTGCGCGAGGAACCCAGCAGGCCATGCAACACCACGAGCGGCGTGCCAGCCCCGCCGAGTTCGCGGACGATCAATGGAAGCGTTGTAGGCACGGGAGAAAGTCAAAGTGGAGGCGACGAGCCTGAGGTCGAACTATTTTCCCGCAGAGGGTCTTGAACAAGAGCCTGCACTGCTTATGAACGAAGCATGCTCTTCCGCCTTATTCCCCTGCTCGCCTGCGCCGTTTCGGCGTTCGCCGCCATCGAAGTCGTCAAGCTCCCCGGTGCCGAGGACCTGCACGAGCCCTTCAGCATCGCGTTCGACGCCAAGGGCGACGCTTACGGCGTGGAGTTCCAGCCCGCCAACCGCATCTTCAAGTTGTGCGACGGTAAGATCGAGTATGTCTCCGGCGTGAAATGGAACAGCATGGGCAAGTCCCCCAAACTCCCCGCCCCCGCCAAGCTCCTGGATCTTTCGCCCGCCGTCTACAACGGCATGCACGATATCTCCATCGCGCCCGACGGTTCGATCTACGCCTCCGACAGCTTCCAGCACCGCATCGTCCGCCTCGACCCGAAGACGCATATCGCGACGGCCTTCGCCGGCACGGGCAAGGCCGGCTTCGCCGGTGACGGTGGACCAGCAGACCAGGCGCAGTTTAACATTCCGATGTGTGGCGTGATTGATCCTTCCGGAAAATTCATGGTGATCGCCGACATCGGCAACAACCGCGTGCGACGCATCGACCTCGCGACGAAGGTAATCACGACCATCGCCGGCAACGGCAAGAAGGGCCTCCCAAAGGATGGTGATGACGCGTTGAACACGCCGATGGGCGACGTCCGCGCAGCCTGCACGGCCAAGGACGGAACAACCTACGCCCTGCTCCGCGGCGGCCACGCGCTCGTCGCGATCAAGGACGGCAAGGTCACCGTCGTGGTGAATAAGGCAGGCAAGCCCGGACCAGCCACGGACGGCCCGGCCGCCGACGCCCGCATGAGCGGCCCGAAATACGTGACGATGGACGCGAAGGGCGACGTGCTCATCCTCGACACGGAGAACCATTGCCTCCGCCTCTTCGACCCGGTCAAGCAGACCATCCGCACGATCGTCGGCAACGGCAAGAAAGGCTCTGCGGTCGGCGCAGATTGGGCCGGAACGCAGCTCAATCGCCCGCACGGCGCTCGCATCGGACCAGACGGTCGCCTTTACGTGACGGATACGGAAAACAACCGAATCCTCATCGGTCCGGCCCCTTAAGCGGGCTTAGCCCCGCCAGCGGGGTTTTTGGGTTTGTCTCTTTCGGTAGGGGGCGGTTGGTTCTGGGGTCAAATCCAGCCCAATGTCCTCGACCGGTTCCACCTCCTCTCGCCGTCCCTTCGGCCCCCGCGCTTTCGTGGGAGCCCATACGGCTTTGGTCACCCCCTTCCTCAACGGAGCGGTGGCGTGGGATGACCTGAAGAAGCTGGTCGAATTCCAGATCCAGGACGGCATCGACGGCCTCGTCGCAGTCGGCACCACCGGCGAGTCCCCCACCCTCGACTACGACGAGCACGTCGAAGTCATCCGCAAGACGGTCGAGTTCGCCGCTGGCCGCGTCCCGGTCATGGCCGGGACGGGCTCCAACGCCACGACGGAAGCCCTCGACCTCACGAAGCGCGCCGATGAAGCGGGTGCCGATGCGTTCCTGCTCGTCGCCCCGTATTATAACAAGCCCAGCCAAGAAGGCCTGTTCCGCCACTTCGCCCTGCTCGCCGAATCGACCGCGAAGCCAATCATCCTTTATTCCATCCCCGGTCGCTGCGGCATCGAGATCACCGTCGAGACCACCCTGCGCCTGCGCCAGAAGTACCCGAACATCATAGGCATCAAGGAAGCCGGCGGTCAGGTCGAGAAGGCCGCGCGCCTCGTGCGCGAGTCCGATCCGGAATTCATCGTCCTCAGCGGCGACGACTCGCTGACCCTTCCCTTCGCCGAGGCCGGCGGCCAAGGCATCATCTCCGTGGCGTCGAACTTTATCCCGGGCCCGGTGGCCAAGCTCGCCCAGCTCGCGCGCACCAAGCAGTTTGCCGAAGCCAAGGTGCTGCACGATAAGCTCGCCAACATCTTCAAGACCCTCTTCGTCGAACCGAACCCGGTGCCCGTGAAGCATTGCATGATGCGCGCAGGTATCATCCGTTCCGACGAAGTCCGCCTCCCCCTTTGCGAGATGTCCGAAGCCAACCGCCTTCTCGTCGAGAAGGTCGCCGACGCCACCCTCGCTTCCCTCCGATGAGCCAGCCAATCCGCATTCTCCTCAATGGTGCCAAGGGCCGCATGGGCCTCGCCATCGTTAACGTGGCCGCCTCCGAAAAGGCCGTCATCGCCGCCGGCGTCGACCAGGGCGATAATATCGCCACGCACATCGGCGCCGCCGACGTGGTCATCGATTTCTCGTTCCACTCCGCAACCCTCGCGGTCGCTCAGCTCTGCGCCCAGCACAAGAAGCCGCTCGTGATCGGCACCACTGGCCACACGGCTGAAGAGAAGGCCGCCATCACCGCCGCCATCAAGGGCCTCCCAGTCGTCTGGGCCGGCAACTACTCCGTGGGCGTCACGCTCCTCAACGCGCTCGTCCGACAGGCTGCCCGCTCGCTCGCCGACGCCGGTCGCTGGGACGTCGAGGTGCTCGAGATGCACCACCGCCTCAAGAAGGACGCGCCCTCCGGCACCGCCGAGACGCTCCTCAAGATTCTTCTCGAAGAGCGCAAGCTCGCCAAGGAAGCCCTCAAGCACGGCCGCGACGGACTGGTCGGCGAACGCCCGCTCGATGAAATCGGCGTACACGCTATCCGCGGTGGCGACGTCGTGGGCGACCACACCGTCCTTTTCGCCGCCGAAGGCGAACGCCTCGAACTCACCCACAAGGCTTCCAACCGCGAGATCTTCGCGCGTGGCGCCGTCCGCGCCGCCCGCTGGCTGAAGAGCCAGCCCGCCGGCCTGTACGGCATGGAAGATGTGCTAGGGCTGAAGTAAAGGATAGGGGGCAAGCTGGCACGGTGACACGTGGATAAGGGGACGATGCAGCGTTGCCTTGGGTAGGGTCGGGACCGCGTCACGACATAACTGTATCAAGTTCGCCGCAGGGCGAACCATGGTAGGGGCACGATTCATCGTGCACTCCTTTGCGGAGGGCGCGGCGTAGCCACGCCCCTACCTTCGGCCACCATTCGGCGGCTTGGGTGTCCAACCGCCAACCGCTAACCGCTTACCGCCAACACCTTTGCATTTACCGTCCGAGCGCCGCCTTCACCAACTGATCCGCACTGGCACCGGCGCCGAGCTTCGTGAGCGCGGTACGCACACCCTTGTCGGCGTCGACGGGCTTGAAGCCGAGCGCGATGAGCGCGGCCATGGCGTCGGAAGCAGGCGTAGGTGCGACGGCACTCGGCGACGCCAACGTCGAGACAACCGTGGTGGTGGCGCCTTCGAGGCCGACCTTATCCTTCAATTCCATGACAAGTCGCTCGGCGGTCTTCTTACCGATGCCAGGGCACTGGGAAAGCAAGGCGACGTCCCCACGGAGGATCGCGTCGCGCAGGATAGGTAGCGCAAGGCGGCTGAGGATGTTCAACGCCATCTTAGGACCGACACCGGACACCTTCTCGACGAGCAGCTTGAAGAACTCGCGTTCTTCGGCGACGGCGAAGCCATAAAGGGCCTGACCTTCTTCACGGAAGACGTGGTGAATGAGCAGAAAGACTTCCGCTCCCAACTTCGGCAGGCGCTCCGCGGTCGTGACGGGGACATTGACCTCGTAGCCCACGCCCGACGACTCGATGACGACGCGCAGGACGCCGGCTTCGATGAGTTTGCCGCGGAGGGAGACGATCATGGAGCGATGAAAGCGGAAGCAGTCCGGGAGTTAAGCCCGAATCTCGATGATGAAGCCCTTGAGATAACGGCTCTCAGGGAAGTTCAGCAGCACCGGGTGGTCCGCGGGCTGGGACGTACGTTCCAGGACGACGGCCTCGCGGCGGGCATCCGAAGCGGCGTCCTCGATGACCTCAAGATACATCTCTTCCGAGACGCGGTGCGAACAGGAATAGGTCGCCAGGATACCGCCCGGGGCGAGCAGGCGGAGCGCGCGGAGGTTCAGCTCCTTGTAACCGCGGAGGGCGCCATCGACGGCGTCCTTGCTGCGGGCGAAGGGCGGCGGATCCAGGACGATGAGGTCGAAGGAGGCTTCACGGTGTTCAGTGAACCAATCGAAGACGTTGGCGACTTCGAACGAGGCGCTGAGGCCGTTGCGTTCGGCGGCCGAACGGGCGGCGGCGATGGCGTCCTCGGACTGGTCGAGGCCGAGCACGCTGGTGGCGCCGGCCTTGGCGCACGCGAGCCCGAAGCCTCCCTGATTACAGAAGGTATCGAGCACACGACGGCCCTTGGCGAGCTTCGCGACATTCTGATGCTGATCGAGCTGGTCGAGGTAGGTACCGGTCTTCTGGCCGCCCATGAGATCGATAAGCACCTGCACGCCGCCGACTTCCATCCAGGAGGGCTCGAGCGGCTTGCCCGAGACGGTGCGGATCTCCTGCCGCAGACCCTCGAGCTTGCGCGTCGAGGCGTCGTTACGCAGGACGATCTCACGCGGCTTCAGCAGGCGCTGCAGCACGTCGATGATCGTGGCCAAGCGGCGGTCCATGCCGCAGGTCAGGGCCTGGATTGTTATCAAGTCGTTATAACGGTCGACCACTAGGCCCGGCAGGCTGTCCGCCTCGGACCAGATGAGACGGCAGACCGGCTTGCCGGCGCGACGATTGACCGAAGCCGTAACGAGTTCTTCGAGGAGCGGGCCGTCGAGGGTGATCGGGCGGCGTGAGTAGCGGCGCCACGCGATCTGCGACTTGCCGTTCCAGAGGCCGGCGCCGAGGCAGCGGCCCTTGAGGTCGGTCAGTTCGACGCAATCGCCGTCGACCGGCGGCTCGCCGACAAACTCGACTTCACCGAGGAAGGCCCAGGGGTGACCCCGGAGTGCGCGCACGGGACGTCCGGGGCGGATACGAATAGCTCTAAGCATGGATTAATTGACGGACCTCAGCTTTGGAATCACCCAGGCCGCGGCAAGCACGGCGGGAATCCACGCCGCGATCATCGGCGGCAAGGCGCCACTCTCACCGAAGGCGGAGCAGAACGAGGTGAGGAAGTAGAAGGCGAGGAAGAGTCCGAAGGTCTTGGCGACTCCCACCATCGGGCTGATTCGACCGGCGCCGACCGAGAAAGGAATCGCGACGGCGATAACGACGAGGCAGATGATTGGTGCGGACAGAATTGAGTGATAACGCATCGCGTAGGCGGCGTTCTGCCCCCCGGGATTGGAACCGGCAAGTTCCACGAAGCGGGAGACCTCGCGGAGGGAAAGCTTGTCGGGGTCTTTTGTGGAATAGAACATCACTTCCGGATCGTCGTCATAATCCGTTAGCACGAGCTCCTTAAAGCGAGGCTGGGCCATGAGCGAACCCGTCGTCGGGTCGAAGCGAAGGTCGCGACCCTCGCGGAACGTCCAGCGCCAGCGTCCGTCGACCCGTTTGAACTCGGCGAAGCGGGCGGTAATGCAGCGTACCTCGCGGTTACGCTCGTCGAAGGAATGCACGATTACCTCGAAGGCCTGCCCGGTCGTGAGGCCCAGACTGGAGATCAACCAGAGGCGGCGCGCGGCCGCGTTTTCGAAAGAGATGGAAGAGGCCTGGCCTTTCGGCAGCGCCGCGCCGCCCTTGGCCTTCAAGGCCGCGAACTGCGCCTCTTCGGCCAAGCCGTTGCGAGCCTCCAAGGCATCGGGCACCAGGACCGCGTTCAACAAGGTTAACAGACCAGCGAGAAAGAAGCCCGCGGCCCAGAGTGGAGCGGTCAGGCGCCACATGCCGATGCCGGCGGCGCGGGCGGCCGAGATCTCCTGATTTCGATTCATTGTCGCCAGGACGAAGATGACCGAGATCAGCAAGGCGACCGGGATGAGCATCGAGAGGTCTTTGACCAAACCCAGCAGCAGGAAATGCAGGATTGTCCCGACGGAGGCCCCCCAGCCCAGGAAGTCGGGAATCCAGTTATATCCCTCGGAAAGCAGCAGCAATCCCATGAAACTCAGCAGCGAAAGGGCGAAGACCTTGGCCCATTCGGCGAGGATATAGCGGTCAAGGATGCGCACTGCCCGGAATGACAACAAGGGTCGGCTTTCCAGCAACCCCAAAGCAAGCCGAGTGCACGTTTCCGCCGAATAAATGCGAGATTCCGCCACTAGGCCGAAGTCCCTACCGCTAGGATTGAAACCTTCCACGATGGCGCCTGTCTTTTGACTGCTTGCCTAAGCCTAAAGGGTCGTTCGAATCACGGACTCCCCGCCCGCCGCCGACCTTCCCTCGGCCAGCTTACTTCTGCCAACCCACCCCATGCCTCGGTTCAGTCCCATCCTCGCCGCGCTCGTCGCGACCCTGCCCTCTTTCGGCGCGAAGCTCGACTACAACGAGGACGTGCGCCCGATCCTGTCCGAGAACTGCTTCTACTGCCACGGCCCTGACAGCAATAAGCGCAAAGCCAAGCTCCGGCTCGACGTCCGCGAGGACGCCCTGAAGCACAAAGCCTTCGTCCCCGGCGACGCCGAGGCGAGCGAACTGGTGAAGCGCCTCTTCTCCAAGGATCCGGAAGAGATCATGCCGCCGCCCGACTCGCATCGCACGGTCACCGCCGCCCAGAAAGAGATCCTCAAGCGCTGGATCGCCGAAGGTGCCGACTATAAGCCGCACTGGGCGTTCGTCGCACCCGGCCGTCCCGCCTTGCCCGCCAACGGCGAATCGAACCCCGTCGACGCCTTCGTGGTCGAGAAACTGACCAAAGCCGGGCTGACGCTCTCGCCGGAAGCCCCCAAGACCACGCTGCTGCGCCGCTTGTCGCTCGATCTTACAGGACTACCGCCCACGCCCGAGGAAACCGCCGCCTTCCTCGCCGACCAGAGCCCGGACGCCTACGGCAAGCAGGTTGATCGCCTGATGGCTTCGCCGCACTACGGCGAACGGATGGTGCTCCCTTGGCTCGACGCCTCGCGTTACGCGGACAGCAACGGCTTCCAGCAGGACGGCGACACCTTCCAGTGGGTCTGGCGCGATTGGCTGGTGAAGAACCTCAACGCCGACAAGCCGTTCGACCAGCTCAGCACTGAGATGCTCGCCGGCGATCTGCTACCAGACGCGACGGTCGACCAGAAGGTCGCCACCGCCTTCAACCGTAACCACATCCTCAACGGCGAAGGCGGTAATATCGCCGAAGAACAACGCTACGTGAGCCTCTTCGACCGCGTCGAGAGTACGACGACCACCTGGTTGGGCATGACGGTCGCCTGCGCGCAGTGCCACGACCACAAATACGACCCGGTCACGCAGAAGGACTACTATCAGTGGATGGACGCGTTCAATCACGTCAACGAGCGCGGCACGCCCGGCGGCGGGGTTTCCCTCGTGAAAGGCGTGGCCACCCGCTTCCGCCTCGACACCACCGTCGTCGAAGTACCCACCCCCGAACAGACGGCCGAGCTGGCCAAGCGTCAGGCCGACTTGGATAAGCTGAACAAGGACTACGGCATGCACCAGAAGAAGGCCTACGAGGCTTGGCTCGCCAAGCCGACCAAGGACAAGGGCATGCTGCCCAAGGAAATCGAACCCCTCCTCGCCGCTGACAAGAAGCGTACCGCCGCCGAAGACAAGCAGCTGCGCACGCATTACGACAAGGTCGTCTTCGTCGAAGACCGAAAGAAGATTCCCGCCTTCCTCGCCATCGACGACGCCAAGCTCAAACTCGACGGCTATCGTAACGACATGGTTCCACGCGTGATGGTGATGAGCGACGCCCAGAAGCGCGAAACCAACATCCTCGACCGCGGTGCCTACCTCTCGAAGAAGGAGAAGGTCACTTTCGACGCACCGGGCTTCCTGCCGCCGCTCCCGAAGGACGCCCCGAAAAACCGCCTCGGCCTCGCGCAGTGGCTCTTCCGCCCCGACCATCCGCTGACCGCCCGCGTGCAGGTCAACCGCCAGTGGCAGCAGCTCTTCGGCAAGGGCATCGTGCGCACCTCCGAAGACTTCGGCGTCCAGAGCGATCGCCCCACGCACCAAGAGCTACTCGACTGGCTGTCCGTCGAGTTCCGCGAATCCGGATGGAAGACGAAGGCGCTCCAGAAAATCATCCTCTCCAGTAAGACTTATCGTCAGTCCAGCAACGTCTCCAAGGAACAGCTACAGAAGGACCCCGAGAACAAGCTCCTCTCGCACGCCCCACGCCTGCGCCTGCCTTCGCCAATCATCCGCGACGTCGCCCTTCGCTCCAGCGGACTGCTTAATGACAAGCTCGGCGGCGCGCCGGTCTATCCGTATTTGCCCGACAGCCCATGGGAGAGCCTCGCGATCACCAAGGAGCGCGACTTCACCTACCCTGCCTCGCACGGCGCCGACCTCTACCGTCGTTCGCTCTACACGTTCTGGCGCCGCACGATCGCACCGGTGAACATGTTCGATAGCTCCGCCCGCCAGACCTGCCGCGTACGCACCGCGACGACTTCCTCGCCGTTGCATGCACTCACGATGCTCAACGATCCGACCTGGGTCGAAGCCGCGCGTGTCCTCGCCCAACGCGTGACCAAGGAACAGGCCACGGACGAAACCCGCCTCGCCCGCGCCTTCGCTCTCGTGCTCGGTCGCGCGCCATCCGGTCAGGAACCCGCCCTGCTCGCCAAGCTGCTTGCCAATCAGCGTAAGATTTACGCCGCCGACGCCAAGGCCGCGGAGGCCCTGCTCGCGATTGGCGAAAACAAGCGCGACGTGATGATCCCCGCCGCCGAACACGCCGCGCTCACCGCCACCTGCATCGCCCTCTATAACCTCGACGCCGCTATCACCCGCGACTGAACCCATGGACTTCGAACTCTCTCCCTCCGAATGGCGCGAGCGCCTCACGCGCCGCAGCTTCCTTAGCGCTGGCGTCCAAGGCATCGGCGCCGTCGCCCTCGGCTCCCTCCTCGCCCGCGACCTCAAGGCCGCGAATAACCCCATCGGCGGTCTACCCGGCCTCCCGCACTTCGCGCCCAAGGCCAAGCGCATGATCTGCCTCTGGCAGGGCGGCGGCCCTTCACACGTCGACCTTTTCGATCCTAAGCCGACGCTCCTCAAGATGGCGGGACAGGAAATCCCGGCCAGCGTCCGCGGCGACACCCGCCTCTCCACGATGTCCAGCGGCTACGCGAAGTACATCGCGACGCCGTCGCTCAAGCCGTTCAAGAAATGGGGCGCGAGCGGCACCGAACTCAGCGAGATGCTGCCACACCTAGGCTCTATCGCCGACGAAATCTGCGTCGTGCGCTCGATGAACACCGAAGCGGTGAATCACGCGCCTGGCGTGACGTTCTTCATGACCGGCTCGCAGATTCCTGGCCGCCCGTCGATGGGCGCCTGGCTTTCCTACGGCCTCGGCACGATGAACGAGGATCTGCCTTCGTATGTCGTGATGACCTCGTCCGACTCCGCCAAGACCTGCGGCCAGCTCTTCTTCGAACACTATTGGTCCAACGGTTTCCTGCCCGGCAAACACCAAGGCGTTCGTTTCCGTGGCGTCGGCGACCCCGTGCCCTACGTCGGCAATCCGGCCGGCGTTAGCCGCGATGCGCGTCGCACCATGCTGGACGACATGCAGGCATTGAACCGCGAACACTTCAGCCAGGTCGGCGACCCCGAGATCGACACGCGCATCTCGCAATACGAAATGGCGTTCCGCATGCAGGCCTCCGTGCCCGACCTCCTCGACTTCAAGAATGAGCCGAAGTCGGTGCTCGATATGTACGGACCCGACGTCCTCAAGCCCGGCACCTTCGCCAATAACTGCCTTATCGCCCGCCGCCTTGCCGAGCGTGGCGTGCGCTTCACGCAGTTGATGCATTCGGGCTGGGACCAGCACGGCAACCTCTTCACCGGCCAGCTCGCCCAGCAGTGCCTCGACACCGACCAGCCCAGCGCGGCCCTCGTTAAGGACCTTAAGCAGCGCGGCCTGCTCGATGACACTCTGGTCTGCTTCGGCGGCGAATTCGGCCGGACCCCGTTCGGCCAAAACGTGAAGGACGGTAAGCCTCAGGGCCGCGACCACTTCGGCCGCGCCTACTCCTGGTGGCTCGCCGGCGGCGGCATTAAGCCCGGCCATGTACACGGTGCGACCGACGAGTTCGGCTGGAACGTCATCAAGGACCGGGTCCATGTCCACGACATGCAGGCCACCCTGATGCACCTCTTCGGCATCAACCACGAGGGCTTGCTCTTTCGTTACCAGGGCCGCCAGTTCCGCCTGACCGACGTCGAAGGCCACGTGGCCAAGGGGATGCTGAAGCACGCCTGAACAGGCAAACAGGCAGGGAAAGGGTCAGAGTCGGCATTTTGACCGCTTTTCCCCTTGCTCCCGCCCCTTCCACCCCTTTTCTCCAAACTTCCACCCACCTTACGGCCATGACCCAGCACAACAGTTTCAAGTCCAGCGCCTCCTCCTCCGGAGCGAAGCGTAACGTCCT
>Ga0209500_10000236_pt1 | contig 50626 bp, 42 predicted proteins | sample S_140212_EF_Meta_FD_187323 | JGI IMG/M metagenome (GOLD analysis project Ga0209500, IMG submission 187323) | Freshwater microbial communities from Lake Simoncouche, Canada to study carbon cycling - S_140212_EF_MetaG (SPAdes) (version 2) | ecosystem: Environmental > Aquatic > Freshwater > Lake ... | reverse complement strand
CCATATCTCGGGGCACGCCGAGGCCATTAGCATAATGTACCCCGAGAGCGTTCTGCGCCAGAGGGTTGCCTTGTTCGGCCGATCGCCGGCACCAGACCGCAGCTTGGGTATAATCTGTCGAGACCCCCGTGCCTTCCCGAAAACAAATTGCCAGCGCCATCTGCGCGGCCGCGTCGCCCGTGCCAGCCTTCACCATCAAGGCCTCAAAGGCCTGCACCTCCGCCGGCGTCATTCCCGCAGAGGCCGACAAGGGCAGGAACACTAGGACGGCAAGTAGGACAGCGGACAACCAGGGGCGGGCGGTGAGATTCATAACAACCAACTATAACACGGCTAACACCAAAGCCTGCATCGATAATAGCGATTTAGGTTATTGGAAAAAAGGCATCACTCCGGCTTCGTGGGCAGAGCGGCGGGAGGACGAAAGCACCACTTGAAGAAAAAATACCAAAGGACCATCCAGAAAGGCAGGATGCTGGGGTAAGCTACGATACCCAGCATGTAAATCCCGAGCGCGGCGTCTTGCTGATCCATCCCAGGCACAAAGTGGATGCAATACTGCGGGAAACCCAGGAAGAAGAGTGCGGTGTATACGATGAGACCGAGGATAAAGATGCCGACGAAATTGATTAGGCGATATCCAGGGCTTTTCTGCGTACTCATGACCACCGACTATAACACACCAAGCGCATGACCGTGCATCGTTAATCCTGATACAGAGTATCGGGCGGAACTCGCCTTCCACTCCTAAAGTCAATGCACCATTAAATAAGGCTGGGCCAACGGCGGCTTACTTACTGAGCTTATTCGCACCTGAACCATTCTTGGTACCACTTTTCGTATCCTTAACGGACTCGACCTCCGGCTCCATGCGCTCAGGGACGTCGATGATGCGGGGGACGCTTCGGTTAGGATCAGGCACGATAACCAAGAGATGACGCTGGCCAGGCTCATTGACCCAACTCGATTTCATCAAGGGCACACCCTCGGTCTCCCCATGCTCCGGAGCAAGGACCACCGAAACGGGGTAAACTTCACCCGTCTTGCCGGACGGTAATTGAATCACGGCTTGGCGTGGGGCGACGCTGACCCGTGAGCTGCCAAGTTGGGAGGTGAGCGGGTGGGCGCTGAGATTAAGCCAGACGATGGAACCTTCCGGGGCCTTGGTACGCGCAAACTCCATCGGTATCATCCGGAAGGCCAATGGGCCGACTCCACCCGTCGGCAACAGTACGACCAGCGGATCGTTCATTCCCTTTGGAATATCGACGAACGGAGCGTCGGCCGGCAAAGGCTGGGCTTTGGTCGGCGCCTTGATTGCGGCATATACCCGCACGTTACCGTCCATAATCACCAAGCGCTTGGACGAAATCGAGAGGCGGGGCAGGTCGATTTCTTTACCACCCTTCCCTACGACGAGGAAAACATTTACAGGGGCATCCTCCGGCGCCTGTACGTAAAGCAAACGGAGCGAACGGGATGACGGAGCATCCTGAGCCAAGACGACAGCCCAACAAGCGAGAAGGCAAACGAAGGGACGCATCACAGGTCTTCGGGGCTTAGCCAACGGAATGAGACCAGGCGGAAGCGCCGGCCGAGAATGACATTAATCAGATAGTCATTCGCCAAAGGCGCCAAAGTGGCGTCGCCCAGCGGGGACTCATGCGCCGGCACGGTGGCGTCCACGTACTCAGGGATACGCTGGTAGACGGCTTCGCACCACGCCTTGGCGGAGGAACCATTGACGAGCGGCGATACGCCCATGGCCCGCACCACGAAGGTCTCGTCACGCACGCTGATGACAGGTGAGAGACGATCCAAGAGGTCGGCCTGACGGGGCCAGCCCGGGAAACCAAAGCTAGAATACCCTTCCGCGGCCTTGGGATGGAGATAGTTGCCCTTAGCACCCGCGGCTGAACTCGCCCAGTCACCCAGCGGCAACTGCTGATCTAAGCCGCCAAAGTCACCGACCTTGGTCGTGATCTTGCCGATGTTCTTGGCGTTCTCCGAAGGGTTAAAAGCACTGCCAGCATTCTGCAGCGCCGTGAGCGCCGTGCCGAGCGCACCATTGAGAGAAGGGTCTAAGGGGTTACTCGGCTGCGGGGTCGCGAGCTGGCGATTGACGAATTCAGAGAGCGAGAGGAACGGGCCACGGGCCTTAACCTGTTTCACGATTTCGACGGCCAGCTTCTCGAGCTGCGCATCGCTCAGTGCGGCGAAACCAAGAACGGCGCCTGACGTGCCGCGAGACGTGACGGGGCCTTCGTGTGAAATCGACATGCGGGCCAAAGGATGGGTCGCCGTGGCGGTGGCGACCGTGCTGGTACCAGGTGTAATGTAGGGCACGGAGGTCGAACGAAGGTTGCCGAGCAAGGCGCGCCAGGCGACGACGGAGGTGCTGTTGACGTTGAACTGCCCGGGCACACGTAGGCTCGCGGCTACCTGCTGATAGGCCACGGGCTGGGCGGGCACGCCAGAGAAACCAGTCGTGCCCGTCGCGCTGAGATTGAAAAGCGCGGCGTTCTCGTTCGGTAGGTACCATGAGTTGGGCAAGGCCTTCGTGCCCGCCACGAAGGAAGCCCAATTCTTCTTCATGCTGTCCAGGACGGCCGAGTTCCAGACGTGCTCATTGCCTGCGGACGGACGAAGCGACGCCCAATCTGCGGGCAAGGGCGCCAAGGAGGAAAAGAACCAATCGTCGAAGAGCACATGGTTGAGGCAGTAACTGTCGTCGTACTGTAGGAACGCCTGGTGGATCTCATCGCGACTATGCAACGTGCCTGCCTGATCAATCCATCGGCCGACGGCGTCGTCGGGCGGCAGAATTGGCGAGGCATCGGCGTTACCAATCAGTCCGTAGTGGAACGGCGGCGCCGGGTTGGTCGCGCGAATATCGCAACCCTGCAGTCCGGGAATCGACTGCACGGGCTTCACGGGCAGCTCGGCGACGGCGGCGCGCTGCAGTCCGGTGGACGGATCAAGCCCAGTCAGGATGAAGCCGCCATAACTGCTGGCGGGATCCGACTGCGGGCCATTGGCGTCCGCAAATCCGGTCATGGGCAGGAAGTAGAGGTCGTACGGTGAGTTCACCGGATTGAGGGCGCCCGCATACTGTACGCCGCTGTTGGAAGCAGAATAGAACCAGGAGCCGCTCTCCGCACCAATCTGGCCCGACATCGACTGTGTACGGGTATCGGCGACGTTCGCGTTGAGATAGCGATAAGCCGTGAGGACTTCGGCGGACTTCTGGCCAATCTCGGTGTAAGACGTGAAAGGCGAGGCCTGCAGGAAGCCCTTCGAGACGGTCTTCACGCCGGTTCGGCTATCATACTGCGAGACACCGTCATTGGAAAGGCGGAGGCCGAAGGCAAAAGTCGCGAAGGCGCGTGGTGCCACCGCAGCATCAGCCATACTTTGCTGAAAGGGGGAGGCGGCATCCTGCCCATAGAGCTGCTTGAACTGCGCAGTGGTCGTACCGATGAAACTGAAACGGACCGGCGAATACTTATAGTTAGCCGGGAAATAGTCGTAATAGATACCGTCGCGCGCCAAGCCCCAGTCGTCGATCTTCTTGAGCAGACTGTAGCGGAGGAGCCCCGCCCCCGAAGCCGTACCCGGCAAGACCATCTGCCAACCTGAGCGTCCGCTTGCGACATAGCCAGGGGTAAGGTTATAGGTGCCGCCACCACTCCCACGGGTGACCGGCCTCAGGAAGCCATCATTCATCGCGAAGACGCGCGTCTGTCCGGGGTCTAAGGTGACGTTGACGCCCCCGCCGATACGCAAAGTCGCGCCGCCCGGGAAATATTCGCCTACGTGCTGGGTGACGTTATAGCCGGCACCGTCGATACACCCAATGTAGATCGGCAAGGACTGCCACTTACAGTAAGCGTCGAAGCTCGGGACGGTGAGGCGGACATTAAAGGGGTTCCACAGCGTCACGACAGGTTGCGCGATAAAAGCGGGCGAAGACCCAGAGGCAGACGAGGCGAAGACGTACTGAATCCGTGCGATGAGGGGATGCCGATGAATACGCTCGTAATAACTATAGAGGTCACCGGCGTTAGTCACATAGGGGTTCTGGGGCGGAAGCATCGTGGTGACTCCGGCCAACTGCGGGTCGGTATTCGTCACGTACTTCCGGTAGTGTAGGCAGTAGTCCGTGAGATAAGCCCAACTACGAATGGGTGGGAAACTCGATAATCCAGAGTACCCGCCGAAATTCGTGCCGCCATCGGATGCCACGCCCGCATCAGTGCCACCGAGTGAACCATAGTCAGACCACCAATACATCAAGGCATGACGTCGACGATTACCGATGCCGCTCGGCAACTGCCCATCCGGCAGCGGACGTTTGAAAGTGAGGTCGTAGTCCGGATCGCCAGAGGCTCGGCTAACCTTGACGGGTTTGAGGCGAAAGAGCGGCATCTGCCCCAGGCGGGCAGAGTCAATGGCATTGGCCCAATCCCAGGTTTCGGTGAAGAGCGAGAGGTCCTTCCGCAGGCCGCCAGTCGCGGTATTGGTCAAGAGGCCTTCGGCGAAGAGACTGACATCATGGAATCCGGCTTTCGCCAACGGAGTCGGCGTCGCGTTCTTGAGTGCGTCGGTCAGACGCGAGCTATCCGCCAGCGACGGTACGAGAGATATGCTCCGTAAGGATATCGGCTGATTGACCGGCAGAGGTACGGCATTCGCGATCAGCGCAGGATAGCCGATGGCATCAAGGTCCGGGGACCCAAAGGTCTTCGCACGTTGAGCCCAATCCAAGTAATTGGAACCAGCAGAGACCGGGGCGACATTAGGAATCAGGAGCCTAGCCTTCTGATTCTCCCCTCCGACCCACCAACTGAAATAACCCTGCGTCCCATCGGACGTCGTCCCCACGGGCTGTCCATCGACGAAAGAGATCGGGACGGTATGAACCTGCCTAACAGCTTGGGCGTCTGTCGCGCGGCCGACGAGCGGGACGGTACCGGCGCTCGCAATCACCAATGGAGGAGCGGGCGGCTTCGACGTCGTACCGCTCGGCATGATGAAGCTCGCATTACCATAGCCCATCTGGTCCGAAAGCATCCAACCGAGAAAGCGGGCGGTGGGCGCGGCGCCCGTGTTGAAAGCCTTCAGCTTAGAGGAATAATCAGGCTTCTGCGGACGGCCGGCGTAGCGGCTACCTGCGCGCGTGTCGTGGTCAGCACCTTCCCAACTACGCCAGACCCCCAGGACGGGATACTCGAAAGGATCCGCCCCCGGAGCAGATACCGAGGAGACGGCCGGATCGTCGTAGAGGGACGCAGGTGCGGAGACACGGGTGTCCGGGCCGAGGCGTTCCTGTAAAGCGGCCGCCGCCAGTCGCAAAGAACCCACGGCGTTGAGGCGCGCAACGGCTTCGGCCTGCTTCACGGAAGCCAAAGAGGCCTCGACCTTCAGGAAGGAGGCGACCACCACGACGACCATCACAAGGGTGGCCATGAGGACCATGGATAACACGAGGGAGAAACCTCGTCGTGGGCGGGGAGCCTTTAGGGCAATGGACTGCATCCTAACATCGCAAAAATAATAAAATGATCGGCCCATGACCAGCGAATTGCACATCGTGAGCAGGCTTGAAGGCCTCGACCTGACACCGAGAGGCAAATAAGGCATGTTCGTTACGAACGCCAAGATTCAAAGAAAGTGGTCATATTACTGAACGGAAGATGGCACGCTTCCCCCGCTTACTTGCATCTTTAATCATTAATCCTGCGAGAGGTGTCGGGGGAACGATGACCCAGCCCCTACACCTGCCAGGAGAGATTACTTGCCCGCATCCTTCGCCTTGTTCGCCGCCAGCCTAGCGGAGAGCTGCTTGCCGAGTTCCACGCCGCGTTGCTTCCCGGCGATGACATGCGAAGGCGAAATGCCGGCCACCAACTCCGCCATCCCGGGCTGACTCAAGCCAGCCAGGCTAGCGTAAGCGTAAGCCTCTACCTCGTCGCTCCAGACACCCTCCCCCCGCGCATAGCAGCGGGCTAGGTTCGCCTGGGCGGGCGCAAAACCCTGGTCGGCGGAGAGCCGATACCAAACCACCGCCAACTGACGATCCTGTGCGACTCCCTGACCAATGTAATGGCAGACTCCGAAGTTATTCTGGGCAAGAGCGTCGCCCCGCTTCGCCGCGGCGCTGAGCTGGGAAAATGCATACGCAGTCAGCACTCGCTCCTTCGGTTCGGCCGAGACGCTTTTTTCCAATTGCCCGCCCGTCGTTTGTATCGCCCAACCCATACCACCGAGTAAGAGCAGCGGGAGCAGTATAACCGCTTCAAGCGGGGAGTCAGGTAAGGAGCCATGCATATCAGCCGTCTGACAGCCACTGACCCCAGTCATGCAAACCAAAGCCCAGAGCAGCGGCACCCTTAAGACTCGCGTCAGATTCCCGCGATCATTCCGAACCCTTGCGCCTGCGCACGTCGGTGCGCTACCGGGAAGGCCAGTTTTCATCGGGGGCGGATCTCTTCGGCGCGATGCCTTACCGATGTGCTGAATTCGGCAAATGCCTGCGCGGTCATGCGACCCCCCGCATCCGCTTCAGCGAATAGCAGATTTGCCTTGGCTTGTGCATGGGTGGGAGCGGCCACAGTCCACCAGGCACAAGCCTCGATCTTATCCAACCTCACCCCGATTTCGTTGAAATAACAAAGGCCGAGCTGGTTCTGGGCCTCAGCGAAACCTTGCTCCGCCGACTTCCGATACCAGATGGCCGCCTGGGTGGCGTTGTGAGTGGTTCCGCGACCGTGCAGATAGCAGAACGCCAATTCGTACTGCAGCGCCTTGTCTCCCCGCAACACAAGCCCTTGCAGCTCTCCGAATCGACGCTCCCGTGACGACAGTTCGTTAGCCCAAGCCTCCGCTGCATTTTCTTTGTCCGTTCGCAAACTCAGCAGGTAGGCCTCCTCAATCAGAATAAATGGTAAAAATATCACCTCTCCAGGCTGACGTGGACCATTACGCTCTTTCATCCAAGCGCGATAAGATGCTTCGGAGCATCCCGTAGTGACGAGCATGACCGCCACACCCGACAAGCTAGCCAGAAAGACGGGGAGGTATTTAAACGAACCAGGAATCAGTCTCATCAAAATGAAAACCGACGGCACCGTCCGCCTGAGGGCGTCCGCTAAACTCCGGACATTCATGCGCCTTTGCGCAAAAGCTCGGTCTCTTTCGCTTTCTTCGACTGTTCAAGTCTCTCGAGGCCACCCTTTGTCCCGCCCGAGGACTTCCGGGCGTCAATCTCGTCCTGCAATTCCTTCGCCCGGCGCTGGGCTCGCAGGACGGCTTCAGGCGTCAACTTACTCGCCAACCTGCCCCTCAGGTCGCGTGCGTATGAGTCACTGGAATCCAAGAGAGCAAGATAGGCGTAGGCCTCGGTTTCGTCCTTGGCAACGCCCGAACCGAAGGCGTAGGCGGCACCAAGGAAACGATGTGCCGCCATATACCCTTGTGCCGAGGACTTGCGGTACCATCTCACCGCCTCGGCAAGATCGCGGGGGACACCTTCGCCGCGCGCGTAACAATACCCGATACTGAATTCGGCACCCGGATGCCCCTGATCGGCAGCCATCCGCCACCATCGAGCCGATTCGACATAGTCCACGGGCACACCCAACCCCTGTTCGTAGATGAACCCTAATCTCCATTGTGCGTAGCTATCACCCCCCTTGGCACGCGTTAGGAATTCCGCCAAGTCTCTCTGCATGGTTTCAGGCGAAGCTACCTGACGGCCTTTCGACTTGGTTCCATCGGAGTTGCCCTTGCCTGCGCTCAGCCTGGAGCGCATCAAATCGAGGCGGAGGATGGCGGCCGCATCGCCTTTCGCGGCGGCCTTCCCCAGCCATCTAATCGCCTCCGAGGTATCAACCGGGACACCTGCGCCATCCTCGTAACAGATCCCCAGATTACACATCGCCGGCACATGGCCAAGTTCGGCGGACTTGCGATACCATGCGGCCCCTTCGACCAGGTCGGCCTTCACGCCGAGGGCGTTCATATAACTATATCCCAGGTTGTACATCGCCGGAGCGAAACCCTGTGCGGCCGATTTTCGCCACCAGCCGACCGCCTGCACCGGATCTTTCGGCACGCCCAAGCCGGAGTTAAAACAGATTCCGAGATTGTATTGGGCGGTCGCGTCGCCGTTCCGCGCATAGGCTGAAGTCGTGTTGTACTTCATCACTTCGGCGCTGGTCATACCGGCGTTCGAGCGGGCAGACAGGACCAGCGCCAAACCGGCAAGGATGACCGCCAGCTTAGGGAAAGTATCACGAGGTCGCATGACAGGAAGCATACCACGATGACGGATTGACCGTGCATCGATAAAATCGATAGGTCGACAGCTTTGGGCTGAATTCCGGACGCTCATTTGCACCGGAAGCTGACCAAAACAAAGCGAACGGGGCGTCATTATGAAGTTAATACGATTGAAGACGGCGACGGACGATGCCAAAAGCCACTGCCTTACCGTCCGGTGTTCCAGGCCCTAAACGCCTTGATACCAGCCCAAAGAGGCTTGGCAGGGCTACGGAGCAAGATACACAAACCCCATGCGTAAGTTTCATGTCATGACGCTGCTGCTTGGCGCCGCCGCTATCGTCGGGGCCTATCGCTTCCTCGCTCCCGCCCCCGCACCGAAGAGCCCACTCGAACGCATGAAGGCAAATAGCCCGGTCGAGTCGTTTCGGACATCAAAACCCTCGATTGCCCCGATCAGGTCCGTCGAGACTTCGACACCCCCGGCTGCCAAACGTGCCCAGATGGAGGAACGCTTCGTGGACCTGAAAGATGAAGGCCGACGGATGCGCGAAGCGCTCATGGCCAGCGACCCGAAGGCCGCCCTCGCTTACCAAAGCCTCTCTCAACGCCCTGATTACCGCGAACTCATCAGTCGTCGGCATCAGATTGAGGCCGCCTGGGCGAGCGCACCGGAGGGCGAACGCGAAGGGATGCTCAACGAGATGAACAGCCTCCGGCAGCAAGGCGTCGGCCTCATCCTTGCCGAGATTCAGCGCATCAACAGCCTTCCGCCCGCACCGGTCGCTCCCTCACCGCAGGCAACGCCCGCAGGGAACCCGCCGCCCGCCCCAGCCGCACCAGTGGTCTTCCAGTAAGCTGAACCTTAGGAACCCCAACTGAAGCGCTCGGGGACCCAGGCGTATTGTTCGCCCTTGGGCACAACGGTACCGATACCTGGCCAGGGTAGATGGAAGCCGAATGCGCGGGATTTCTCCTTAGCCATGCGCGTGAAGAGCTTCTTACGCGTCTTGACTGCGGTCTCAGGGTCATGATCCATCGCGACGGTCCAGCCGACGTTATCAAACATGAGTACGTGGTGATGGACGACGTCGCTGATGTGCACCAGCGATTCTTCGCCGGAGCGAATCTCAAAGCAGGCATGTCCATCGGTATGGCCCGGGGCCGCAATGATGGTGACAGCATCATGGAAAAGCTTCTGGCCGTCCTTCGCGATAACGAGCTGGTCCTTGAGGATATCAAAGTTGCGGCGGACGGTCTTCACCATGTTAGGAAGCGGCTTCTTATCGCGCTTCGACTTGGAGAAATCGGGGCTCGGACCACGCCAGAAATCATACTCTTCCTGCAGGAGGTAAATCTTGGCGTTCGGGAAGGCCGGCTTGCCGTTGTCGACGAAGCCGTCGAGGTGATCGGAGTGCGAGTGGCTGAGGAAACCGGTCGTAATCTGCTCGGGCTTGATGCCGAGCTGACGGAGACCCTCGGCGAACCAACCGAAATTCGGGTTCGGGTGACGCTCGCCGAAGCCGGCATCGATCAGTGCGACCTCGTCGCCGATCTTCAGGCCCATGATATTGACGTACAGCGGGAGCGCGTCGAGACGCTCACGATTGAAAATCAAGGCGTCTTTCATTGTCGGACGGTCTGCCTCGGGCCACATGAGCTCGAGGCCCTGCTTGAAGAGCATGTGTCCGTCGCTAATCGAAAACGCTTCAATCTTCCCGATATTGAATTTGTAGACGAATGGATTGGGCGGGCGCTTGACCGATGGAAACTTAGGCGCATCGGCTGCGGTGAGACGGGAAACGGCCGCAAGGCCGGCCAACGCGAAAGCGGCGGCACCGAGGAATTCGCGGCGGGACGAGGGGTGGGTTTCTGAGGCCATGGGGTAGTTCACCAACCTATCTTCGACCTGGCCACGCTCCAGCCCAAATCCAATCGTAAACAAAACGGGCGGCCAGCGGCCGCCCGTCTTCAAGACCCTGCCGACTGCCTCAGCGCGAAATGGTGACAGTGGTGGGCGGGATGTTATCGCCCGGCACATAGGTATGCGTTGTGGAAGTCACCACAACGACGTTGAAAATCACCGTTCCTCTGGCGCCGCGCCGGAAGGTCGGCGAGGCGATGCTGATTTTACCATAGATGTCCGTGCGAGCCCTGACCGTGGGCGCAGACGTCAGGGTGCCGGCCACAGTGACGTCAACAATCGCGCCCTTCAGAGGGTTACCATACTGATCCTGTACGGTGACAGAAGCGGCGGCGGCGTCGCTCACTGAATTGACCCGCATGAAGCTCGCTGTATTAAGCGCCAAAGAGTTGGTCTTCCCCTTCACGGTTCCGGTGACATTCACCGTGAGCTGAGTGCTGGAGCGGGCACCACGATCGTCAATCACGGTGAGGGTCGGCTTATAGACACCAGGCGCAAGGTAACGGTGGGTGGCGGTCGGCCCGACGGCTATCTGCGGGTAGACGTCCCCGAAGTCCCACACGTAATTGGCGATAACACCATCCGGGTCAGAGGATAACCATCCGTTGAAACTCACAGCCGCGGTCGGCTGCGTCTGGTAGTTATAGGAAAGCGAGGTCGAGAGCGAAGCATCCGCGATGGGCGGTTTATTACCCGGCTCAAACCAGGAGGCCGTGAGACCGTAGATACCGACAGAGCCATAATCGGAGTAGCCGTCGGTGACACCGGTGCCGCTGGCGATGCCGTCCAGCTGAATAAAGTATGTGCCGTCTTCCGTGACAGTATACGTGATCGGGTCAGGCGCCATCTTACCCTTAGTGCCCGTAGCATCATACGTACCCAACACGGTGCCGTCGGACTTCAGCACCTTGACTTGTAAACGAAGATTAGGGGAAACCAGGACGCCCTTAGGGGTGATGACCAACTTGCCGCGACCAGCGTTGATCTTGAACATGTCGACGTCGTTGGCGTTATTGATCAAGCCGCCTCCGGTGATCGTGGTGCCGGTGACAACCGTGGCCGTTGCCATCGTACCGGGATGGTCATCAGCGATCGGGTTAAGGTAGGTGCCGATCACGGTAACATCATCTTGGGTGTTATTAGCGTTGGTGTACTCGCCCTTAGACCACTGGGTCACGTCCTTGGAGTAGCTGTTTCCCATGATAGGAGCCCAGGAGGTGGCACCGGTACCATGCCCGGGGAAATACTCAACTTTGGGCGTCGTACCGACGGCGGACACGCCGTCATGGAAAAGACCAACCGTATGTCCAGCCTCATGGGCGCCAGCCTCTGCCATGAATTTGGAGCCGGCTCCCGTCCCAGCGTAGACGAAGCAAGGGACGTCAGACTCGGCAGCAGTGCGGATGCCGCTGAAGGAGCCTATATAACCTGTGCCACCCGAGGCAGTGGCGTTCTGGTCGGGACCAAAGACGACGCGCATACCATAATTCACATCGCCAGTGCTCGCACGCCTAAGGCCATCTAGACCCGGATCTTCAGTCGTCACGTCGACATTAAACTGAGCGAAGTCCTCGGCGATACTTCGCCAGATGTACTGAATAGCAGCGTGCTCTGCAGCGCTGAACTTCGTCGTATCGGCATCAAGCGAGAATGGAGGGGTCGTAAAAGTGGTCTTCCCGAAGCCCAAAGGCGGTGGCAGATTCCATTGGGTTCCAGTCGTGGTATGGCCAGTGAAGTCTAGGTATATCTTTCGCGTTGCGGTGGGACGACTGTGCAAGATGAATGTGTCGGTCGTAGGGTAGGTCGGAGTCGTCGTCACCGCCGTGACGTCGGGCCCGATCGGTGCCTTCAAGCCATGGCACATGTAAAACGGACGATATCCCGATCCCGCCACATACAGGTCATGATCACGATCACAGGCCTTCACGAAATCATCCCGCGGAATACCTGCGAGATCTGCTGCCTCTTCGCGCTCGGCGATATTAGCGAGGAAGGCGGGGCGATAAACTGGCGAAACTGCGCCAGCTGACGCGACACCCGGAGCTGAACCGTTATTCGACGCAGAGGGCGACTGGTTCGAAGCGACCGGCTTAGTCGCCGTCATCGCTTCGGTGACACCACCCAGCGAGATCGGGCCTTGCTTGGCAGGTTCGGCAGAGCTCGTAACCTGTGCAGCCGGCGCGGCGGGCGCGACCAGAGGCAAGACGACGGACGCTTTCGGCGGAACGGCAGCGGGGCGTGCGGCCGGTGCGACATCGACGGCGGAGTACTCGACGTAATTCCCGCCAGTTGGCAGGAAGAAGACCGCTCCGGCGACAGCCAGAGCGAAGAGGCATGCAGCAACCTTGAGTTGGCGGGGAGACATAAGAAAATAGTGACAATACCCCACAAGATGTCCAGCGGGTTGTTATTGCAAAAACCGAGGGGGATTACCCTATTTCCAGCATGATTCCTCGGTTCATGCGCATCCTTTCGGCCTGCTTAACCCTCGCCTTACCGCTGAGCCCTGTCGCCGCCGAAAAGCCCCCCGTCCGCCACCCGAACGTCATCGTCATTCTGGTCGACGACATGGGACAGACTGACCTGTCCTGCTACGGCAGCCGCTTCTACGAAACCCCCAACGTCGACCAACTTGCCAAGGATGGCGTCCGCTTCTCGAATGGCTACTCCGCCTGCACGGTCTGCTCCCCCACCCGCGCGGCACTCCTCACCGGTAAATACCCAGCTCGCCTCCATCTCACGGACTGGATCACCGGTCACGAACGTCCGCAGGCTAAACTGAAGATTCCCGATTGGCAGAAGTTTCTGCCGTTCGAGGAAATCACGCTTGCCGAACAACTTAAGGCCGCCGGCTATGCGACCGCCAGCATCGGGAAATGGCACCTGACCCCAGGACTCAAGGAAGGCGATGAAGCCTACTATCCGGACAAACATGGCTTCGACGTGAACATCGGCGGCTACGCCCGCGGTCAGCCGCCCAGCTACGTCTCCCCTTACAAGATCCCCACCTTAACCGATGGGCCGAAGGGCGAGTTCCTCACCGACCGCGAAGCCAACGAGGCGGTGAAGTTCATCGAAATGAACAAGGATAAGCCGTTCTTCCTCTACCTACCCCACTACGCCGTCCACACACCCATCGCCGGCAAGCCCGAGGTGGTTGCGAAATATCAGGCCAAGGCCACCAAGTTGCCTGACCTTAAGCAAAAAAACCCTACCTACGCAGCGTTAGTCGAAAGCGTCGACGACTCGCTTGGCTGCATCCGCTCTGCATTGAAGAAGCTGAAGCTTGAAGAAAACACCATCATCGTCTTCACCAGCGATAACGGCGGTCTGCTTCCGGTGACCGATAATTCCCCGCTCCGCGCCGGCAAGGGCTCGGCCTATGAAGGCGGCGTGCGTGTACCGCTCATCGTCTTCTGGCCCGGGGTGACCAAGGCCAGCCTGGTCGAAGCCTCTCCAGCCATCACGGCCGACCTTTACCCGACAATCTTAGAGATGACCGGCGTGAAGCCGCTCCAATCGCTGGTCGACGGCATCAGCCTTGCTCCACTTCTGAAGTCAGGCGCAAAGCCCGATCGTGATGCGATCTTCTGGCACTACCCTCACTACCACCCGGGAGGTGCCACGCCCTACAGCGCCATCCGCAGCGGCGACTTCCGCCTGGTGCACTTCTACGAAGACGGCCGCGACGAACTTTACGACCTCGGTAAAGACATCAGCGAGAGCCAGGATCTCGCGGGGACCCAACCCGAGCAGGCCAAGGCACTACGTACTCGCCTTGATGCATGGCTGAAGTCGGTCGACGCCCAACTGCCCACGCCCAACCCAGACTTCGACCCTGTCGCCGATAAGGCGGGCAAGGCGAAGGGCAAGCAGGCCGCTAAGAAGGTCGGGGAGTAAGCCTCACTTGGCTTCGGGGGCCTTCGGCGCCGCCTTGCCCTTCTTGCCCGCGTTCTTCCCGCCGCCCTGGTTCATACCAGGACGCTTCTTCTCGCCGGTCGCATACTCGTCGTCGACGGCGGGCACCTTCAGATCAGAGCGCAGCTTGGCGAGGCGCGTCTCAAGGTCGGCCTGCACGCCCTCGTAGCCAGGCTGCCCGAAATAGCTACGTAGTTCCAATGGGTCTTTCTCGTTGTCGAATAAATCGGTCGTGGTCTCGCCATTACCGTAGTAGCGCACGAGCTTATAACGATCCGTGATGATGCCGTAGTGCGGCGCGACATGGTGCGGCTGCGGATACTCGTAGTAGTGGTAATAGAACTCCTTGCGCCAGTCCGCCGGGGTCTCGCCCGCAAGAATCGGCGTCAGACTGCGGCCCTGCATCTCAGCGGGCGAAGGCAGGCCGGCCATGGCGAGGAAGGTCTGGGCGTAGTCGACATTCGAGACGAGCGCCTTGCTGACGGAACCAGGCTTGGTCACTCCAGGCCAGCGGACGAGTAGCGGAGTGCGGACGGATTCCTCGAAGATCCAGCGCTTATCAAACCAGCCATGCTCGCCGAGATAGAAACCTTGGTCGGCGGAGTAGATGACGATAGTATTCTCGGCCAGACCTTGCTCCTCGAGATACTTGAGCACACGGCCGACGTTATCGTCGACGGACTTCACGGTGGCGAGGTAGTCGTGCATGTAGCGCTGATAGCGCCAGCGGACGAGGTCCTTACCCGAAAGCCCGGCCTTACGGTAGGCGGCGTTGCGCGGCTCATAATAGGCATCCCAGACACCGGCCTGCTCGGCGTCGAGCTGCGGCGGACGCACGAGTTTCATGTCCTTGAGTGTGATGGTCTTCTCCAGCGTCATGTCATTCTCCCCGACCGCCTTGGCGCGGTTGGCGTAATCGTCGAACAGCGAAGGCGGCTCGGGGTAGACACGATCCTTATCGAAATCGAGATCCTTGATATTGGGCTCCCATTCGCGATGCGGAGCCTTGTGCTGACACATGAGTAAGAAGGGCTTCGACTTGTCACGCTTGCTGAGCCAATCAAGGGAAAGGTCGGTAATAATCTCCGTGACATATCCCTGGGTCTTCACCGTCCCCTGCGCATTCATCATCGGCGGGTTGTAATACACGCCTTGGCCAGGCAGGACCTGCCAGAAATCGAACCCGGTCGGATCGCTGATGAGGTGCCACTTGCCGATAATCGCGGTCTGATAGCCCGCCTTCTGGAAGAGCTTCGGGAAGGTGACCTGCGCGCCGTCGAAGACAGAGTTCGTGTTATTCAAGAACCCGTTCATGTGCGAATACTTGCCGGTAAGGATTACCGCACGGCTCGGACCGCAGATGGAATTGGTGACCAAGGCGCGATCGAAACGCATACCTTCCTTGGCGAGGCGGTCGATGTTCGGGGTCTGGTTCAGCTTGCGCGCGTCACCGTAGGCGCTGATAGCCTGATAGGCGTGGTCATCAGAGAAGATGAAGACGATGTTGGGCTGCTTGGCGGGAGCGGCGGACACGAGACCGCCGACCAGACAGAGAAGAAGTGCCAGGATGCGCATGGGGTTATGAGGATTAATGAAGGCGAGTCCGTATCCGTCAATCGGCAACCCTCATGGGTAAATCGGCAGCCTATTACGATTGAAACCTTCCTTACGCCAAACTGTCTCCCCAGCATGCGCCCACTGCTTCTCGCCTGCCTCTGCCTTTCCGTGACCGCGGGTGCGACTCCGGATGCGACGCCCTACCCGACCACGAACAGCCCCAAGGGTATTCAGGTCCAGATGATTCCCGACGCCCTTGAACTAGGCATTCATCACGCCACCCTCAACATCAGGCTCAACGCGCTGCTGGCCCCAGAGAATGAAGCTAAACCAGGCCAGCCCACCACCTCGGCCGATGGCTTCACGTTCGCGATCAACCAGAAGAGCGTCGAGGCGATGGATCGACAGATTAAACCCCTGAGCGACAAAGGCGTCTTAGTCACACTCATCATCACCACCGTGCGCTCGCCCGACGAACGCGTCCGGAAACTGACCATCCACCCGAAGGCCGACCCGGTCAAAGGCATAACGATGGCCTCCGACACGGTCACACCGGAAGGCCGCGCTTGCTATAAGGCGCTCACCGAGTTCATCGCCCGACGCTGGTCTTCGGCCGATGCCAAGCATGGACGCGCCTGGGGCTGGATCGTCAGCAACGAAGTCAACTCCCACCACGAGTGGCATCAGATGGGACCATCCACGGTCGAGGAAGTCGCCCTGCAATACGAAGATCAGGTCCGCCTCGCCTGGGAATCCCTGCGTCAGCATTCGGCCAACGCGCGCATCTATCTCTCGTTGGAGCACAACTGGACAGCCAAGAATCATCGGGACCCGCTCCAAGCCTGCCCGGGCCGCACCCTGCTCGAGCTGTTCGCGAAGCGTGCCCGCGAACGCGGCGACTTTGACTGGAACCTGGCCTTCCACCCGTACCCTTCCAATCTACGCGACCCACGCACTTGGCTCGATAAAGTGTTCTTTAAAGACAATACCCCGAAGGTGACGTTCAAGAACCTCGAGGTGTTGACCAAGAAACTGGCGACGCCCGAAATGCTCTACGCTGGCAAACCGCGCCGCCTGAGCTTCACGGAACAAGGCTTTGACGTTACCCAGCGCCCCGACGCCTTAGCCGAACAGGCCGCGGCCTACGCCTATGCGTGGGAAAAGGTCGTGCGCCTCGGCGATGCCGTCGACGCCTTCCACTATCATCGGCACGTCGACCACTCCCTGGAAAACGGCCTGCGCTTCGGTCTCTGGAGCAATAAGCCGGGCACGATCTCGGAGCCTAACGAGAAACGCCCAATCTGGTTCCTTTTCAAGTCCGCCGGCACTGCTGAATGGAAAGCCGCCGCCGAACCTTACCTGAAGACCTGCGGCCTCAAGAGCTGGGATGAGCTGGCGCCAAAGACGGATAAGTGATGAAGGATAGACGATACGGGACGGATGCGGCCTAACCTCGGGCTCCTTCACCCTAATCCGTTTATCCTCCATCATCCATCTGCCCTCTGTCATCCGCCATCGCTTCTTGCCCAGCCCTCTCCCGACCCTCAATAAGTCACCATGCACGGATTCGTCATCGGACTCGACCTCGGTACCTCCGGCGTGCGAGCCGTGGCCGTCGATGCCTCCGGGAAGATCCTTGCGCTAGGCTCGGCAACACTTCCGCCGACGAAGGCCACGGGAGCCCGTCGTGAGCAATCCCCCGAAGATTGGTGGAACGGCTGCCGCACGGCCCTCGACGAACTCAGCCAAAAGCTCGACCTAGCCGGCGCCCGCGCTATCGCGGTCGACGCGACTTCCGGCACAATCCTACCGGTCGACAACCATAACCGACCCCTTGCCGCCGCCCGCATGTACGATGACGCCGATACGGGCGAACTGGCGGCGAAGATCAAGGCACTCGCCCCACGCGAAAGCGCCGCACACGGCGCGACCTCGCCCGCCGCCCGCGCCCTCGAGTGGACTAAACTGCCTCGCCTTCACTGCATCATCCATCAGGCCGACTGGATCAATGGCTGCCTCGGCGCCACGAACTGGCAGACCGACGAGAATAATGCGCTCAAGACCGGCTACGACCCAGTCAGTCGCAGCTGGCCAGACTGGCTGCGCGGCTTCGGCCTCTCCCCAGGCCTCCTCCCCGAAGTCGTGCCGGTGGGCACGCCCATAGGACACGTCTCCGCCCAAGCCGCCATCGCGCTTGGTATCCCCGAAGGTATCACGATAGCGGCCGGCACGACTGACGGTTGCGCGACCTTCTTGGCTAGCGGCGCCACTGAACCCGGCGAAGCTTCCACGGCGCTGGGGTCCACCATCGTACTCAAGCTCCTCAGTGACCGCCCGATTTTCGCCCCCGAACACGGCATCTATAGCCATCGACTCGGTGACACCTGGCTCGCCGGCGGCGCTTCCAACTGTGGCGGTAAGACGCTCCTCCAATTCTTCACGGCCGAACAATTGGCCACCCTCGAGCCTTCGCTCAATCCGGCAAAGCCGACGGGCACCGATTACTACCCCCTACCCTCCATCGGCGAGCGCTTCCCGGTCGCCGATGCGAAACTCGCGCCACGCCTGACACCTCGCCCTGCTTCCGACGCCGAATTCCTACAGGGCATCTACGAAGCCTTCGCCCGCGTCGAGCAGACGGGCTTCGCCAAGCTCGCTGAACTGGGCGGGCCAGTATTGCGGAGCGTCCGACACGCCGGCGGTGGCGCCCGAAGCGCAACCTGGATGGCCTTACGTACCAAGGCACTAGGCGTCCCCCAGCTATCAGCCTGGAGTGAAGAAGCCGCCGCTGGGGCCGCCCGCCTGGCCTGGCGCTCCCTCGGCCACGAGATCGCTTTCGCATGAGCACGCTTTTGCCCATCGCTGGACTTTCCGAAATCGCTGGCCAATACGGCACCTTGCTCGTCGACCAATTCGGCACGTTGCACGACGGCACCACGGCCTACCCGCACGCCGCCGATGCGCTGCGCCGCTTCCGCGAGAGCGGAGGCAAAGTCGCCGTGCTTTCCAACTCCGCGAAGACCGGTGCCGACAATGTCGTCCGCCTCGCGAAGTTCGGCTTCGGCCCAGAACACTTCGATGCCGTCGTCACGTCTGGCGATGCCGCGCAGGCCGCGATCCGCTCGGGCGCTCTGGGCGCAGCCTTTGGCCAAGGCGCGAAGATTCACATCTCCGGCAAACCCGGCGACGACTACGGTTTCGGCGACCTCGGTTTCACGCTCACGTGGCCCGACGAGGCCGACGGCATCATCCTCGCCGCCTGCCAGGAACCCGACCGCAACTGGCGCGAACAAATCCGCGACCTTACCCCGGCGGCCAAACGTGGCGTCACGATCGCCGTCTGCAATCCCGACCTCGAAATGCTCACGCCCAAAGGCGTCCGCCCCTCGGCCGGCGCCATCGCCCTCGAGCTCGAACGCAAAGGCGCCGTGCTCCGCTATTTCGGCAAGCCGCACGGAGATATCTACCGGACCGCACTCGCCGCCCTCGGCAATCCGTCGCCGATGACAGTTCTCGCGATTGGCGACAGCCCTGAGCATGACATCGCGGGCGCCGCCGACGCCGGCCTCGACAGCGTGCTCCTGCGCACCGGCATCCTCAGCGATAAAGATGATTCTTCCCTGCAGGCCCGCCTTCCCAAGGGGGCGCGCCGCGTCTTCTGCCTCTCCGCACTGCGCTGGTGAGCTTCAGGCGCCGCGCTGAGCGGTATTGCCCCGGCCCTTGGGCTTGCCGTCGATGCAATGGAGGCACGTGTGCTCGTAGACGTAATCGGGACGCTGCTGATCTTCGATGGTCAACGGCATCTGACAGTTAAAACAGATGATCGAACCGGTCTCACGAAGGTCAGGCCCGACGCCGACGCGTTCATCGAAGACGAAGCACTCGCCGTCGTAATGTGCGCCGCCGACCTCTTCGAAATACTTCAATATCCCCCCATCGAGCTGCAGCACATCGGTATAGCCCTGCATCTCCATGAATGGACCCGCCTTCTCGCAGCGGATGCCGCCGGTGCAAAACATCACAACCGGCTGCGACTTCAGTTCAGCCGGAAGGTTTTCAACCGCCGCGGGGAAGTCGCGGAAGTTCCAGATCTTCGACACGACCGCGCCCTTGAAGGTACCCATGCGTACCTCGTAGTCGTTACGCGTATCGAGCAGGGTCACGGGCCGTCCTTCATCCAGCCATTGCTTGAGCTGCCGAGCGGTGATCTTGGCCGAAGGTCGCCGGGCCGGATCGACGCCCTCGACGCCGAAAGCGATAATCTCCTTCTTGACCTTCACCAGCATGCGTTTGAACGGCTGCTCGGAACTCGGGCTCTCCTTCGGTGCGATGCCAGCCAGCCCCGGCTGAGCACGGATAATATCTAGAACCACCGCCAGCTGCGACCGGGTTCCGGCCAGGAAGAAATTGATGCCTTCGGGCGCCAAAAGGATGGTGCCTTTGAGTCCGTTGGCCTGGGCGGCGTCCTGCAGGCGTGCCCGCAGGTCCTCGAGTCCCTCCAATGGAGCGAACTTATAGCAGGAGAGATTGATGACCTCGGCGGACATGACGGAGCGGAACGAATAGCGAAGACAGAGGGGCAAGACAATGAATCTTTGCCTTTTGCCCACGCAAAGCCTACGCCTTGGACATCTTGGATTCCGGTCTCAACATCACGCCCATCGGCTTCATCCGCTCGGGAAAGCCGTTGAAATTCGACGCCCGCCATCAGCCGGATGAGAAGCTGGTCGAGACGAACGTGCTCGAGATGCTGCCTGGTGATAAATATCAGAAGGCGCTCAAGTACCTCGAGGGCTTCGACCGCATTTGGCTCATCTGGTGGTTCCATCGCAACACGGACTGGCGACCAGAAGTCCTGCCGCCTCGGGGGCCCTCAAAGAGACGTGGCGTCTTCGCCACGCGCTCACCGCATCGCCCCAATCCACTGGGCATCACGCCGGTACAGCTGATTGAAATTAAGAAAGGTAAACTGATTCTCGGCCCCTGCGACCTCGTCGAAGGCACGCCAGTCTTCGACATCAAGCCCTACATCCCTTCCTACGATTCCTTCCCTGACGCCAAGGCCGGATGGATCGACGAAGTGGACGCCGCGCTCGGCGCCCCGCCCGCCTTCGCGGTGACCTTCAGCCCGCAGGCCACCGAGCACATGACCTGGCTCAAGCAGGAATGGTCCGTCGACTTCGAAGCACGCCTGCTGGAGATCCTCAGCCGCGACCCGAGCCCTCACCGGACACGTCGCATCCGGAGCCGCCGCGGCGACCTCTTTGATATCGGCTGCGGCGCTTGGTATGCGGTCTTCGAGATCATGGAGGCCACGGTACGCGTCCTCCATCTGAAGCCCGCCTTCCCCCTTAAGTTCCTGAACGACCCAGCCCGGCCGGTGATTCCCGACAAGGACGCCCAGCTGGCGTTTCGGGCCCGTTGGCCCCAATTCGCTGACTGATTTCAGCCAGTGGCTTAATTGACGGGATTTAAAGCCCCGATGATGGCAACAACTTCACCCCTCTGGGGTCGAAAGTCGCCTCGCCATAGCCCTAAAACCCTTTCCAATCCGACCATGCCCCGCTTCCCCACCCTGTTGGCACTCTGTGCCCTCATCGCCCTCCAGCCGGCCGCCCACGCCGCCGGCGAAAGCCGTAAGCTCACCCTCGAGGATGGTGATCGCGTCCTGCTCATCGGCGACGTGCTGATCGAACGTGAAAATAATTACGGACACCTCGAGGCCAAGATGCGCCGCGAGTTCCCCGGCAAGAAGTTCGCCGTGCGCAACCTCGGCTACTCCGGCGACACGCCGCTCGGTGCCTCGCGAGCCAGCTTCGATCCAGTCGCCAAAGGAGCGGAGCAACTCAAGGAACAGCTCGCCGTCGTGAAGCCGACGGTTGCGATCATCGGCTACGGCATGGCTGCATCACTCGAAGAACTCACTTACCGCAAGAACGACCCAGCCCTCAACCCCGACCCCGCACGCTACGGCACCGAACACACGCCGGCCCGTCTCAAGCGGGAAGTCGCCCAACTAATGGAGCTCATCAAGGAAGCCAGCCCTGCAGGCAAGGTGCGCTTCGTCATCCTCGGACCTATCGTGCATGAAGACCTGCGCGGCTCCCGCCCCGGCCTCCCCGACCCGACCGAACATAACCAAATGCTCGCCACCTATAGAAGTGCGCTCCTCGAGCTTGCGGCCGAAAAAGGCGCCCAGTTCCTCAACGCAGAGTGGAAGGCCAGCACCAGCATTCCCCTCGAGTTCGGCACCGACAATGGTATCCACCTGACCGAGCGTGGCTATAGCGCCCTCAGCGAAGGCCTTGCCTCCCAGCTTGGCTGGAAGGTCGATAAGGATGGCTGGGATAAGCCTGATGCCGCCGCCGAAAACCTCCGCGCGGCCGTCCTGCGTAAGAACTCCCTCTTCTTCCACCGCAGCCGTCCGGCCAACTACACCTATATCTTCGGCTTCCGTAAGCGCGAACAGGGCAACAACGCCGTGGAGATTCCGAAGTTCGATCCGCTGATCGACAAAGCTGAAGCCGACGCGATTGCCATCTCGGGCGGCCAGCCGAGCACCCTTGCGCCCGAACCTAAGTCTACCTCGAAGCTATCGAAGCTGCCGTCCATGCCCGCCCCGGAGTTTAAACTTTCCGACGGCCTAAAGATGACGCTCTTCGCCGAGAATCCCCTGCTCGAGAAGCCCGTCCATATGAACTGGGACACGGCCGGCCGACTCTGGGTCGCGACGTCGAATACCTATCCTCAGGTCAATCCGGAAGACCTCGCCGCGCAGATGATTGGGGATGCGTCCAAGTTCGGTCCCTCCACTGGCAATGATAAGATCATCCTCCTTGAGGACACCGACCACGACGGCCAAGCCGATGTCTCCCGCATCGTCGCCGACCGCCTGCTGATCCCTTCGGGCGTCGCCCCGGATAACCTCGGCGGTGCCTACGTTGGCGCCAGCACAGAACTTCTCCACCTCACTAACCCTAACGCCGACGGACTCCTCTCCGATCGACGCATCGTGCTGAGCGGCTTCGGCACGGAAGACACCCACCACATCATCCACACCCTTCACTGGGGCATCGATGGCCGCCTATACTTCCACCAGACGATCTACATCCACTCGCACCTCGAGACGCCCTGGGGCCTCGTGCGCGCTAACTCTGGAGTCGCCTTCGCTTACGACCCCAACACCGAACGCCTCGAAGTCCACTCGAAGGGACTCGTCAACGCCTGGGGTCAGCAGGAAGACCTCGCCGGCCAAACCTTCCTCACCTCCGGCGCCGACGGAACGGGCGTACACTGGGCCTTCCCCGGCGCGACCTTCCCGCCCTCCGAAGGAGCTCGTCGACTTGTAGGCAGCATCAGCCCTGGCTCCTATCCTAAGTTCAGCGGACTCGAGCTAATCCAGAGCCCTCTTTTCGGCGCAGACTGGCAAGGCAACGCGATCACCTGCGACTTCCGCGCCCATCGCATCGTCCGCTTTGGCTTCAATGACTTCAGCCTCACCGACACGCCGAAGTCAGGCTACGTCACCAAGGAACTCCCGGATGTCGTCCGCACCAGCGATGTCTCCTTCCGTCCAATCACACTGAAGATGGGTCCCGACGGCGCGCTCTATGTCGCCGACTGGTCCAACCCCATCATCAATCACGGCGAAGTCGATTTCCGTGACCCGCGCCGCGACAAACTTCATGGCCGCATCTGGCGCATCGCACCGGAAGGAAGCAAACCGCTCGTCTGGCAACCCATCCTCGGTCTTCCGACCGATGCTCTGCTCGCCAAGCTGCTCTCACCCAACCGCTGGGATTTTGAGCAGGCTCGCCGCGAGCTTGCCAAGCTCCCCGTCGCGGACTTGCAGGCTGCCCTGAAGAACTGGACCAAGGACGATGTTACCCGCCGTCACGCCGCATGGCTTCTGAGCGGCCGCACCGCCGACACCGCGCACCTCTCCGAACTCCTCAAGAGCCAAGACCCCGCCAGCCTTCAGGTCGGCCTGCGTGAGCTGGGTAAATCCCTTGGCGCCCGTAGCGCGACCGACATCAGCCTGATCGCCCCTTTCCTCGCGCACGCCAATCCGCGCGTGCAGCTCGAAGCCCATCGTGCCCTGGCCCGCGTGCGTTCCTATGACAGCGCGCGCGCCGTACTGACGCACCTGCCTAAAAACACCGAGGACACCTTCCTCGATTTCGCCGCCTGGACCAGCATCAACGAACTCGCCCGCACGTGGCTCGAGGACGTCGCGGCTGAGCCAGCCAAGCTCAACGGACAGGAAGCGCAGCTGGATGCGATCGTCAAAGCCATCGACCCCGGCATCGCTACGCCCTACGTGCAGCGTCTATTCTTCGGTCGCAAGATCGACAGCGAAGGCACCGGCCCGTGGATTGAACTCATCGGCAAGGCCGGTACGGCCACGGAAGCCACCCTGCTCTATCAGGCCCTCATCAATGATGCCTCGCTGACAGCGACTACCCGCGTCCGCATCGCCGACGCCCTCATCGATGCGGCACGTTCGCGCAACGTCCGCCCCAACGGTGACCTGACCGGCATCGGCGAATTCCTCAATGACAAGACACCGCGCGACCTTCGCCTCCGCAGCATCCGCCTCGTCGGCCAATGGAACCTCACCAACCTCATCGGAAAGATTGGTTACACGTTCGGCGGCGACGCCAAGGACGACGAACTCCGCACGGCCGCCGTCGAAGCGATGCGCCAGACCGGCCACCAGGTCTCCTTAAACATCCTGCGTGAGCTGACTAAGGAAGACCGACCTGCCGCCGTGCGCCGGACCGCCCTGCCGGCCCTTGCGGTCCACGCACCCGCTGAGGCCCTCAAAGTCATCCCCTCCGTCTTCGCCCAAATTAACTCCCGCCCGCAGGCCGTGCAGACGTGGACGCAGCTCTTCCAGATTGGCAGCTTCGCACCGAAACTGGCTCAGAACTTCCCGAAGGGACTCAGCCCCGAAAACCTCGCCGCCGCCCTGCAGGCTGCGCGCTCCCTCGGTCGCGGTGGCCAAGCCCTCGTCAAAACCATCCAACCCCTGACGGGCGGCTCTACCGCCGCGAGGAACTATGCCGCCGAAGTCGCCGGCATGATCAACAGCATCAAGCTCGGCGCCGACCCGGCTGATGGCGAAATCCATTACCGCAAAGCTGGCTGCACACTCTGCCACGCCATCGGCGGAGCCGGCGGCAAGCTCGGGCCTGACCTTAGCAGCATGGGCGCGAGCGCCCCGCTCGACTACATCATCGAGAGCGTTCTCAACCCCGCAGCAAAGGTTAAGGAGGGGTACCACGCCTTCTCCTTCAAGATGAAGGACGGCTCACTGATGACCGGCATCCCGGCGCGTGAGAACGCGACCGAACTCTTCATCCGTCCCGGACCCGGCGTCGAACTCCCCATTCTGAAGGCCAACATCGTCAGCCGCGATAATATCGGCAGCATCATGCCGGCTGGACTCGTGGACGGACTCCAGTTCGTCCCTCGCCGTAACCTGCTGGCCTTCCTTGGCGAGATCGGCAAACCCGGCCCCTTCGACGCCAGCAAGAGCAACGTGGCCCGCCTCTGGAGCTTCAACGACCAACCCCCTGGTGCCCTCGCGAAGTCGGCCGCACCGACCCCGGTCTATACGCTTGTGAACGGACAGCTGCCTAAGGAATTCAATCCCGGCCGCCTCTACGCCAGTGCTCGCTTCACCGCCGCCGCGACGACCGCCAAGCCCCTGATCTTCACCGGCGTTAAGGCCGCCTGGCTCGACGACAAGGCCCTCGAGCTCGGCAAGGACGGCCGCTTCACCGCGCCGATCAGCGCCGGCAACCACGTGTTGACCGTGGAGGTCGACGGTACCGCGCCTTACTTCAAGGCGCAGTGCGACGACGCCAGCTTCTTGGGCGACTGATGTCCCGGTCCGCGCTCATCCTACTCGCCCTCCTCGCCGTCGGCTGCGCCGAGACCTCCCGCACTCCGGCGATTAATCCCGAAGCCCTGCGCCAAAAGGCAGCGGCGTGCCGGTTGGAGGGGAAGCAAGCCGAAGCGGAGGCTCTGCTTGCCCAGGCCATCCAACTGCAGCCGATTGCCACCCGCGACCAACGAGCGACCGCGGCGGACCTGCGCCGAGAACTCGCCAGCCTGCGAATGGCAGCCGACGACTTAGCCCGAGGGGAGCAGCTCTATATTGAGGCACTCACATTGCTCGAGGACGCACCGCGTGGTACCGATGCGGCCATCATCAACCTCCGCACCCAGCTCGCTGGACTCTGCTATCGGCAATCGCGCCTAGAGGATGCCGCCCGCTTGTATCATTCGGTGCTCGCGCTAGAAATCACCTCGCTCGGAGCCGACCACCCCGACGCCCTCGGAACCATGAGCATCCTCGGCGGTCTGGAGCTCAAACGCGGTAAATTCGCCGAAGCCGAAGCCCTCTTTCGCCGTCAACTGACCGGCGTGCAGAAACTGCACGGTGCCGAGAAACGCGAAAGCGCGGCCGTCTTGGACAATCTGGCGGAAGTACTCGAGAAGGCAGGCCAGGCCGCTCCAGCCGGAAAACTCCGCGAAGAAGCACGCCGGATCCGCCATAAGCTCTGCGACGAGTGCTAAAGGAGGCCAGCCCCTTGCGCCAGACCCACCCCTAGGCATACCACGGGGGAACGCCCTATCGCCGATTGGGAATTATTTTCGTTTGCTCCGACCCACTTGACAGACACCCCTTGACAGCCGTGGCCCGTATTTCCCGCAAATCCATCGACGAGCTCCGCCAACGGGCCGATATCGTCGCGCTCGCAGGGGACTACACCCAGATGAAGCAGCGTGGGCGCGACTGGTGGGGCCTCAGCCCGTTCAAGTCCGAGAAAAGTCCCTCCTTCAAGGTCAACCCTGAGACCGGCCTCTGGTATTGCTTCTCCACCCAGCAAGGTGGCGACGCCTTCAAGCTCGTCATGAACCGCGAAGGCCTCGACTTCCCCGAGTCCATCGAACGCGTCGCTACCCGCTTCGGCTTCAAGCTGGACTATGAGACCGGCGGCGACGGCAAGAACGAGAAATCTTTCCGCGGTCAGCTCCTCGAAATTCACGAACTCGTCACCGACTACTGGCGTCGCTGCTTCCTCGAGGACCCTGTGCACGGGGAGTGGATCCGCGACTACTGGACGGAGAAGCGCAAGTTCTCCCTCGAGGTCGCGGACGACTTCGGCATCGGCTTCGCCCCCGTCGACGACTCCAAGCTGATTCCGGGACTACTTGCCAAGGGCTACGGCAAGGACGCCCTCGCCCAGACGGGCCTATTCTTCGGCGTCGACCGCGTGCCCGACCCGCTTCGCTGGCGCTGCCGCTTCCGCGGACGCCTGATCATCCCCATCCGAGATATTCAGGGCCGCGTCATCGCCTTCACCGCACGTACGCTCGACATCACCCCACAGGACGACCCGTCCCGTGAAGCGAAATACGTCAACTCGCCCGAGACCGAACTCTTCAAGAAATCACGGACGGTATTCAACATCGACCGCGCGCGCATGACGCGCAAGGACGCCGATCCGTTCGTACTCGTCGAAGGCCAGCTGGACGCCATCCGTTGTCACTCGGCCGGCATCCCCGGTGCCATCGCCGCCCAAGGCACCGCCGTCACGGAGGAACATATGCAGCAGCTGCGCCGTTTCACGCAGCGCCTCATCGTCTTCCTGGATTCCGACGCCGCCGGCCAGAAGGCCGCCCTGCGCCTGCTACCCATCGGCCTACGCGAAGGCCTCGACATCCGCTTCCTTTCGCTTCCGGGCGGAAAGGACCCCGATGAGTATTTCTCGACACACGACGCCGCAGGCTGGGCCGGGCTAGTCGCGGGCGCCCGGAGTGCGATGCAGTTCTGCGTCCAGTCCCTCGTCCCTGAAGGCTCAGTGAATCTACCCCTCACCAGCCGACTCAGCCTCCTGGAAGCCATCTTCCCCATCGTCGAACAGGCCGGCGCGGAAGAAATCGTCCGCGAGGCCCTCAACGAGGCCGCTCGGCATGCGGGCATCGGCATCCGCGAAATGCACATGGCTTACGAACGCCACCGGGCCCAAACCCAATCCCAGCGCCCCGCCGCTCAGCTCGGCGGCCCCGCCAGCGCCGACGCCACCCCGGTTGTCAAGGGGGGGGGCTTGACAACGTCGGAGGAGGATTTGATACTGTTCCTTCTGCGGTATGATTCCTACTTCGTCCCCATCGCCCAGTCGCTGCCGCTCGAATGGATCGACCAATCTGGCCGGGGCGGCCAACTCCTGATGGCTCTACTCAACGAGGCCGCTCACGGACATTTCGCTGGCTTACGCGAGGCCATCAGCACCCTAGATGACGAACTGCGCACCGAAGCCGCGCGCCTATCCGCGGAGAGCTATGCGGGCCGCGACGACGAAAAGGATGTCCTGCCGCGCGCCAACACGATCCTCAAGTCCTTCCATGGACGCCACGTCCAAGCCCTGATGCGCAGTCTCGACGCCCGCATCGCCTCCACTTCCCGCGACGACGTCGCCACACTTAACCAACTCCAGTCGGAAAAGATCGCCCTGCGTAGATCGCATGCGACCCCGCCGACTCTCACCTCCGCCTAATTTACCAAGATGCCCGAAAAGAAGAACAAGAAGACCACCGACAAGCCGGTCAAAGCCTCCAAGCAGGCCAAGACCGTCGTCAAAACGCCCGCGAAGCCAGCCGCCAAAGCCGTGCCCGCCGCCAAGGCCATGCCTGCCGCCAAGACGCCCGTAAAGGCCGTCGCTGCGAAGATCGTCCCTGCCAAGGCCACCGCGAAAACCGTCGCTCCCGCCAAGGTCGCCGCGCCGGCCGCCAAGCCAGCCGTCAAGGCGGTTGTCCCGCCCAAGCCGATCACCAACCCGGTGGTGAGCCGCGACATCAACGAGAAGGTCCAGCAGCTCGTTAGCCTCTCCAAGAAGAACGGCTACGTCACGGTCCAGAACATCAACGAAATCATTCCCGACAGCGCCACCGACCCGGAGCTGATCGAGAACATCATGAACATCCTCGATAATCTCGATATCAAGCTCCTCGACGAGGACGAGGTCGAGACCTACCGCAAGAAGGTCGAGGACTCCGAAGAAGAAGCCGCGCGCACCGTCCCAGCCGACGCCCCTTACGACCCCTTCAACGTCTACCTGAAGCAGATGGGCCACAAGCCTCTGCTCACTCGCGAACAAGAAGTCGAAATCTCTAAGCGCATCGAAGACGCCGAGCTTCGCGCCCAGGAATTCCTCTTCTCCTGCTGGCTCACCCTTCCCTACCAACTCGACCTCGCACTGAAGGTGCTCCGCAAGGAAGAACGCTTCGACAAGGTCGTCATTGATAAGAAGGTCGAGTCCCGTGACGCCTATTACAAGATGCTCCCCAAAGCCACCGAGGAGTGCAGCAAGCTTAAGGCCAAACTGGATAAGGCCTGGCAGAAATACCTCGACGAGACGGATGCCCCCAAGAAGGCCAAGTCCCGCGAAGCTTACCGCAAAATCGAGCTGACCCCCAAGGAAGGCTGCAAAGACATCCTCCGTAAGTTCTGCTTCAAGATGAAGCTCTTCGAAGAATGGCTCGAACTGCCTGACATCAAGGGAGACATCGACGACTCCCGTAATCTCGTCGAACCGACCATGGTCGCCCGCGGCCCAGTCCGTGCCAAGAAAGCCATCAAACCCGAGATCTCCGCGACCCGTACCCGCGAGATTGAACTCCGCTGGCGCCTGACGCCGGCCGAATTACTCCACCTCTCCCGCAACGTGCGCAAGCACCTTGACGAAGCCCAGCGCGCCAAGACCGAGATGGTTGAGCATAACCTCCGCCTCGTGATCTCCATCGCGAAGAAGTACCAGAACCGCGGACTGCTCTTCACCGACCTAATCCAGGAAGGCAACATGGGTCTCGTGAAGGCTGTCGAGAAGTTCGAGTACCGCCGCGGCTATAAGTTCTCCACCTACGCCACGTGGTGGATCCGCCAGGCAATCACCCGCTCCATCGCCGACCAAGCCCGTACCATCCGCATCCCGGTCCACATGATCGAGACGCTCAACAAGGTGATGCAGGTCCAGAAGCAGCTCACTCAGGAGCTCGGCCACGAACCGACCGCCGAAGAAGTCGCCAACGAGATGAACATGGCCATCGATCGCGTCCAGCAGATCATGAAGATGGCCCAGCAGCCGATCTCCCTCCAGTCGCCCGTGGGCGACGGCGAAGACACGTCACTCGGTGACTTCATCGAAGACAAGTCCGCTGAGAACCCTTCCGACACGGCCTCCACCCGCCTCCTCCGCGAGAAAATCGACTTCGTCCTGCGCTCGCTCGCCGAACGCGAGAAAGAAGTCCTGATCCTCCGCTTCGGCCTCCTCGATGGCGTCCAGCGCACGCTCGAAGAAGTCGGCCGTCACTTCAAGGTCACCCGCGAACGCATCCGTCAGATTGAAGCCAAGGCCCTCCGCAAGATGCGCCACCCAACGCGTATGCGTCAGCTGCAGGGCATGTTCGAAGGCGAACTCGATACCTCCGGTCCGGGCTTCGACCAGTTCATCTCGGAAGAAGACAAGGCCGAGCAGACCCCTGGCCCACTCTCTCCGGGCGGCCTCCCCGGCGGTCTCCCGCCCAACTCCGCGCTGGCTGCCTTCATCGGCAAGCCGCCTGAAGGTCCCGGCGCCTCCAGCCGCGAGTGAACCACGCCCGCCCAGTCTGTCTGCTGCTCGCGCTGCTGACGGGCTGTGCCACGCCCAAATCAAAGCCTGCCGCCGAGGAAGCGAATCCGTTCGTCCTCCCGGCTGGCTCGCCGCGTAACATCCGCATCGGCTTTATCCAAGGTTACCCGCTCGGTAGCCTTTCGGTCCCCGTGATGTTGCTTCCCGGCACGGTCGTGCAGGACAAGATGATTGTCATCGCCCGCGACCCGCGGCTCAACCCTTCCGCCGTCCTGGAGATCACCGGCCAACGCGGCCGCATCGCCGTAGCCCGCATCGTCCGGGGCCAACCCCAGCCGAAGGACGAAGTCGTCCTGCCGTCGACCGACCTTTCCGAACGTTCGCAGGAATTGGCGCCCTGACGGCTGGCTCTTGACCTCGGCGGGGCGGGTGCCCACGTTGAACCTTCCATGGCAAAGACTCAGGCAGGCATCGTCGGACTTCCCAATGTGGGTAAGTCGACCCTCTTCAACGCCCTCACGCGCTCCCGTAAGGCCGAGGCGGCCAACTACCCTTTCTGCACGATTGAACCCAACGTCGGCGTCGTACTCGTGCCGGATGACCGCATGCAGAAGCTGCAGCAGATCGCCGGCACCAAGGTCGTCATTCCCGCTACGATTGACATCGTCGACATCGCCGGCCTCGTCGCCGGTGCCTCCAAAGGCGAAGGCAAAGGCAACGACTTCCTCTCCAATATCCGCGAGTGCGACGCGATCATCCACGTGGTCCGTTGCTTCGACAACGATGACATCGTCCACAGCATGGGCAAGGTCGACCCCGTCCGCGACATCGGCGTGATTGAGACTGAACTCATCCTCGCCGACATCCAGTCCGCCGAACAACAGTTGGACCGTAACCAGAAGAAAGTCCGCAGCCAAGACAAGGACGCCATCGCCAACGTCGAGTTGCTCGCCCGTCTGGTGAAGCACCTCAACGAGAACCTGCCAGCCTCCTCGCTCGACGTCTCCGACGACGAACGTGCCCGACTCAAGACCTACAACCTGCTCTCCTCGAAGAAGGTACTCTTCGCCTGCAACGTCGCCGAGGCCGACCTCGCCGACCCTTCCAAGAACCCGCATATCGCCAATGTCGCCGCGCTCATTGGACAGCGCCACGGCTGTGAGCACGTCGTCATCTGCGCCCAGGTCGAAGCCGAACTTTGTGATCTCTCGCCCAGCGAAGCCACAGAGTTCCTCCAGTCGCTCGGGGTCACCGACTCGGGTGTCTCGTCACTCATCCGCGGAGCCTACCATCTGCTTGGCCTCGCCACCTACTTCACCGCTGGCGAAAAGGAAGTCCGTGCCTGGACCTTCCGCAGCGGCATGACCGCCCCGCAGTGCGCCGCGGTCATCCACACCGACTTTGAAAAAGGCTTCGTAAAGGCTGAGATCGTCTCGTACGAAGACCTCGTGAAGAACGGTTCAGTCGCCGCCGCCCGGGATGCCGGCCGCTACCGCCTCGAAGGGAAGTCCTACCTCTTCAAGGACGGTGACGTGGCCCTATTCCGCTTCACCGACTAAGGTTTGGCCGTAGGCTAAACACCCTCCCCCCTCGAAAAGGACGCTTTAAAGCGTCCTTTCTTTTTGCTTTGGCCGATTACCCCGCAACCATTGGGTAAGGACCTTGTCCAACCTCTCCATGCCCCGACGCATCGCCACGCTGGCACTGCTCCTGATTTCCGCCCTGGCTGGGGCCGCGGATGCGCGTCCGAATATCGTCCTGGTGATTGGTGAAGACATGGGGCCCGACACCGGTGCTTACGGCTGCAAGGACGCCCTCACCCCAAACATGGACCGCCTCGCCAAGGAGGGCGCCCTATTTACCCGCAGCTTCACCCACGCCGGCGTCTGCGCTCCTTCGCGCAGCGGTATGGTCACCGGCCAATACCCCCTGAAGTACGGCGCGCAGAATATGCGCTCAAAAGTCGTTAACCCACCCCACCCCTTCACCGAGAAGCTCCGGGCCTCCGGCTATCATGTGACGTGGCCTGGCAAGACCGACTTCCAGGGCGTCTCGGAAAAGGAACTCGCCGATGACAAGAAACTCTGGGTCAAATACTCGACGCAACCCGTCGGCAAGCTGACTGACAAACCGAAGGAACCGTTCTTCGCCTACATCAACGACATCGTCAGCCACGAGAGCCAAGTCCGCGCCTCCGACGAAGAACACGCCAAGAATACCGTCGCGCTCAAACCTTCCGATCGGCGCGACCCAGCCAAAGTCGAACTCCCACCCTTCTACCCGGACACTGCAGCCGTCCGCCGTGAGGTCGCTCACTACCACGAACTGGTCACCGCCGTCGACTACACCCTCGGCCGTGTACTCGACTGGCTCAAGGCCCACGACCTGGAGAAGAACACCATCGTAATCCTGACCGGCGACCACGGACGCGGCATGCCTCGCTACAAGCGCTCGGTCAAGGACACCGGTACCCGCGTGCCGCTCATCGTGCGCTGGCCGGGCCAAATCGCCCCTGGTACCGTCCGTGACGACTTCGCGAGCTGGATTGATTTCGCTCCGACGGCCCTGACGCTCGCCGGCGTTCCCGTTCCCGCCGAGTTTGACGGCCATTGCTTCCTGCCCTCGGCCGTCAACCCTCCCAAATACGTCTACTCCTTCCGTGACTTTATGGATGAGAGCTTCGACAAGGTGCGCTCTGTCCGAGACGTCCGCTACCGCTATGTCCGCAACCTCGCCCCCGGCGTCGACGAAGCTGGCAAGAACGCCTATCAGGAAGTCGGCCAGACGATGCACGAACTCCGCCGCGTGCAGGCCGAAGGTAAGCTAACGAGCGTCCAAGCCCTTTACTTCAATCCTAACCGCGCTCCCGAAGAACTCTTCGACACCCAAAGTGACCCTTGGGAAGTGCAGAATATCGCCGGCGATCCGGCCAACGCCGGCAAGCTCGCTGAACTCCGCACGGAGTGCGACGCCTGGCTAGCCCGCTGCGGACCCATCGCTGACTTACATGCCGACGAGCTCGTGAAACGCGGCATCATTCTTCCTCGCGACGAGAAATACGCCGAGCGTCTCAAGACCGGAACAACGGATGGCGACGCCGCCGTCACCGCGAAGAAGAAAAACAAGAAAGCCGCCCAATAATAAACCTCCTTACCATGCGCCAAATCCTCCTCCTCTCCGCCACGCTGCTCATCTTCGGCTGCAAACCTGCCCCGCAGGTCGCCCGCTACGAAGTGAAGTCCGAAGCCGCTCCGGCCTCAGCTCCAGCGGCGCCCGTCGCCGCGAAACCAGCCGCCTCTCCGGCCGTGGCCGCCCCGATGGTTGCCCCCGCCTCGATGAAGGCTGAGGCCGCCGCCTTCGACGCACCGAAGTGGGCGCCGCTGCCTGCTGGCTGGTCCGTCGGCCCGGAAAATTCCATGCGTAAGGCCACCTGGATTGTCGCCGGCCCGAACGGCAGCAAGGCCGAGATCGCCGTGACCGTCTTCCCCGGTAGCGTCGGCGGCCTCACCGCCAACGTGAACCGCTGGCGCGGACAAATCGGCCTGCCTCCGGCTAGCCCTGATGAGATCGCCGCCTCCGCCAAGTCCACGAAAGTCGGCGGCATTGACAGCCAGCGCTTCGTGATGACCGCGACCGATGGCAAGAAGTCGGTCGACGCCGTCATGACTTCAAAGGATGGCGCCACCTGGTTCTTCAAGATGAACGGGGAGACTGCCGCCGTCGAAGCCAACGCCACCTCCTTCGTCGCCTTCCTCTCCGCCTCCAAGCTCCCGTGAACACCGAAGAACATCAAAAGAAGGCCGACAGCGGCCGTCGGCTCATCGACACGCTGGCATCGCTCAAGCTGACGGTGCTCCTGCTCATTTTGTCGATGATTCTCATCCTGCTGGGGACGCTCGAACAAGTCCACTGGGGCATCTGGCATGTCCAGAAGGTCTACTTCAGCTCCTGGCTTTGCTTCTATCCCATGGACCCGACGGCGGCCTTACGCATCCCGTTGCCTGCCGGCTTCACGCTCGGGGCCCTGCTGATCATCAACCTGGCCTTCGCCCACGTCCGTCACTTCAAGGCGACCGCCGCCAAGGTCGGCAACCTCATGATCCATGCCGGCCTACTCCTTCTGCTCGGCGGCGGCTTCGTCACCGCCATCTACCAGGAAGAATCTGCGATGATCATCCCCGAAGGCGAGAAGCGTAATTACTCTGAGGCCTTTCGCGAATTCGAGATCGCGCTCGTCGAGAAATCCCCCGCGGGTGAGACCGTCGTCGCCATCCCGGATTCAATCCTACGTACAATCGGCGAAAAGATAGTCTCGGCGAATAAGCTTTCCGAAAAAAACACCACAGCGGCCAAGAAACTTGCTGAAGAGACTTTCGCTTATGCTTTAAAAATGCCCCCAAAGGAGGCGGCGGCTTTCCTTAAAAATGCCGAATCGAAAGCCAAAAAGGTTTCGGAAGCTGCGGAAGAAAAAGCCTCCCTTGCTGCCAAGGCGTTACTCCAGGAGTCACTTATTACCCTCCCAGGCACGCCCTACACCCTCGTCGTCCAGACCTACCATCCGAACGCGATGCTTCGCGCCAAGTCGCAGATGCCAGAAGGCCTCGACCTCAAGGCGACCCAAGGCATCGGCGCCCGCACGCAGCTAGCTTACAAGCCGATGCCGGAAAGTTTCGACGATAACAAGCCCAACGCTCCCACGGCCATCATCGAGCTCAAGACGAAGGAAAAGTCGCTCGGCACCTGGGCCCTCAACCTGAATCTCACGGAGTCTTTCGATGCGCAGACGTTCGAGGACGCCGATAAGACCTACGAGCTCTCCCTCCGCCGCACCCGCTACTACGTGCCCTTCACGGTGCAGCTGGACAAGTTCACCCACGAGAAATATCCCGGAACCGAGACACCCCGCCGCTTCGCCAGCGACGTGACGCTCAAGGAAGGCGCGAGCTCCTTCCCCTTCAACATCTCGATGAACCAACCGCTCCGCCATGCCGGCCTGACCTTCTTCCAGTCGAACTTCGGTAGCACGAAGGACGGTAAGGACCTGAGCGTCCTTCAGGTCGTGCGCAATCCCGGCTGGCTCATCCCCTACATCTCCGTCGCGCTGATGTCCCTCGGCCTGGTCTGGCACTTCGGCGTCTCCCTGCTGCGCTTCCTCCGCGGTCGCAACGCCAAGGCGACCGCCGCGGTCCTAGCCCTCGGCCTACTCACACACTCGGCCTCCGCCGCGGACGCTACTTGGAACACGCACGCCTTTGGCGATATCCCCGTACAGAGCGGAGGACGCATCATCCCCATCGAGACCCTCGCCACCGGTTCGCTGCTCCAGATGCGCTCGCGCACCTCGATCAGCCTGACGAAGATCGAACGCATCGCCTTCGGCCAGCGTCCGTCGACCTGGACCAAGGATCAGCGGGAAGAGATTGCGAAAGAAATCCCCGCTCTATCGACCGAACTGCAGACACTGCTTGAGAAGCGCCCAGTCCGCCTCACCGGCGGCTCCATCGGCTCCGTCGACTGGCTCATCGAAGTCTCCTTCCGCGCCCCGATTGCCCGTCACCTCCCGACCTTCCGCGTCGAACACCCGAACGTGCTCAAGCGCGTCGGCGGCAACCCCGAGAAGAGCCTCTACGTCAGCTGGGACGGCATCCTCAAGAACAGCGCCGAATTGAGCAAGGCAGCCGAACAGGCGCGCAAACGCACCCAGGCCGACCGCGACTCCGAGGAACGCGCGCTACTCCAGCTCGAGAGCGCCGCCCGCCAGTACGCGACGCTGAGCATGACCTTCATCCCGGGCGATCTACCGGCCGACGTCACCCCGCGCCGCGAATACGGCGCCTGGATCAGCGCCCTCAACCGCGCCTTGACGGAAATGAACGCCAGCCGCGAAAGTGGAGGGTCCGGGAAGGCCTTCGACCCGGAACTGCAGAAGACGGTGAAGACCTTCGTCGAACGCTATCAGGATTTCGAACGTGAAGGCGTCATCGGGCTCCTTCCGCCCAAGGACGAAAATTCCGTCGCCCGCTGGGACAACCTCGGCGCCTCGTTGCTCGGCGTGATCAAGGACCAGAAGTCCCACCGTGCCGGCCTCGCCGAAGACGGCGTGATCACCCGCTACGCGGATTTCTCGATGGCTTGGTGCGAAGGCAAGGACGACGAATGCTCCCGCCTGAGCTCCGCCATCGCCGCTTCGTTGAAGGGTCCTTGGACCGTCCGTGCAGAATCCGAAGCGAGCTTTGGAAGGCTTCAGCCTTTTTACTGGCTCCTTATCGCCTACGTTTTGGTAGTGCTCATGGTCCTTGTCTCCTGGGTGACCGGCTCCGAAGCCCTCCGCGTCTGGGGTTACCGCCTGCTGCTGCTCTCCTTCATCCTGCACACCGCCGCCCTCGGTTACCGCATGTGGCTGCATGGCCGTCCGCCCGTGACGAACCTCTATTCAACGGGAATCTTCGTCGCCTGGGGTGCCGTCGGCTTGGGCATTATGCTCGAACGCGTGTGGAAGAACGGCATCGGTGCCGCCGCCACGGGGATCACCGGCTTCGTGTCGCTGATCATCGCGCATAACCTCGGCCTCTCCGGCGAAGACAACCTCGAGAGCGTCCGCGCGGTACTCGATACGAACTTCTGGCTGGCGACGCACGTGACCATCGTGACGCTCGGATATTCGGCTACGTTCGTCGCCGGTTTGCTCGGCGCACTCCACCTCGCCCTTCGTGCCTTCAAGAGCGACTACAACTGGGGCGATAGCGTCGCCCGTGCGGCCTACGGCATCCTCGCCTTCGCGGTGATGGCCAGCTTCATCGGCACGATGCTCGGTGGTATCTGGGCCGATCAGAGCTGGGGACGCTTCTGGGGCTGGGATCCGAAGGAAAACGGGGCCATCCTGATCGTCCTCTGGTGTGCGCTCTGTCTCCATGCCCGCTGGGGGGGCCTCGTGCGCCGCGAAGGCCTGATGCAGCTCCTCATTTTCGGAAACATGGTCACGGCATGGTCGTGGTTCGGCACCAATCTCCTTGGCGTCGGCCTCCACAGTTACGGCTTCACGGAATCCGGCTTCTTCTGGCTGATGATCTTCTGGGCTTCGCAGCTCGCGCTCATCGCCCTCGGCTGGCTCCCTGACCGTTCTAAGTCCGTCCAGACCGCATGACCGAAGCCGTCGGTCTGACTTGGTTCTGCATCAAGGCCAAGCCTCGCCAAGAGGCCGTGGCGGTGCAGAACCTTCGGGCCATCGGCATCGGCGAGCTGGTCTTTCCACGCCTACGTCGAACGCGTCGCGGCCACGACAAGAACAAGGTGGTCGTTGAACCGCTCTTCCCTGGCTACGTCTTCGCCCGGTTCGATCCGCTCGAATTCCAAGCCACGATCCGCAGCACCCGCGGTGTGCTTCATCTCGTCAGTCGCGAAGGCCGGCCAGTCGATGTCGAGCAGGCGGTGATTGATGAACTCAACGCCCTCGGTCCCGAGGCGACCCTGTCGATGCTCGACGAGGAACTGAAAATCGGGGCGAAGGCCCGCGTCATCCGCGGCATCTTTACTGGCTCCGAAGGAGAGATTATCCGTCTAGAGTCCCCACAGAAACGCATCGCCCTGCTCCTCTCCATCCTCGGCTCTGATCAACCCGTCGAGCTACCGCTCGATGACGTCGAAGGCCTCCCCGACGAAAGCTAGACTTCCTACCCCACCCCTGCCCCTCCCCCCTTTTAGCCATGATCGTCGATCAACTCTCCGCTTCCGCCGCCTACGAGTCGCTCCATCCACTCTTCCCGAAGGCGTTCGCCTATCTGCGCGCCTTCGACGTGAAGACGGAAGACGGTAAATATGAGCTCCAAGGCCAAGACCTCGTGGTCATCGTACAGCGCTACCGCACGGCCCCTTCGGCCGAGAAGCTCTGGGAGGCCCATCAGGTCTACGGCGACATCCAAGTCGTCTACGAAGGACTCGAGCATTGCGGCCATACCGACCAGAAGACACTGCTCGTAACCAAGCCGTACATCACCGAGAAGGACGTCGAGAAATACGCCGCCCCTTCCGCGCCTTCGGCCCTACTTACACTGGGTCGCGGCAACTTCGCGATCTTCCACCCGCAGGACGGCCACCAACCCGGCGTCCAGATCGGCGCTCCGGCCGAGATCCTGAAGGTGGTCATCAAGTTCCGCCTGAAAGCCTGAAGGCAGGGAACCTTGCCTCCCGCTCAGGGTCGGCTAGGCATACCCCATGCCCCGCCTTGCCCTCGCTACCCTCGCGCTCGTCTGTGCGACCTTCCTATACGCCGAAGAACCGGAGCGTATCCCCGACGTCATCTATGCGAAGCATGACGGCGTGGCGCTGACGATGGACGTCTTCAAGCCCGCCAAGCCTAACGGCGCCGCGGTCATCAAGATCATCAGCGGCGGGTGGAAATCCAATCACAACGGCATCAGCGACGGCAGCTGGCCGAGCCACGGGTACACGACGTTTGTCGTCGTGCACGGAACCCAGCCCCGCTTCCAGGTCGAAGAAATCGTCGCCGACCTCAATCGCGCTGTCCGCTTTGTCCGTGCCCATGCCGCCGAATACGGTGTCGATTCGCGCAAGATCGGGGTCACCGGAGGCAGCGCCGGCGGACACCTCAGCCTCATGCTCGCCACGCGCGGCGCCCCAGGTAAGAAGACCAACGACCCGATCGACGCCTTAAGCAGCCGCCCTGACGCCATCGCCTGTTTCTATCCGCCCACCGATTACCTCAATTGGTTCGAGCCGGGCGACAACGCCGTCGGCATCGGCAAGCTCGCCGAATACGCGCCGGCCTTCGGCGTCAAGGCGACCACGGCCGAAGGTCGCGAGACGCTTGGCCGCGAGCTCTCGCCGATCTACTGGGTCCACAAGGAACAGCCGCCGGTCTACATCGTCCATGGCGACGCCGACCCAGGTGTCTCGATCACCCAATCGCTCCGCTTTCTCGCGAAGTGCCATGAACTCGGTGCCGTCTGCGAAGTCACGATCCGCAAGGGCGCCGGCCACGGTGGCTGGGCCGAGATGCCTGCAGACACTGTCCGCATGGCCGAATGGTTCGACCTCCAACTCCTCGGCAAGCAGCCCGCCCAGCCCTTCAATTTCGACCAATCTTCGCTTCCCAGCACCCCCGTCGCCAAGAAGCCGGCCGCGAAAAAGTGATGTCGCTTGCCCCACTAACCTAATTAGCTGAAATCACCTTTACCCCACCCCGATGCGTACCTCCTTGCTCTCCCTCCTCGCTTTGGCGCTTACCTGTGCCTTCGGCTCCGCCCAGGAGGTCACCCGCGTCTCCGACGTCATCTATACCAAACATGACGGCGTCGCGCTCACGATGGACGTCTTCACTCCGGCCAAGCCCAATGGCGCCGCGGTCATCAAGATCATCAGCGGTGGCTGGAACTCCAATCACAATGGCATCAGCGACGGCGGCTGGACCAAGCACGGCTTCACGACGTTCGTCGTCGTACACGGCACGCAGCCTCGGTTCCATATCGATGAAATCGTCGGCGACCTCCAACGCTCCGTCCGCTTCATCCGCGCCAACGCCGCCAAATTCGGAATCGACCCGAACAAGATAGGCGTCACCGGCGGTAGCGCCGGCGGCCACCTCAGCCTAATGCTCGGCACACGCGTCATCGCCGGAGACCCCAAAGCGAAGGACCCCGTGGATCGCTTCAGCTCCGAGGTTAACGCCGTCGCCTGCTACTACCCGCCAGTCGACTTTCTCAGCTGGGCCAAGGATGGCGACAGCAAGGAAGGTGTCGGCCCCCTGAATACCCGTGCTCCGGCGTTCGGCCCAATCGTTACCACGGCCGAAGGTCGCGCCCGCGCCGGCCATGAACTCTCCCCGCTCTTCTGGATCAGCGACAAGACCCCGCCGACCTACATCGTCCAGGGCGATGCCGACCCACTTGTCCCTGACTCCCAGGCCCGTCGCTACCTCGCCCGCGCCAAGGAAGTCGGCGCCAAGGCCGAAGTGCTCATCCGCCTCGGCGGTGCACACGGCGGCTGGGTCGAGATGGCCGACGATAACGTCCGCATGGCCGAATGGTTCAGCCTCCATCTGCTCGGCCAGCAGCCGGCCAAGCCCTTCAATTTCGATATCTCGTCCCTACCCAGCACGCCGACGCCAAAGAAGCCCGCAAAGAAGTAAGCAGGCCGAGGGACGATTTACGCTGGCGGGAAAGCCCGGGCTTTTCCATATACATAGCATGGCTTCGCCTTGCCGACTCATCCTAGCCCTCGACGTAGAGACCAAGGAGGAAGCCATGGCGCTCGCCCGCCCGCTCGCCGGCAACCTCGCCTGGGTGAAGCTTGGCCTCCAGCTCTTCACGCGGCACGGACCGGGCATCGTCGACGAATTCCACGCCATGGGCTTCAAGGTCTTCCTCGATCTGAAATTCCACGACATCCCCAATACGGTCTCTTCCGCGATCAAGAGCCTTAAAGGTCGCCCCTGCTCCCTGCTCACCATCCACGCCTGTGGGGGACCCGAGATGATCGCGCGCGCCGCCGAAGCCGCTAAAGCCACCCTGCCTGATTGTAAGGTCCTCGGCGTGACGGTGCTGACCTCAATGGATCAGGCCCAACTCGCTGCCTCCGGGATCGCCCGCACGCCTGAAGAACAAGTCCGTCTGTTGGGTCGCATGGCCATCGGCGCCGGTATCGGCGGCCTGGTCTGCTCGCCCCTCGAACTCCCCATCCTCCGCCAAGACCTCGGCACCGGACCAGTGCTCGTGACTCCGGGCATCCGTTATCCCGATGCCGCCGGGGACGACCAAAATCGCGTGATGACGCCTGCCCAAGCCGCGGCCGCAGGCGCCAGCTTCATCGTGGTAGGTCGTCCGATCCTCAAGGCCAAGGATCCCGTAGCCGAGACGCTCCGTATCCGCCGCGACATCGGCGAGATCGCATGAGCACCACCGACGACATCCTCATCCTCCTCGCCGCGGGTTCCGCGCGGCGCATGCAAGCAGTCGTCGACGACAAAATCACCGCGCTCCTGGCCGGCAAACCGGTCTTCGTCCATTCGCTCCAATCCTTCCTGAGCACCGGCCTCATCGGCCGCGTTGTCATCACCTATCGCGACGAAGCCCAGCTGACGAAAATCCGTACGCAACTCGCCGGCCACCTTCCCGATACCGTCGTCGACTTTGTGCCCGGGGGTGAATCACGCCAAGACTCGGTACTCGCCGCCCTCAATGCCTGCGAGGGTCATACAGGCCTCGTACATATCCACGACGGCGCCCGGCCACTCGTCTCGCCCGAAGCCATTCGCAAGGTCCGCGATAAAGCCAAGGAGACCGGCGCCGCCATCCTCGCCGGCCGCGCAGCCGACACAGTCAAGATCGCCAAGGTCGATTCGGCCTCGGTCGAGACGTCGCCGGACCGCGGCCTAGTCTGGACCGCCGAGACGCCGCAAGTCTTCCGCACGGCTATCGTCCTCAAGGCCTACCGTAAGGTAGCCGAACTGCAGCGTAAGGTCACCGACGATAGCTCGGCCGTGGAATTTGTCGGACAAGATGTCTCCTTAGTCGAAAACCCTTCCGTGAACCTGAAGCTGACGCGTCCCGCGGACTTCGTCCTGGCGGAAGCGATTCTGAAGTCGCGCTAAATCCTCAGTAACCGGCCTGACGGAGCGCAGCGTCCAGCTTGGCCTGGAAGTCGGTGATGTCCTGTGGCGTCGGGCGATAGCCAGGCGTACGCGAAGCCATCCCGGGGCGACCCTGATGGTCGATATACCAATCGGCCTTTTCACCGTCGGAAAAAGTGACGTGTCCGCTGACCATCGCATGAGGCTGGGCGATCGTGTCGACTTCGACGGTGACGACGCCGGTTCCCTGGGCGGTCTCGGCAGGCGCAGCGGAGGCGTCGGCGGCGGGGGTAGCATCGGTCACAGGTTCCTCGGGGGCCTTGGGCTCTTCTTTTTCAATCAGAGCGAGGTTCAAGTCGTCCACAAGGAAACGGACGTCCATGTAGGTCATCGAAACCTCGAGCTGCGAAGACAGGCGCTCCTGAATCTGTGATAACGTGGCACCTTCGGCCACCCAGGCGGAAACCGTGGAAATCTGTGCGGGTGTCAGTCGGGCCATAGGCCGTTAAGGTGTGGGAGCGTCCGCCGATTTTCAAGCGTCACGTCGCTTATTCGTTGGAAAAGTACCCCCTGTCCGCCAAGTTAGCCCCATGCAGTCAGAGATCCGTTGGCAAAAGCAGGGAGAGTTCACCGACATCGTCTACGAGAAGGCCGATGGCATGGCCCGCGTGACCATCAACCGTCCGTCCCGTCGCAACGCCTTCACCCCGGACACAATCGCAGAGATGCTCAAGGCGTTCTCCGATGCGCGCGACGACGCTTCGATTGGCGTGGTGCTCCTTCGCGGCGCCAATCCGCAGGCCGACGGCAAGTTCGCCTTCTGCGCCGGCGGTGACCAGAAGATCCGCGGCGACAAGAAAGGCGGCTACATGGGCAATGACGGCGTTCCTCGCCTTAACGTTCTCGACCTGCAACGCCTCATCCGCTCGATGCCCAAGGTCGTCATCGCCCTCGTCGCTGGCTTTGCCATCGGCGGCGGCCACGTCCTCCACGTGATCTGCGATCTTACGATCGCCGCCGACAACGCGGTCTTCGGCCAGACTGGCCCGACGGTCGGTAGCTTCGACGGCGGCTTCGGTGCTTCCTACCTCGCCCGCATCGTCGGCCAGAAGAAGGCCCGCGAGATCTGGTATCTCTGCCGCCAGTACGATGCGAAGCAGGCCCTCGAGATGGGCTTGGTCAACACGGTCGTCCCCTACGAGCAGCTCGACGCCGAAGGCGTGAAGTGGGCGCAGGAGATCCTTACGAAAAGCCCGCTCGCCATCCGCTGCCTCAAGTCGGCCTTCAACGCCGAGCTTGATGGTCAGGCCGGCATCCAGGAACTCTCCGGCAACGCCACCCTGCTCTATTATCTTTCGGAAGAGGGCGACGAAGGTCGCGCCGCTTGGAACGAGAAACGCGCTCCTAACTTCCGCAAATTCCCTTGGCTCCCGTAAATCCGATCCGCGTCACCGAGCGCGCGCAGAAACTCGCGATCGAGGTCCTCCGTGCCGGCGATATCGCCGTTGACGGTACCGCAGGTAAAGGCCGAGACACCGCTTGCCTAGCCCAAGCCGTCGGCCCGACTGGCCATGTGCATGCGTTTGACATCCAGCCGGAGGCCATCGCTTCCACCCACAACCTCCTCGAGGTCGCGGGTCTTCTGGGCCGCGTATCGCTGCACCTGCGCAGCCACGCCGAACTCCCCGACGTCCTTACGCCAGCGCAGCGAGGTAAGCTCGGAGTCGCGATCTTCAACCTCGGCTACTTACCCGGCGGCGATGCCTCTATTATCACCCAGCCGGCGTCAACCAATCGTGCGCTGCGTGCCGCCTTCGATAACCTCCGCCCTGGAGGACGTCTCATCTGCGTCGCCTACACTGGTCACCCCGGAGGCCCCGAAGAATCTGACATCGTCCTCAAGTTCGCCGAAGAACAAGCGGCGGCTGGGCTTCACGTCGAAAAAGTCGGCTACTACCCCACCCCGGGTAAACCTTGGATCCTCGTCGTGAACAAGCCCTCGGCTTGAACTCGGGGACAATCCTTTCAACTTTAGCAGGATGTCCGCCCGTCGCCGCATCGTCCTGACCGGAGCCTCGGGCCTCATTGGGCTGGCGCTGGCCCGGCGACTGACGGAACTCGATTACGAAGTTGTGCCCTTCCGTTCGCGTCATGACGGACTTAAGGGCTTCAATCACCTGACGGGACAGATTGACCGGGAAGAGCTCGAAGGGGCCCATGCGGTCATCCATCTCGCGGGGGAGTCCATCGCGCAACGTTGGACCGCTGCCGCCAAGGAACGCATCCTCACCAGTCGACGTGACGGCACCTTGCTGCTTGCACGCACCTTAGCTGAGCTGAAGCAGAAGCCGTCGGTCTTCATCTCGATGTCCGGCATCAATCGCTACGGGCTGCATCGAAAGGAAACCCTGGAGGAATCCTCGGAGGTATCCACCGATGGTTTCCTGCCTGCGGTGACTGAAGCCTGGGAAAGTGCGACCCTGCCGGCCGCCGAGGGAGGGATTCGTACGGTCCTGCTCCGCACCTCCCTCGTCCTAGCCGCTACCGGCGGCGGCCTGAAGCAAATGCTCCCAGCTTTCCGCCTTGGCTTGGGCGGTCCGATCGGCGGTGGACAACAGCGGATGAGCTGGGTTGCCCTACCCGACCTCGTTGAACTCATCGTCTGGGCCTTGGAAAACCCCGCCGTCCATGGGCCACTCAACGCCGTCGCGCCCCAAGCAGTGACCCAAGCCGAATTCGCCCGCACGCTCGGTGCCGCCCTACGTCGCCCGAGCTTCCTGCCGATGCCAGCCTGGGCTCTCTCCCTCCTCTTCGGCCAGATGGGCCGCGAGACGATTCTTAGCGACCTCTCGGCTTACCCTCGTGCCGCCCTCAACGGCGGCTTCCGCTTCGACACGCCCGACCTCGTATCAGCCCTCAAGCAGGCACTCGGACCATGATTTTGGATTGAAGGAACGAAGGCGGACGGAGATTGTCCGGCCATGGTTCGAGCTGTCTTCGTTTTCACGGTCCTGTTACTCGTCGGTTGCGACGACGGTTCACGCGCCGACTCCCGCACCCTCGATGTCGACGATCCTGAATTCCGCGCGGGACAGACCTTCCACAAGCAAGGCGAAATCCGCAAGGCCCTCGAAAGCTACCTCAAGGTGATTGATAACCGCAAAGGCGCCGCTGAATCCCACCTCGAAGCCGGACGAATGTACCTGGAACTACAGGACCCCCTGCCAGCCATCTATCACTTCAACCAGTATATCCGGATGAAGCCGACATCTGAGCAGTCGAACATCGTCCGCCAGATGATCAAGACCGCCGAGAAGCAGTTCATGCAGCAGCTACCTGGTCGACCGATGGAACCCGACGCCTTAGGCGGCGCTGACCTCAACGCCCGCCTCCGCAGCCTACAGCTCGAGAACGAGAAGCTAAAACGCGAGCTATCCGATTATAACCGCAGCCAGAAAGGCCTCGTCCTGCCACCCAAGACCACGAGCGAAAAGACCGCCGACAAGCCGGCGACAACCGAAGACGGCAAGCCACAGAGAGTTCGCCAATACACAATCGCGAAGGGCGACACCCTCTCCAGTATCGCCCGTAAGACCTATGGTGAGTCCAACCCGGCCCGCGTGAGCGCCATCTTCAACGCCAACCGCGACAAGATGACATCAATCAACAGCCTGCCAAAGATTGGCACGGTGATTCTCCTCCCGGAATAAGCCATGCGCCTGACGCGCATCCGGGCCGCCGACTTCCGCAATCTGCCCTTCGCGGACGTGTCGACGGACGCGCCCCGCGTCTTCCTACTCGGCGACAACGGCCAAGGGAAGACCAACCTGCTTGAAGCCGCAGCGCTCGTCTCCTCGTTCCGCTCCTTCCGCACGACGGACATCTCACCCCTCATTCGCTCCGGCTGCGCCGAAGCCCGCCTGCGGCTCGACGTCCGGCTTGCCGCCGAAGAAAACGCTGCGATCGAAATCCGGCTGGCGAAAGGCTCCCGCAAGGCCCTCCTCAATGGCACACCCGTCGCCTCGGTCGCCCAGCATCTCGGCCAGTTCCCGACCATCGTCTTCTGTTCCGACGACCTTCGCCTCGTTCGCGGCTCACCCTCGAACCGACGCCGCTGGCTTGACGCCGCGATCGGCGGCACCGACGGCGCCTACCTTACCGCGGTGCGCGACTATGGACGAGCGCTCGACGGCCGTAACGCCCTCCTGAAATCGGACGCCCGTTCGGACGAAGAACTGCGCGCCTTCGAGAGGGCAATGTTGGCGCCGGCCCAACTCATCGCCGCGACCCGCGCCCGCATCCTCCCTGAACTCGCCTCCACCTTGCGCGACGCTTGCGCCCGCGCTGGCTTCCCCGACCAAGGGGCCGACCTCGTCTACCAACCCGACGTCGGTGCAGATCAGCTCGTCGAGATCTGGGCGAAGACACGCGTGGCCGACCTCGCCACCGGTACGACCTTGCGCGGCCCGCAGCGGGATGACTTCGGCATGCTCTTCGCCGGCAAGGACGCTTCCGACTATGCCTCCGAGGGACAGCAACGCCTTCTCGTCTTGGCCCTCTGCCTGGCCCGACTCCAGCGCGACACCCAGCTCGCCCCCACCCCTCCCATCATCCTGGCCGACGACGTCCTCGGCGAACTCGACGACACCCGCCGACGGGCCTTCTGGAACGAAGTCGGGGGAAAGCATCAGGTTATCGCAACAGGGACCACCCCACCACCTTCGGGCGAGTGGCTGACCTACCGGGTGTCCGGGGGTAGCTACGTACAGGCCTGATTTTGGCGTTGTTTTATGGTAAACTGACCCCTTGGATGGGGTCATGTCGGACTTCCTTCTCTACGCCTCCGTGGTAGCCCTCTTCCTCGTCTGCATCCTCGTGGTCCTCGTGATCCTGATGCAGCGCCCCAGCGCCAATGCCGGCATGGGCTCGGCCCTCGGTGGCGGCGCCGCTGAGACCGTCTTCGGTGGTGAATCCGCCAACGTCCTTTCGAAGATGACCACGACCCTCACGGTCATCCTCTTCATTCTCAGCTTCGGCCTCTACCTCGGCTTTGTCGCCCGCGAAAAGCCGACGTCCAAAGCCCTTGATGCCAAGGCCACCGCTCCCGTCACCGCTCCCGTCACCGCTCCGGCTGCCCCTGCGGCCGCCGCACCGAAGGCTCCGGCTGCCACCACCACGGCCCCTGTTGTCCCTGCCGCCGCCAAGCCCCAGTCCACCCCGACTCCGGCGAAGCCCGCTGCTCCGGCTCCGGCCAAGTAAGCCTGAGTGAGAACCCGCCTGCTCAGCCTGTCCGTCCGCTGGGTAGCGTTTCTCATCGCACTCGGTTGCCATGCGCAATCTAGGGTACCTATTGCCCCGACGCTGGATCAGCTGACACCAGAACAAGGCCAGGCCTTTCTCGCAGGATTCCGCCATGCGCGCCTCAACGGTGACCTTTGCCTACGATTTGAGATCGTTCACAAACCGCGGCTAGGTGACTCACTCGCCCGGGTCCAAGGCACACTCTGGGCTTCGTCGCACGGTGACACCCAACTCCTCCGCGGCGAAATCAAGGACGCCCAAGGCAAGCAGTCCTTCGCCTTCATCACGATGAAGTCGGGCAAAGAATCACGTGTCTGGATCTCCCGGCGAGGCGCGCTCGCCCAAGAACTCGACGGCAAAGTGCCCTTCCTACCGCTGGCGGACGGTCTACTGATCTCCCCTTTCGACCTTCAGCTGCCTTTCACCCACTGGCCGGCTACCGCCTACCTAAGTACCGAGAAACGGCGGCGCCCCGTCCATGTCTTCGATGCCCTCAATCAGCCCGGACTCGAACCCGCCAAGGTAAATTTCGCGATCGACCACGTCTACGGCGTACTCATCCAGTCGAGCTGCTTCGATGCCTCGGGTAAGAAGACGCGCGTCCTCTCGGTCGAGGAATTCTCCAAGGTCGACGAACAATGGATGCTCGCCGCGTGTAGCGTGCGCGACGAGGTCACCCGTGACGCCGATCTACTCCGCATCACCGAAGCCGCCCTCGGTGAACGATTGCCCCCAGAGACTTTCGAACCGGCTAGCCTGACGCGCCCCGCCGCCCAGCCCGCCCACTTCAAAAAACTGTGAAGACCAAAGTTACCGCCGCCCAGGTCACCCGCTTCTGCGACCTGCTCACCAACGGTAGGAACATCGCCGACTTCGAAGGCTCCCGCAACGGTCTCCAGCACAAGGGCACGCGTCCCGTTCGCAAGGTCGGCGCAGCCGTCGACGCGGGCGCCAAAGTCTTCGCCGAAGCCGCCCGCCGCGGCGTGGATTTCCTGATTGTCCATCACGGGATGTACTGGCGACCGGTCTCGCCCGAACGCGAGGTCCGTGCGCTCCGTAAAGCCGCCCTCAAGAAGACGGGGCTCTCGCTCTACTCCAGCCACCTGCCCCTCGACGCACATCCGACCATCGGAAACAACGCGCTCATCGCCCAAGACCTCGGGCTCAAGGTCGTGGATTGGTTTGTGGATTACGAAGGGTTGCCCATCGCCTGCATCTGTCAGGGCATCTCGCGCACCTCGCTCCGTAAGCGCCTTAAAGCCTCCTATCCGCAGACCTACAAGGGTATCGAGTTCGGCTCAGCCAAGCCAAAGAAGATTGCGATCCTCAGCGGCAGCGGCCGTAGCGCGCTCAGCCACCTCAAGTCCGAAGGCTGCGATACGCTGATTACCGGCGAACTCCGCGAAGAACACTTCAACGAAGCCCATGAACAGGGTTGGAATCTCTATCCCTGCGGACATTACGCGACCGAGACCTGGGGTGTGAAAGCGCTCGCCGCCGCAGTGGCCGCGGAGTTCGGTGTGAAGTGGGAGTTCATCCCCACGGGTAACCCGCTCTGATGATGCGTGGACGGCTAGCCCCGACCCCTACCGGCTATCTGCACGTCGGCCACGCCCGCACGTTTGCCCTCGCCGCCGCACGGGCAAACGGAGGTGCGCTACTCTATCGCACCGAAGACCTCGACGCGGGGCGCTGTCGTCCGGAATTCGCCGAGGCGGCCATCGAAGACTTACGCTGGCTCGGATTGAAGTGGACGGAAGGACCCGACATCGACGGCCCGCACGCGCCCTACGTACAATCACAACGCCTGCCGTGGTTTCGCGAGGTCTGGCAGAAACTACAAGTCGCTGGCGTCATCTATCCCTGTGACAAATCACGCAAGGACGTGGAACGAAGCCTCACCGCCCCGCACGCCGAGGACGACGCCGAGCCGATCTTCCCCTCCAGTCTTCGCCCGGCCCACGGGGCTGGCCACGAGGCACGCGAGCCTGGCCCGACTAACTGGCGCTTCCGCGTACCGGACGGCGAGGTCATCACTTTCAACGATGCACTCCAAGGCCCGCAGGCGTTCGTCGCCGGGCGCGACTTCGGCGACTTTCTCGTCTGGCGCAAGGACGGCTTCCCTGCCTACGAACTGGCCGTCGTCGCCGATGACCACGCCATGGGCATCACCGAAGTCGTGCGCGGTGCAGATCTTCTCCTCTCGACGGCCCGCCAGCTACTTCTATACCGCGCCCTCGGATGGAATTCACCTACTTGGGCCCACGCCCCTCTCATCGTCGATGCTGAGGGCCGACGACTCGCCAAGCGCACCGCCGGGCTTTCAATTCGCGAGCTACGTGCCAAAAAAAAGACGCCGGAGGAAGTCCTCACGGCGCCTTTGAGTCAGCTACTAAGCTGAAGGATTATTTCTTGGACTTGGCAGCCTGGGCAGCGGCGACCTGGACGCGGAACTGCTTCACGTCGGCGAGTTCCTTCACGGTCTCAGGCGTGGCGGCAATGATTTCATCAAGCACCTTGAGCAAAGCGGCGGGGTCTCCGGGCTTGCAGGTCTGGACGATCCCGATGCGAGTGTTGACGGTCAAGTTGAGCTTAGCGGCGCCCGTCACGCCTTTGTCCTGGATGAACTTGGCGACCGCGGCCTCAGCTCCGGCCTGATCCTTCTTCTCGAGCAAAGGACCGACGATGCCACTCAGTTCTTCACCGTAAGCGGCGACTGCGGCTTCGTCTTTCTTCGTCTGGGCAAAAGCTTTACGACCTTCGGGCGTGTTGGCCTTCCGCAGGTCCGCGAGGTGGGCGAGATACTTCTCCGGGCCGCCCGCCTGGTAGCCAGTCTGAGCAAACGGCTCACCGTCCGAGTTGAGCAGCATGATCGTCGGGAAGCCTTCGATGGAGAACTTCTTCGCGAGGGCTTGATTCTTGGCTTTCTCCTCAGGGCTCTGCTTCTTCTTCTGAGGGTAGTCGAGTTCGACGAGGACGAAATCCTTGGTGGCCGCGGCGAACTCCTTCTGGTCGAAGACTTCCTTTTTCAGACGGATGCACCATCCACACCAGTCGCTACCGGTGAAGTCGACTAGGATCGCCTTCTTCTCGGCCTTGGCGACCTTGATGCCTTCATCGAGATCGGTCAGCCAAGCATCGGCGGCGGAAAGAGAGAGGACGCTCAGGCACAGAGCGACGGTGGCGAGGAAACGGCGAGGCATCCCTTAAGGAAACCCTACCCCCGAAACGAGGCAACCCGCAATCAACCAACCCTGCGTTGCAAATATAGAGATTATCCCTCACTTACGCCCCATGGCCGGCACCCGCATCCTCCTCGTCGACAATGGTTCCTACGAACCGGCAGCGACATTAGCCCTGCGCGGACTGGCCCTCGAAGTCAGCAAGCTCATCGGTCAGGAAGTCCGGCCGGTCTCG
>Ga0209500_10000235_pt1 | contig 50631 bp, 54 predicted proteins | sample S_140212_EF_Meta_FD_187323 | JGI IMG/M metagenome (GOLD analysis project Ga0209500, IMG submission 187323) | Freshwater microbial communities from Lake Simoncouche, Canada to study carbon cycling - S_140212_EF_MetaG (SPAdes) (version 2) | ecosystem: Environmental > Aquatic > Freshwater > Lake ... | reverse complement strand
CTCATGTGCCAAATTGTTAGTAACTTCATTCGGCCTGTTAATTGTTGTTTTTATTAAACAGTTATCAAATAAAGGCTCATCATTTAGCACCATTACCTGCTTAAGATCAATATCAATTTGAAAATTTCTAGATGTAAACTTTATTCCTTGTATTTCTAAAATTGAAATTATATTTGTTCCATCCTTAATATCCTCTGGCGTTAAAGCGACCTCATTTTCATTATAGATCTTAACAAATGGCGTGCTATTATGACTCTTGACATTTGTTCTTACCAAGTAATATTTACCTGACTTGTAAACACGAATAGTAGAATTAAATGCGGTTTCAATATCGCTTTCTTCTAAATTATTTTGAAACCACGTATCCCTTCTATCGAAGATTAGCTTTTGACATCTTTCTTCTAAATTTTCAAACCAACTGATAAGAGTAGAAGCATTCTTATCAAACATTAAATCACAGTAGTATTTTTTCCCCGTTTTGACTATTCCTTGTCGTGTCTGGCTCTTAAATGTTTGAATGTATAATGGTTTGCTGTTGTATTCAATTTTAGTAAAATATGCGCCACCCTGAATTCCTACCGGATGTGCTAAAGAAAGTTTAGTAAAGTCGAACGTATCATTTGGTTCAATAATATTTTCCATATTACAAAAATTGCAGAAAAATTAATAATTAATAACACGCAAAAATTAATAATCAACAACACGCAAAAATGTAATAATATTTATATATTGATTTACTATGAAAGATTCGTTGGTTAATCAGTGTTTGGATATTTTAAAGAGAGACGACATAAAATCCGAGTTTAAAATGTTGTTGAAACCAGTTATTGACTTTATTTTATATGAAATTAACCCATATATTTATATAACTGTTGCACTAGTGTTTTTAATTTTTATAATGATTTTAGCAATACTTATAATATTAATTCTGCTACTGCGTAATAAACAATTTCCGGCAAAAATATTTTAACGGTGCGGATTGTTTAGGCAGCTTTAAATTATACTCGAATCGTTGACAATCATTATTCACTTATTAATGAACAATTGCTGTAATTTTATTTTTTCTCATCAATTTATATAAATGGCAAAACAAAGACACAGCAGTCGAAGACATAGTAGTCGTAGACATAGACGTTCGCCTAAACGAGGAGGTAGCGCAAATTACAGCTCAGCCGCATCATATGGCAGTTTTGTAAACGGATCAGGCGACTCTCAGTTTGACAGAGTGTTTGATCAAGCTGGCGCTAACGGAGCCAATCAATCTAACGTGATTGTCGGAGCACAGGGACAATGGGCAACTCAACCCGGCGTGCCAACAAATCTTAACTTGATTCAATCCGCAGGCAAAAAGAGAAACGGCAGTCGCAAGAATAGACGCGGTGGTCTTATAGGCGAGGTCATGAGCCAGGCGCTCGTGCCGTTCAGTATTTTAGCGCTACAACAGTCGTACCGCAAGAAGCGTGGTGGAAAGAAAACTCGCCGTGCTTATAAACGTTAAGATCTCAAATAATGGCGTTGGTTATTGAGTAATATTATTATTTATATTATATTTAATATAATTAATAATGAGTTTTGAAGGTCAAATTCAACAATGGGTTCAGATAGACAACCAACTTAAACAATTAAACGAGAAGACGAAAGAGCTAAGAGATAAACGAAATTCATTAGAACAAAACATAACAACTCACGCTTTTTCAAATAATCTCTCTGATTCAACGGTTAAGATAAGCGACGGTCGGTTAAAGTTTATAAACACAAAGGTCCAAGAACCGCTAACCTTTAGATATTTAGAAAAGACATTAAGCGAAATTGTAAAAAACGAGTCGCAAGTGAAACTAATGATGGAACATATAAGACAAAAAAGAGCCGTTAAAATCGTACCAGAAATAAAGCGGTTTTCTAATAATTAATTAATATATAAATAATTTATATGAACCAGGCAACACAAGAAGGCAAATTAGATTATATTGGAGCAAATGAATTAGTATTTAACAATAGCGCGGCGGATGGAATTAGTTCTGGCGGCTTCAGCGTTAATTCTATTATGATGAAGGCCGGAATGTCTCCTATTATGACTGTAAACACGCAAACCGGCGGCAATAATGTCTCTGACTTGTTTAACAGCTTGGTAGTGCCCAATTGGTTATTAAGTTATGATAATAGAATGGGCGGCGGATTATATAAAGAATATGATGGCGGTGCTGATTCTGACAATGACGACGTTGACGATGACTTACACGATAAACTGTTAGGGTTAGTGAGAGAACACGAAAGCAAATTAACTGAAAAGAAGAAAAGAAAAACGCGTAAGAGTGGCGGTCGTCGAAATGCGGGTGGAACAAAAAGAAAAATGTTGAAGTGAGTTATTATATTAAATTATTCTTGGTCTAATATAATAATATGCTCTTTAGGGTTATTGAACATTATGAAGATTTTTCAGAATACAAAACATCGGAACCGAATGAATGTTTAATTTGTCTGGAAATTAATACGCATGACAATTTAACGCCTATCGATTTAAAAATGCAACAAATGTATTTAAAGATGTGTAACTGTGGTGGGTGGGTTCATGTAAGCTGTTTGAGTGAATGGCAAAAGATAAGTAACAGCTGTCCAATATGCCGTTTATATATGGACAAACCAGTGTCAATGATATCAACTGCTAGTTTCCACGTCATCAAATTTTTAACTACGTTTTTATTGGTTTTTATTCGTCTTTGTTGCGTATTTTGGTTTGTGCTTGTGCTTGCGTGTGGTAACCATATTTATCAAACTTATTTTATATTGAACCCACATAAAGACGCTGATTCGTGTGAATATATAACCGAATGAATTTTATTTTATATAGTTTAACATATTGTGGGCTATATAAAAATTAGTGCTTTAAAAAGAACTCCAACTGCTGTAATTAAATGGGGATACTAATATTTCATCTACCTTATTTTTCCAGTGGTCCACTTGTTTTTGAAAGGCGACATCCTTTACCGTCTCAGGATACGGGGAAGCGGTTTTCATAAGTTCCTCTTCTTCGTCGGTTATTTTTGGTTTATATCCGTAGCAATTTACGCCGAATTTTACATTAGGATTCGCAATAAACCCACCATTTACTCCGGTTCTTCCGCAATCGTGTTCGTGTCCAGGTGTCTTTTGTAAATTGTCGTAAGTTTGTTTTTGGGTAGGGAACAATGCTAATTGATTCGCAGACCATCCATAATTGCACCATTCAGCGCCATTGTTATAAGCTTTTTCAATCTGGTCGTATGTCGCTAAATCAGAGCCATACGCGTTACAGACGGCCTTTGCGTTTTCATAATTATAATAGTTGCCTGGAATATTGAAGACTTGTTTTTTAAATTTTATCTCAGGAACAGGTGACGCTTCCGGTTGATAGGCGCTTTGATCTACAACTATGTCAACTGTTGTATTTGGACTGAACAGACCCTGAATATAGGCTGTTATATTTATACTAAAAAAGTATTGAAATGCGTTAATAAGAATTAGAATAATCAAAATCGCAACAACGATAATTCCCATTATATTTGAACCGGTTGAATCATTCTCATTTCCTAAACCTACTGCGTTAGTATCTAAAGAAGATGAAAACACAAAAAATGCTACAATAATTAATATAATAATAATAAAAACGGTAGGATTCAAAATGTAGTTATTCAAATAATTATACATATTTACTGGATCGATTGTTGATGTTGTATTCACTACTTCCATTTATAATATATAAATAGTTAAAATAATATAAATGATTTGTTAAATAAAATAAAAATAAAATAAAAATAAGATTGCGTTACACTTTCGCGCGGATAATTTCATTCTTGTACATTGAAATTGACATGATAAATTAAACCAGTCTCCTTCGATAAAATAGAACATACGCTTTGGGAGATATAATAGAGTCTACTAACCCTACTTCAGAGACACTTGTGTCGTTAAAATGATACCATTTTCCATTCGCATTTTTAACATATGCAGTATAGTGACCGCCCATTACACCGCCGCTATGATTACAGACCCCATAAAGTTCATATTTATAACTGTCCTTCTTATATCCAATGACATATTCAGACAAATCGAGTGTTTCCATCGGAAAAGTTACTAAAATCTGGTTCTTCTGACCTCTGCCATTAAACCTTTTTAAATCTATTGCTAAAATATTCGGAAACGACCAAAATTGAATTTTTTTTCTGATATTAATTTTTGTCTTGGTTTCTTCGTTATACCAAGCATTTTCACCGTCTAATATTTCTCCTTGGACATAATAGTTTAAGCAGTCTATTAATGTCGGCGACTTATTATTTTCAGGGATTGGTAAATCAATCATAAAATATGGCTCTGGTGTTATTTTAACTATCTCTCCTGTTTCTAAATTTGTAATCTGTGAAACGTGAACAGCATAGAATAAATTCCAAATTTCAGAGTATTCCTTTGAATACATATTTTTTATCATTTCAAAACATTTAATGGCTGTGTGGTCTGTCGTATTTTCAGGTGTTCCTGAAATCGTCATTTTAATTTCTCTCGACAATGATGTATGAAAACAATCAACCAAAAATAATAAGAATTCTGGAAGATCATTTTGTGAAAATCCAGTAAACATTTCCAACCCCTTAATACGCGCCACTTTTTGGACAGTTCTAATAAATTTACCAGGTGAAATAATACAATTATCGGTCCACATTATTTTTCGGAGACCATCCCATTCTAGAATAAGCGCGGATTCGATAGTCTTTTTTAGTTTAGTCTTATATGTTCCCCTTTCTAGAATATCATTTAATTCGTATGTATGTGAGATGATTTGCATACAAGAATTTACAAAACACGTATTTCCCAGATTCGCCAACCCACTTAATCCTTTGCCTTTGTAATTTTCAACGTTCATAATTAATAATAGTACAATCCGTTTAAACACATTTAATAGAATATATATATTTAAAAAGTATATGAGTCGACCCGGTTATACTATAAGCAACGAAGAGTTGTTGTTGATTAATATACTGAATGGCATGTATAATGATAATTTAAGACAAATTGACCGCATGAATGCGTCGATAAATACCTTGAACGCGGATAACTCAAGAATTCGCAATTTGCTTATACGGCTTTTGAGAAATCAAGGGCAAAATAATAATAGGACTCCAAATAATAATAGTCCAAATAATAATAATAGGAGTCCAAATAATAACAATACAAGGGTTCCAAATAATGCAGGTAGATGGACAAATAATAGAGCGGTGCCTAACATATTTGGTTCGTCTGGCGGGGCTGGAAGTTTATTTGTAAATAATGCGCCGTATATTATTGATAGCATTCCAGCCGGAGGAACAACACGAAATTTTTTCTCTGAGACGTTACGAAATTTTTATCAGCCAGTAAATGTATATCCTACACAAGCACAAATTGCCACCGCCACTAGAATAGTTAGGTATAGCGATATTGGCGTGCCTAGAAATAGATCATGTCCTATTTCAATCGTAGATTTTAATGATTCTGATATGGTTACAATAATTCGAAATTGCGGTCATATTTTTCACACAACAGAATTAAGCACGTGGTTTAGGAGTCATTGTACTTGTCCGGTGTGTCGGTTTGATATCCGCGAAGCTAGAAATAACTCTTCTAACGATAATAATACACCAAGTGCTTCAGAAAACATTACACGAGCTTCAGAAAACATTACAAGTGCTGTAGAAAATATTATAAGGGCAACAGATAATATAATAGGCGAAGCTGAAAGACAAGCCCCCGAATCAAACGAAGAGAGAACTAGCACAGAGCCGCCACCCGAGATTACAACATCTCGTGGCGAAAGCGTTTACAGTCTGTCAGATATTGTTGATGGTTTGTTTAATGCTTTTGATGTTCAAGATGTAGAAATTATGATATCTGATATCTCGAACAATCTCATATCAACGCCGGATCCGCAAACATTATTCAATTTAGTATCTCGTTTCAACAATAATAATACACCTCGCAGATAAACATTATTAATATGATATAAAGAAAAAAATGAAATATCACGTATGACGATAACTCGTAATAAACTTAAGAAAATAATGATGCGGACAAAACAAGCAGCACCGGACATCGTCCAAGAAAAAATTGAAACGCCTTATTCATATCCAATGTATGATACACTGATTAGTTGGAGTAAAATTGCGCTTAGAATGATTAATATGGTTTCAAAGATATGTGGAGTTTATTTTGGGTGGATCGCGCTACATTATAGCGCATCCCATTTATACGTAAAATTGTGCGTGCCTGATACGTTATACGGGTTTTTAATGTCACCCTTTATGACGGCTACCCCGCACTGCCAAGGACTTCGTTGGGTTGTAACTAACGGGGCAAGTATGATTAATAATATGTGGATTGTACTAGGAGGCTGGCTATGCTCAACAATATTTTCCACAAATGTACCTAGCGCATTAGCTGCGGCGTAGGGAAGACAAATTTAATTTATAGAGATAAACCATATAAAGACTACTCTTGATATTATTATATAAAATGACTGCTAATAAGAGATGTGGAAATAAATGGACTGTAAACGAATTGCTCGCGTTACAAAGAGAGTATGAGCTTTTGGAGATGTCAATTCAACAAATCGCGATCAAGCACGAGCGAAGCGTTACGGCTATTTTGTTTAGACTCGAGACTGAGGGGTTTATTGATTCTTGGAATAGCGCAAGAGGTTTCGATATTCTTGAGTATCAGAGAGCAATGGATGGAGAGGATTGCGACGAGGGTTGCTGTGATGAGTGCTCTGATGCGGATGAGGATGCTGATACCGAAAAATATGTAAATGATGTTGTTAGCCGCGTGTGGAATTTGGAAACAAGCGTAAAGGAAATCGGTTATATGGTGACACACATATTTAATAATATGATTGTGTCAAAACAAACAACGCAATCTATCCGAACGTAAACGGACATTTAAATCAAAAATAAATAATAATAAATTTACAAAATAATAAAAATAAGCTTAGTTTATTTTTATTTTTTATACGCTCTGAAAATTCAAAAACTTAAATAGCCCCACAAATTGTCTAATTTATCAATGTAAAAGGATAAGAAGAACATTATTAATTGCGTAAAGGCACCAAAAAAACACCACAATTCTCCAGCACTATATTTAAAATATTTTCTACTAATGTATAAGAAAAAGTAAATAATTGAAAACAACGCAAGACCATATGTAAAATTAAACAAGTAGAATATGTTAATCCCAAATAAAAATAAATACGGATATGGATTTGTATATTTGAGCCACGGCCATTTTAAGTGACCGTTTTGTGTAGACGTTACTAATTTATCGTTCAATAAAAATCGCACATATACCGTAATAAAATAAATAAAATATGCTATATTTAACATTGCTATTGGTAAGTTATAATTCTGTAAGCTCAATACATTTGGTTTATAATAGAAAAGTTTAATTAGGTAAAGTATTGTAGGTTGACATATATTTAAGATTGGTCCGACAATAGTTGTTAATTTATTTATACCAATCTTATTGTCAATGTCAATCCAAAATAAAAAATCCATAAATTGAATAAGTGATATAAATATTAAGGTCAATCCAGTCGCTTTATTCTCCAATCTATAAACAGGATTGCCATAATTCATTAGTAAAATAGAAAAAATAGTTCCAACTGTAAAAGTCAACAGCGAAACCTTATAATTAAAACACATTGATATAATATACATTTATTTTTTTCCAAAGAAGTTTGTTATACTCTGTGCGCCAGTCTTTTCATTATTTGTCACTCTAAGATATTCATCAAACAGTAACGCCTTTATTTCGAGACATCGCAGTTTTTCAATTTTTTCTTCGATTTTCTCGTGATCTACTGTTTCCTTGCGAATGCTTTCAACGTCCTTTTTATATTGTCTAATTTTCGGAAGTTTTTTATTCATTGTCCATATCTTCTCTAAAACTAACGCGAATACTTGTTGAACGGGCTTCATAATTTGATTTGTAATATAAAACGAGTAATCGATCTTTAGTTTTTTTTCAGTAATAAACGTAGGTGTCTCAATTTTTTCCCCTTGAAGCGCCTTCTTATTATTTGAAACAATATATACAAATGGAATTCGGTCGCCAGAGCTGGGTTTATTTCCAGGATCACGCGCTGTAATTCTATCGGATAAAACCTTGTGGGCAATCGATTTTGGATTCTTATATCCTGAACGAAGTGATTTTGTAATGACTAGTTTGTCCATGGGATAATTCTCTTCCACGATGTTTTGTAAACATCCCTTTAAGAAATCAATCGCTTCTTGAATATTTTGTTTTTTCATGAGAATATCAATAATGCCTCCATATATATCCTTCACAATAGGCGCATTATCTCGTCTTTTTAAAGGAACTCCCATTTCATTTCGTTTACACTTATTTACATCCGTTTCATATTTCATACCAATATATCTTTTCTTTGATAACAAACAAAATGGCATAAATGTTTTCTCATATTCGAAATCGTGTGGGCTCTTAAGGAATTTTGCCGAAATATCTCCCACCTGTTGAGCGAGTTCAATCGTAATTTCAAGCGCCTTTTTGCCACGAATAGGAGCACCGTTCAACTCCTCCAGATTAAATGTATAAAACACTGAATCAGTATCCCCATAAATATATTCGGCGCGCGTTTTCACCTTGCCGTGATTTGTTGTATCACAAATATTATCTCCATAACATTCTTCAACGATTCTTTTACCGTATGTCAATAATTTTCTACCGATAGCAGTAGTGCATGCCGCAATATCCTTTTCATAAAATGTGCTCGTTTTTGCGCCACATTGTCCATAAAGAGAGTTGGCAGTTACTTTATAACCCAATTGACGTTGGTCTAACACATTCTTCATAAATTCGTCGGTTTGGAGTGGAATTAATTTTCGAGTGTCTTTCCTTGCCTTTAATAGTTGCTTTAAGATAGAGGGCATGATCGCTTCGCCGTCTCCGTTTTCATTTGGAATCGGTTGCGCAAATCGGCAGGTTTTATACCCATTTAAAATCTTTTCGGCCGCAGCTTTTGGATGCTTCCTTCGATATACATAAGTGTCGTATTTAACATCTACATATTCATAACCGGGTAGATTGTCATATATAAACCTTCCCGTCCCATCAGTTTCACCCCACTCTTCCGTTAGATTCCCAGCCAAATCATATTCTCTGGTCCAGACCTTACTATCGTGCGATAGATTTTCGCTGATCATTGAACTCGGATACAATGACGCATAATCGTTACAGGCAACAGGGTTGTCAAGGTATAAATCACATTTTGGCTCCAGAACAATCGCACCTTCATAACCTTCATCTAATCCACCCTTCTCAATCACGGGCATCAGAGTTCGTTTTTCTCGGCATTTTTTCGCAATAAAACTAGTTAGCTTAATGCCTTGACCTCTCATGACAAGGAAATTAATTGGCACGCTACAAATTTTAGCCATCTCAATAAACCCTGTTAAAATATCTGATTTGTTACACAAATAATGCACTAGGTTGCAATCCTGAATACAATATTTCGCGATAATAGCCCTATCATCTGCGGTCCCATTTGTCATTCTAAAGATATCCTTTGGCGTTACATCGTCCTTGGCTAGACACCACCTAACCTTCTTTTCAAAATCAGGAGTAATTATTCCATTAATAGTAAATTTACTATTTGCTTTGTCAACGCCAGTAACAATGTATTTGGCTCCATCCGCATAATAGTTGACAGAATGCCCAATCTCTTCAATATGAATATAACTTCCAACTAGTAATCCGGTCATATTGGACGTTTTAATAGTTGTTTGCGATTCATCGTGCTCAATACTTTTTACAAAGTCCCCGATAAAATTACCCGCAACATAATCCAATTTATACGAAATAAGATTGGCTTCGCGACGATAGAAGTTATATAAATCTACTTGGAGGCGACCATTCATCTTAATAAATCTGATGTCGTGCTGCCCACTAGCAATATGAATGGTGCTCTCTTCGATTTTCCATCTGTTATCTTCTCTTGTTCCGCAAATCTCATCCTTGTTGCGCGACAACTTTAGAAACTCTTCTACGCAATCATTTTCTTCCGCGCGATTAAACATAAACTGATAATCGAAACCAAATATATTGTAACCAATAATAATGTCAGGGTTTTCACGCTGTACTAATTGCTGCCAAGCAAGTAACACATCTTTTTCTGTAGAATAGCTTTCAACGACGGAATTCTCAATGGGCATAGCAGAACACGTGTTTAGAACGATACAGTGATTCAAATGCGGTTCTTGGTTTCCGTAATTCATAAATGTAGAACCAATGAACGTTACTTTGTCTCCTTCTAACTTGGGGAATACCTTTGCCAATGTATCATTCAGTTCTAGGATTTTACCCTCCCTTTCGAATTTTTTATCACAAAGCACGTCAACAATCGTTGCTTTCTTATCCGCATAAGGCTTTACGTAGGTTTTGTATTCCGCTTCTTCGTCTTCTTCCTCCAGTCCAATTCTTTCAAACATGCTTTCTATCGTATTTTCATTTGAACCCGCACCGCTAGACTTCAAATTTCTAACTTGTGTTTCTATCCATACATTGTATAGGCGAAGAACTGCTTCCTGTGAAGCTGGCTTCTTTTTCGGATATACTATATCAATCTGGTCCATTTTTTCATATCCAAACGCAGCTAATATAATTCTTTTAAGAATATTCTTACACAATTCACGAGTCATTTCCATCTGAAGCCCCTCAAAGTATTCAATAATATTGGTGGCGAGTTTTTTGTAGCTCTTGATTGGAACCGGGAAATCCCCGTGGCTACTGCTCGCTTCAATATCAAAACTCATTATTTTATAAGGAACGCGTGTTTCCTTGTCATTCAATGCAACAATATTTTTATAATCGGCCTTTAGCTCGTAATCACAATTTACATTTTTAATTTGTCCCTTGTATTCCGTTGCTTTTCGTTTCGGAATGGCAATCCAACCAGAAGGACTGATATCTCTAATGTGAAAGAAACGCAACAGGGGAGGGATGTTCGCTTCATAGAGCCGCGTGTCTGTATTTGAAAATCGATAACCATTTTTCAGCAATTTTCGCCCACGATCTTCATCCTGAGACGGTTTACCGTCTTCATTTTTCCCGTATTCTGTATACCATAAATTTTTAGCCTTGTTAAATGCGTTTAAATTCGCAAACTCAATAAACAGAAATTTATGTTCTTTGCCTCCATCGAACCCATATAATTTTTTACGCTTTATCAGTTTACAGTTTGTGATAGAATCTTGATAATATCTGCCCATTTTATCCTTTAAGTGGGATACAAACATGTCTTTCATACTAATCGTCCAATTATCGTCAACCATGACGTAAAAGAACGGAGTATAGCCTTCCGCAGTCAACGAGTAAGTTTTACCAAGTTCGTCTACTCCGAACATTTGAATAACAAAACTTGCGTTATCCTTGTATGCTTTAGGCTCATCGTCAGAATCACTAGACGAATCCTTTACGTTATACACATTGAAATCGACGAGTCTAAACACGTGCTCCATCTTTAAATATTATAGTGATTACTGTTTATCTGATTTATTTATATTCAATTTTATTTATATTCAATATAAATTACTATTTTATTGTATTGTTACGGTGAGATAATTAAATTACTTATTTTCTACCATACTTACAATGCTGTCTTTGCGAAAAACCCTTCGGTCGCCGGCAATTAATGCTTTTTTTATACTTTTGTGACCATTTCCCGCCCATTTGTCTTTTTCTGGTTTTACCTCCTGAGTATGTGTGCCGTTTTTTATTTTTAGTTTTATGATCGTGTGTCTCCGACTTTGTTATGTTTTTCTCTCCAGTTGTTAGTTTAATCCACTCGACAAAAGAGTCAATTGTTCGGTCTTTATTTGTAACCGGACTATCTTCATAATTTACAGTCGTTTCGCCTGAATTAGTTATATATCTCATTGTCGGAAAACTAGATGGTTTTGTTTTCAGATTTTTCAAATTGTCGGCTAATGTGTGGTCAATAGACGCGATAACAATATCATTTCTATTTAAAAAATCCTTTGATAACACATTTCGCAATTTATTCCATTCTGGACGTGTAGCATTACACGGACCACATCCTTCCATAAAAATAAATACGAATACCTTATTTGTTTTAACACCCAATAAATCGTCTAATTGATTAACTCTATTAATACCTTTTTTAATGTGGTTCGATTTATCAATGTGTAAGAAAACCATTATATAAAATAAATAGAAAATAATTTGTAACATTTTTATCCCTATATTATATAATGACATTGTTAACCTATTTATTCATATTAGTATTTCTGATCGGTTTATTTTTTTACGCGAAAGGCGGAGATTCAGACGGATTTACAACGCGTTCTCCCTCTCAACCGCGATGCCCTAATTTGCTTATTCAAAAGGGGTCAAGATTTTACTTATATAATTCAAAGTTAGCACAAGTTCCAGGAGTAAATCCAGTTGAATTTGAGAATTTAGAAGATTATACTGAATTTTTGGATTGGCAAAGAAGTCAAAATATAAGGTGTCCGGTTTTGTATTTACAAGAAACGTATGATACGCAGGGTAATCGTGTGTATAAATCTAGACCAAGTGTCTCTGAACCTCAGGCCGGTTTACCACCATCTGCGGCCGCGCCAGTAGGAATTGCCTCACAGGTCCCACCTATTATGGAATCATCGCTTGAGCCTGTTGGGGAGCCAGCATATCCCAACCCAACACTTTTAGTTGACGCAACTAGAAATGACCCGCCTTATAACAAACAGTCATATCCGGCGCATGACCAAACGAGCTACTACATTGGCACAACAACGCCATTAGATGAAATGAATATGAAACAACAGGCCGCGCCGGTAAGCCCAGATCCGATGGATCCAAACTGGGGTGGCTCCAAATATACGCAAGACCTCATTGACAAGGGATATTACAAAGAAAACGAAGTGAAAATTCGCATCGCTTAAAATAATTAAACATCTATTAGAATTTTAATTATTTTGATATTATTTGCTGCTATCAACAAATTTCATTACAGTATCTAAAGCAGTCTTTGCCTGTTGCATGGTTCCTAATGTCTCTAATGAAGGCCCCGGGTTATTTTGGTCAATTGAAAGCGCGGTTTTTAACATCAAGTTATTTATCAAGTCCTCCAGATTGAGAATGGCGGTTTCATAATCAGATCGATATTTGCTAATTAACAATGTGTCTTGTGATTTAATTGCTGCTGCTTTTATTGAAGCTCCATATGCTGCCGCGTTGCCGGCAATTCCATTACTGGAAGACCCAATACTATTAGCAGAAGCATCAGTCATGTTTGTCATTCCGTCTCGGGTAGTGCTAAAGTTTAGACTTCTATACATGACATATAAAAGTAAACAGATACCAATAAATAACAATAAATTCATCAACTCCTTCATAATATATATTTTTATTTTTTTGACAGAAACTTTACAATATTTGCTATACTTGTTTTATTTATTTTTCTAGTTTGCCCCTTGGCATTGGTTGATGTTATATTAGCAAGACAATTGCTGTTTGTTTCAATCTCCTTTATTAAATTTGGCAATGTTTTATATTGCTCTAAAATTGCCAGCGCCGTAACTGAACTAATGCCTGGAATTTGACACAACATAATCTCGCCTATATTCTCCGGAGTGATGTTTTCCTTCTTTACCTTTTTAATGACACTAACGTAATCCTTTTCGGTTTGTTCTGGGGGGTCTTGACCTGGTACAGCAATTTCAACTGGTTTCTCACCGCCAACTAGTGGCTCAACTAGTGGTTCAACTGGAACCGGCGCAATCACTTTATTTTGATAGTAAGCGTGTTTGTCAGCCGGCTCTCGCTCTAATTTATATGCCATGTTACAAATAATAGTAGCTGACTCTTCTAGTGAGAATGACCTAAACACTGAGAAGCCTTTATAATAATTTAGAGAGAACATTGCTGAATACAATGTTATTTTTTCTACCTTATTGTCAGTTTTGAAACGGTTTGGGCGATTTACATCACCTTCAATAAGGTAGATGATATTGTGATTATGATGCGGCAACCCATTCAACCTGTATGATTGTTCTTCGTATCTACCGTCCTTTATACTTGCGAGTAAATCCGAGACAGACTTTCTCTCTATAATCAACTTTTCTTCGCCCGCATCATCTGTAATAATAACGTCGCCAATGGGCAAGACTTCTGTTTTAATCACGAGCTGTTTAAAAATGGGAATGTTCTCTACAAGGAACTTAAATTGCTGCAAAAGGTCATGTTCTCGAATATCTACTTTGATAATCATAAGCTATTTAATTATTTAATAATATCTTATTAAATCATTTTAACCAACAAATACTTTATCCAAAATACGCAATAAATTACTAAAGGTTTTAACCCATGTTTCCACCAATTGTAGCACGGTATCCTGTCTTCTGTGTTTGCACTGTTCTGTTAGGGATACAGAAGAGGGGGACTGATTGCGGCGCACCCATCAACATAGGGTTACTTGACAAAAACCAACCAACGCGAGGGGCAGTTCCCGCTTTCTTCGGCCCACCACACACATTAGTTCTGTTCACGATTGACGCTTGATTGCGAGCGGATTTTCCTGCAGACATTAGCACCATATTATATACTACAAAAATATTAAAATTTTATTTTATTTTAAATTAAATTAGTCTAAATATTTAAATACAAAACCTCCGGCGGTTTTTTGTCTATTTTTTAATGCTCCACTTATATTAGTTTTTCCAATATTCAACTCTTTTGAAGCACCTATAATAGATTCAAACTCCTTAATTTTATTCATTTCTAAATCATATTGAACAATTTTTCTGGTGTAATATTTTACAAACCCCATATTATGATTATGAATATTATTTTCGTAACAAGTAACCCAGTTTAAATTATCAGCTTTATTATTTATTTTATTTCCGTCAATATGATTAACAAAAGGTTTATTTTCTAAATTTGGTATAAACATCATCGCGACTAATCTGTGTATAGCATATTTGTTATAATTAATTCTAGTGTATATATATCCGCTGTGATGTATTTTATAGTTTTCCATAATAACGCTTTTTTTATTTTTTAATCTTCCTAAAGATGATATAAAATAACGTGTATGGTTATTGTCTAATATAATTTCTCTCCATTCTTCATTAAATAAAATAATTTGTTCGACCTTTTTCCAGTTAAAACCGTATGCTTTTTTATTATTTTTGATGGAAACGCAAATTGTAGAATTCGCACTGCTAAAATTTTTACTTAACTTATTAATTACTATCCATTTTGCAGCTTCTTCAATTGAATTATATGTATCAATAATTTCGTTCGTTTGTAAATTTAGTTTATGAATTTTGAGATTTCTATTGTTACAAATTTTAATTCCATTACTTCTATGAATACAATTTTCTTGGTGCGAATTCCATTCAAGATTGACAATGTTATTATTTAATCCATTTTTATCTTTATGATTTACTTCTGTTTTATTATCAGGATTTGGAATAAATGACATACATACCAGTCTATGAACTCTAAATGACCTTCTAAATTTATTTTTATCGGTTAAACCAATAGAATAATAATTTCCTTTTTTTGATAGTTTTAATAAATTATTTGTTATTGTATTTCTAACGTTTCCAAATGTACTAACTTCATAATTTGTATAATCTTCTATTTTTTTCCATATTTCAGTCCCCTCCATACTTAATACAAGACAAGATTATATCTTTATATGGTTTAAAATAATATATTGAAATTGACTTAAAATCATCTACACATATTATTATAAATGTCAGACAATAAGGAAATTTTGCGTGACGATGATATTATCAAAACGGACGAAGGGTTAGTATTTAATCCCTACAATCCTCTTAATGTTAAGATTACATTGAGCGAAGTTCAATTTATTCTTTCTAAATATGGAGTCCCCGCCACTGTAGATAATATGGCTCTTTATGAACGAGCGTTTGTTCATCGTTCCTACACAAAACGACCCGGATTCGAAAATATACAACAAAATATTACAATTGTCGAGAGACCTCCCGATTGTATGCCGCTTAGTAGTAAATCTAACGAACGACTTGAGTTTTTGGGCGACGGCGTCTTGGAATGCATCGCCAAGTATTTACTTTATAGACGCTTTCCTAAAGCAGACGAGGGGTTTATGACTGAAAAGAAAATTGCCATTGTTAAGAATGAGGCCATTGGTAGAATCGCACTTGAAATGGGACTACATAAGTGGCTAATACTCTCCAAGCACGCGGAAGAAAAGAAAATAAGGACAAATTTGAAGAAACTTGGCTGCCTGTTCGAGTCCTTTATTGGTGCCATGTTTTTAGATTTCAACAAGGTTGTCGTTAAGGATGAAGAGAATTGGTTTCAAAATATGTTTGTAACCGGACCAGGGTTTCAAATGGCGCAAAAATTTATTGAAAATGTGTTTGAGAAACATATTGACTGGGTCGCACTGATTCAGAACGACGATAACTATAAAAATATATTACAGGTCAAAGTCCAAAAGGAGTTCAAGGTTACTCCACACTATTTAGAAATTGAGCATGATATCGAATTTGGCTACAAAATGGGTGTGTATTTATGCGTTGGACAGGCGATTCACACGGTTTCATATAGAGACGCGGTTGATATATCTATTTTTAAGAACTTTCGCGCTATCCAAGAACACATCGCGGAAAAAGGGCGCGCGTTTATATTTATGGGTGAAGGGCAGCACAAGATCAAGCGAAAGGCAGAGCAAATCGCGTGTGATGAGGCAATTAAATTTATTGAGTCAAATGATAATTTGTAGTAAATTTAATTAGTAATGTCTTGATCTTTTAGTTCTATTTCGTCGGTTTCTTCTTAGTCTATTTTTGGTTCTTCTTGTTCTCTTGGTTCTTCTTCCACCTGATTCATTTTTGCTTATAAAATGTATTACAGAAATTGGTTGTCCTATATTTAATTTATTTTTAACATTATCCATAGGAACATTTCTCTCTTCTAGGCTCACATTGATATTTCCATCTTGTTCGTATAATTCAAAAATATAATGATGTATTCCTGTTTTTGGTGGCGGAGCTGGTCCGGTATATGATAATAAGTCTACTCCATTTTTAACATCACCAGATATATTTGCTACTATCCAATGGAATCGATTCCCATATATAGAATCTGGGTCATGCATCAGTAACGTATACAATTTATTATTTTCAAATGAATATTTAATTTGAGGTTTTGTTTGCGTTTCACTTGGTTTGAGAAATTCGTTATTATTTACTATTTTATTATTATAGTATACATCCATTTAATATACTACGCGGAATTAAAATACTTAATTTAGTATAATTATATTAATATAATATAAATGACGAAGCAAATGCGTTCAAAAAAGAGAATGACTCGTAAGATGCGCCGTGGCGGCGATAGCTCATCGTCCGAAAAAGTTGGAATGACTCATCCTGCGAGTGAATCAAGAATTTTTTCTAGACCGGCGAGTTTAAAGTCAAAGTCGGCAAGTAAAAGTAAGAGTAAATCAAAGTCCGCAAGTAAAAGCAAGAGCAAATCAAAGTCATCAAGTAAGAAATCCGCCAGCGCTGAAGATTATATGAAAGACACGTGCCCAATCTGCTTTGAGCATCTGTCTCTGCGCCCAATTGTTACGACTAAATGTAAACATACTTACCACGAGGATTGCTTAATTGGGTGGTGCAGCGCACAACGCGCCAATAAAACATGTCCAGTGTGCCGCGGTGACATTAGAGACACATGCGAAGCTATAGGACCATTTAATAGCATGGAGATATTCCGATACATTGAGGATAGATGGTCGCCACGTTACGCTGCTAATAATGAAGTGGCCGCTCTCTTGATAGCCGATCCAAAATTTGACCCAAATGTGCGCGCGTCATATCATGACTCGCCTGGGGATGTTTCATTATTCTGGCATCTTGCGCGCGACGAGAACTTGGAACTATTAAAGAAATTGCTTGCTCGTCCAGACTTGGTAATCCCTGCTTCTGACGCAGCCGATTATTCTGGCGATAACAGAATTCGTAAACTTCTTATACAATACAATAAAGTCCCCAAAGCGCTAAAAAAGCTTTGGCTGTAACCAAATTTCTATATGTTGAACTATGATTTTATGCGTGCGGCCCTTGCAGAGATAACTGATTTATTATTTTCCATTTGTTAAATAATAAAAATTTATATATTCAAATTATATAAGCAATGAATCCTTTAGCCAGAATAAAAGAAAAATTAATGGTAAAACCAAATGTTGAAGAGAGGGAGAGAGTCGCTGTTGTTATTAAAGGAGTTAAAAAACCCAGAATTCAGCGAGCCCCTAAAACAAATGTGCCTGCTGTTAATAAAAAGGGAGAGGAAAAGGAAGAAGGGGAAACAGAAACAGACACAGAACCCGAAATGACCGTTCCTGTCATCGTAGATGAAACAAAAAATGGATTTGATAGACTTGCGTTGTTTAAGAAATTGGCAGAAAGTAAAAAGCTTATGGTGTCTATTAAACCCGTCTTCAAGGAAACTGAAGAGAGAAAAACTGCTGAACCTATCCCCTTACCAGCTACAACCAAGAAGGTTAAGAAAGTTGGAATAATAGACCGCCCTCTTATTATCGAAGAAGACGACGAAGGTGTTGAGCCACCCGTCGTTGAAGATATTACAGAAGCAGACGAGTTTGTAATGGAACCTAAAACACAAGCAATAACCATTCAACCACCAAAAAAGAAGAAACGATTGACAGAAAAAGTTGAAAAAGGCGTCGCAATATTAGGACCCGAATCTTTTGTTGAGATCGGAACCACTCCTCTCAGCCGGCGCTTGCCCCGAAAAGCCCCACCAGTGCTCATCAAGGTTTCGAGTTATTACATGAACAACAGAGAGATTTTTGTTAATTTTATAAACTCTATATTTGAACCATATCGTAAGGAGCTAGACGAAGATAAGGAGGGAATCTCTTGTGATGCGATTGGTAAAACCTCGACAAGTTTCTCTCTTTTAACACACCAAAAAATCGTTCGTGACTATATGAATTTGTACACACCCTACCGCGGATTACTGTTATACCACGGTCTCGGATCTGGTAAAACGTGCACGTCAATTGCCATTGCCGAGGGTATGAAAGACTCAAAACGCGTGATTATTTTGACACCTGCTTCATTGCGGGCGAATTATATAGAAGAATTAAAGAAGTGTGGTGATTTACTTTATAAAAGAAACCAATGCTGGGAATGGGTACCCACTGACGACAAACCAGGTGTTCTTAAAACAATTTCTGCTATTCTAAACCTACCTCAAGAATATATCGAGAGACACGGGGGCGCATTTTTTGTTGATATTTCAAAACCTCCCAATTACGACACGCTTAACGATGTAAAACGAAAAGTTCTTGAAGAGCAGTTAAACGAGATGATACGACAAAAATATACCTTTATTAATTATAACGGTTTACGTTCGCGACGCTTATCTGAGATGACTTCTGGCTTTACAAGAAATATTTTTGATAATGCTGTTGTAATTATAGACGAAGCACATAATTTAATTAGCAGAATCGTTAACAAATTAAAGAAGGAAAAGGTAGTTCCTGAAGAGGAGAAAAAGAAGAGAAAGGAAAAGGAAAAGGAAGGAAAGGAAAAGGAAGAGGGTAAAGAAGAACCCGAAGAGAGTTTGTTTGGAGAACATACACCAATCAACCTAGCGACCAAGTTATATTACATGTTATTAAGGGCCAAGAATGCGCGAATTATATTATTAACCGGAACACCTGTTATTAACTATCCCAACGAGTTTGCCATACTTTTTAACATCTTACGAGGTTACATTAAAACATGGAAAATACCGTTGGTTGTTAAAACACAAAATAAGATTGATAAACAGGCGCTTCAGGATATGTTATTAGGAGAAAAATCGCTCGACTATTTAGATTACTCTCCTTCGAGTAAAACACTAACAGTGACGAGAAATCCATTCGGATTTAAAAACAAGATTAAGAAAGATTCCGGTTATCAAGGAGTCGCAAATATTAAAAAGGACGAAAAGGGTGACTCCGCCTTGGACCTTGAATTTATTTCTGACGACGAGTTCGAGAGAAAAATTATTGGTATATTAAAACGTAATGAAATTGAAATCGTCCCTCAGGGAATTCAAGTTATGAATAAGAAGGCGCTCCCCGACGATTTAAATACATTTATGGCGCGATATATTAACGATAGTGACAAAAAGCTGAAAAATGTCGACGCGTTAAAAAGGCGCATAATTGGCCTATCGTCTTATTTCAAAAGTGCGCAGGAAAGTTTGTTACCAAAATTCGACAAACAGCTTGGAGTTGATTATCATATTGTTCGTATTCCTATGAGCGATACTCAATTCCGGATTTATGAAGGCGTTCGCAAAGATGAGAGAGAGTATGAGAAAAAGAAAAAGCCGCAATCTGATACAGCCGAGTTATTCGAGGAAAAATCCTCAACATATCGTATTTTTTCACGTTTATTCTGTAATTTTGTAATGCCAGATAGACCTATCCCTTCTAACAAAAAGAAGAAAAAAGAAGGAGAAGAGGAAGAAGAAAACAAGGCACCAGAAATTACGCAGATACTTAAAGAGGGAGTGCGAGTTGAGGGTAAACAAGACGTGGAAGACGAACGTGAGGGCGAAATCGAAGGCGATGAAATTCTTGATGAGATTGGTGGAGTTACATATAAAGAACAACTCGAAATCGCTATTAAAAATATCAAACAACACGCCAACGATTTTTTGACCCCGGAAGCGCTTCAAACATATAGCCCCAAGTTTTTACACATGTTAGAAAATATTCAAGACACAGAAAACCAAGGGTTGCATTTGGTTTATAGCCAATTCAGAACCGCCGAGGGCATCGGTTTATTCAGCTTAGTTCTAGAAAAGAACGGGTTCGCACGGTTTATCATTAAAAAGAATCACCTCAATACGTGGGAAATTGATATACCTGAGGTGGACGAGGGGAAACCAACTTATGCCTTATATACAGGAACCGAAACCAGCGAAGAAAAAGAGATTATCCGTCATATTTACAATGGAGAGTGGGACCAAATCCCGGAAAGTATTGGTAGTGTATTAAAAGCGAAATACCATAACAATAATATGGGCGAGGTGATTAAAGTATTTATGATTACATCATCCGGTTCAGAGGGAATTAACTTGCGAAACACTCGTTTTGTCCACCTAATGGAACCCTATTGGCACCCGGTGCGTTCAGAACAGGTTATCGGTCGTGCGAGACGTATATGTAGTCATAAGGATCTACCCAAGGCCCTTCAGACTGTAGAAGTTTTTGTTTATCTTATGATATTTTCCGAGGCCCAATTAAAATCTGACGAAGCCATTGAATTAAAAAGAAAGGACTTGAGTAAGGCTCTCCCCCGTGTTCCTATCACTAGTGACCAATATCTGTTCGAAATTTCTGAAATCAAAGCAACACTGACCGCTCAACTTACAGATGCTGTCAAGGAATCATCGTTTGATTGCTATATTTACTCGAATGGTAAATGTGTAAATTTTGGCGATCCGGCAAACAATAAATTTTCATATGTCCCCGATTATGCCGAACAACAAAACGATACGACGGTTAAAGCTAACAAAATCGCGATTGAATGGGTCGGAAAACCGATCACAATTAATGGAGTTGAATATGTGTATAAAAGAGTTAGTAAGGATGTCTTGGATTTGTATGACAAAACAATCTACAAACGAGCTATGGAGGATGCGTCTATTGTTCCATTAAAGGTTGGCACATATGAAGTGAATGAACGGGGGGAGAGGGTTGTAAAATTGCTAATAGCATAAAAGCAGCATCATTTTAAGTATTTCGCTGTAAAAACCTATCCAGTTTATCGTTTAGCATTTTCATTTGTGTTTCTAAGTTTGTAAGTCTATCATCGGTTGTGGGTAGTTCTTCTAGTGCGATTGTTATATTATTTGATTTACTAGAATCGTCATTATTCACCCTTTTTAACTTCTTAAAAATGCTATTTTCTAACTCACTCTCCGCATCGCAGACTTCGGTTTCTTTATTATTGCCCCACGTAACATTTTTCTTTGGCGATAATTTTTCATTCGTTACGCTAGTTCCATCTAAATTGATGTGTTTTAAGCGCGGAGGTTGGTTCTGCGTAGAGGCTTGCGGTACAAATTTCTCGGTTTTAATTGATGTGTCTTGTGGTTTTAACCAATTTGTCGTTTGATTTACATCTGACGTAAAACTGCGATTTATCTCTTCAACATCATAGTTCCGCTTCGCAGTCATCTCCTTAATAATTTTATCTATTCCTGTAATCGGTTTGTCTTCATACTTATCAGTGAATTTCGGGGCATCAGGCACATTTAATTTCATCGCACTTGTAAATTCCTCCTGACGCCTTGTTAAATCCTTATCAAATTGAGATAGGCGATCTGTCTGTAGGTCTTCATATGTAATTAGTTCTTTTGACGGAGGTGGTGGCTCATCTAATATTTTTATTTTGGATGGTAGTTTCTGTTTAAGACTTTGTTTGATAAAATTTAAAATGAGCAGAATATATTTTTTATTCATGTCAATTAAATTTGAATTCTTTGCCCGCTCCGACTCAAAAAATCCACGAATGTTATTTGTAAATACCTGCGAAATCTCGGCCTGGGCTGGTTTTGCTAAAAAACGAAATATATCTTCATCGCTTATCACGTCCCATAGTGTGGCCAGATTATCTTTGTGTAAAAAATCATTAATACTCATTAATATATAAATAATCAAATGTTATATTTATATATTTTTACAGGGAATCATTAAAATAAATGTGTCTGAATTTATTCATGTATTCGTCCTTTAAAATGTGTGTCTTTAAATAATGCGCAGTCATCTTATCTTCTAACATGTGTACAATGAAATAGAGCGAATAAATACCACACTCGGTATTACCGTATTGGTGCTCGATGCCTTCATTACTATCAAATTGGAAATTCAGTTTGGGAGACATGGATAAACCTTGTTCTTTAATTCGGTCGACCAAAACCATTATTTGTGAGGCGGGCTTATCTCCCGTGCTATCGAAAAAGAAGATTTTTCGCTTTTTTATATTAACAAACATTGAAATCCAGTGTTGCCCCGGCTTATTATGTGGGTCTGTATTAAATATGATCCCAATTTTAGTCTTGCCATTCTTTATTTGTTCGCTCAAACTAAAGTTACAGAGCTCATCCCATACACACTCACCGTATAATTTTCTGGTGTCAAAATCAATCGGCGATGGGCCAATAAAATCAAAGCACTTGTAAGCCTTTTCGTATTGTTTCATAACATTCATAATGTCAATACTTGATAGCCACTCGTTCGGGTTTTTCTTCCACTCCGCAGGTGATTCAGGAGCGAATGAATCTGAAAGCTCACTTTCAACCGGACCAAATACCGCGCGCTGCCTTATCCAGCAAGACTCCTTATTACACACCCCGCTCAATTTTTCGGATATGAAACGATGAATCTCTTTCGGAGAACTAGAAGTTATTTTTACGTCTGGATGCCTAGCATTCCACATATCACGTAATCGATAAAGATTTTTATTTGTATAACACGAGAATTGGTTTATCTCTCCTTTTGGCTTGGGACTACAATTTAATCTTTTCAATTTGATTTCCTTTTTCGCATAATATGGGGTCTGTGTTCTTGAAATCTTTTTAATGGTTTTATTCATCTTATGTTTCTTGTTTTTGACCCTTTTTGTGGTTGTCCTCATAAATATTAGTGATATTATTCTTTTTTATACCTTTGCTTTTAAATTCTGGATTTTGTAGATTTATATCTTTTTGTTGAGGAAGGATAATATTTTCCTTCTTTTTTGAGGTGATTTTTGTAACATATTTGTCTAAAGTAGGAGCGCTCATTTTAACTGAACGCAGCGAAGACAATAAACCTTCGTTATAATCGGCTACATAATTAATAGAGCAGTCTATCGTGTTACAACTCGAGTCATCTACTGTGACGCGCGCATCATAATCAGATTGTATTATATCGCTCCTATCAATTGCCTTAAAGTAGTTAATAGATGTATTTACAAATGTCTCATATGTAGATTTCACATCTAAAAACAGATCGGGTGGCGGTTTTTCGCTAATAATCTCCTTAAATAAATTATAAATTCGTTTGCGATAAAATCGTTTATCCTCATTGCTTAAAGCCTTCTCCTTTTTATTTTTAATCTGACTGCTATACATTTCCTTATTTAACAAGCAGTCTAGCGTTACACGATTCACAAAATCATTTGACATGTAATTTATATGTAAAATAATTATTTTAATTTCTGGGGGTTTCTGTATTACGATGTTATATTAACACTTTTGTTTTGTCATGTCGCGCACCTGGACACGCGTGCTATTATGAAACATTCCAGAACCAACTATAGCCTTATCTGGATTCGGGTTGAAATCCGAGAACTTGTCTTGTTGAAACAAGAGCTCGTGTGGGTTCGGTTGTTTTTGAGAGTGAAATTTATAATTGTATAAATCACTATTGCTATTCGGGACAAACACTGCCTGACTACACTTCTGTAAAGCGTACACCTGGTTTCTCAACTCGGATTCAGTATTTATGCTCGAGGCAAATCCAGACCAAGGTGAGGTTGTGTTCCCTGGATTAAATGTCTTATTAATATTAAATATTGGCAGCTGTTCAATTGGGACCGTAATGGGTTTTCTAGGATCAACAATAGGGAAATATGAATATTTCGTCATAACAGGGCGAACGTCTAAATATGGCTGTAACATTTGAGAAGGAACATTTCTATCGTAAATTCGTGTATTTGTTTCTTTTTGTATTTGTGAATTACATAGCTGAGGCTTGTTTTGTGAACTGTCCATTGATATAAATATAATAGATTATTATTTATTCCAAAACACATATAAAATACATTTAAATAAATATATTTAAAATACAAAATATAATATTGTTGTGTTTTATTTACGACGCTTTATGGTCTTATTTTTATCAGTCCTTCTGAATTTTACTGTAGGCGCACGTTTACATTTAAATTTGCCACGAGTGTACCCCCTTCTATTAAATATTGTTCTGGTGCAAATTCCAATCGCGCGTGCCTCGTTATTTTTATCAACCTTTTTAATACATCTACATAATTTACTTGCTAGGATTTGTTCCGCATCAATTTTCATCTGACGAGTTGATCCGGGTATGGGTTTTTTGTAATATTCCAAAATTTGTTTGTAATCATTTGTATTCAACGGCGTCATTTATATTTGATATATATTACACATAAAATAATTTTTTAAACTTTTATGCTCCTCATGAATATTGAAAGTCCAAGTTTAGTATTGTATATCTTAACTTTTCTTCGCAAGACCGTTGTATATTAAAGTATTTTGTAAAATGAAAAACCTAAACATATATTAGTAATGAAAATAGTTGTATTTGATTTAGATGAAACTCTGGGATATTTTACAGAATTCGGTATTTTTTGGGACAGTCTAGCATATTGTCTGAAAGATATGGATAGGCCTGACCTGACTCAAAGCGATTTTGATAATATCTTAGATTTGTTTCCGGAGGTGCTTAGACCAAACATAATAAATATATTAATCTACTTAAAAGAGAGAAAGGAGTCGAAGTCTTGTAGTAAAATGATGATATATACTAACAACAATGGTCCTAAAGAGTGGGCAAATAAAATTGTAAAATATTTTGAGAAAAAGATAGATTGTCGATTAATTGACCAAATAATCGCAGCATTTAAGGTTGACGGAAAGAATGTACAAGTTGGTAGAACCACTCATTATAAGACACACGATGATTTAATTCGATGCTCAAGAATACCGGCAAGCGCTGAAATTTGTTTTGTAGATGATACGTTTTATCCTGGAATGTCAAACGATAAAATATATTATATAAATATAAAGCCTTATTACTATGATTTAAAATTTGAAGAAATGGTTGAAAGATTTAATGCGAGTGTGATTGGTAGAAAACTAATTAATAACGATGTCGAATTTTGCCAAAAATTGTTAGACCATGTACGCATGTACAATTATAAATGTTTAGAGAAAGATCCGAAGGAATATGAAATTGATAAAATTTTAGGAAAACAAATAATTGTTCATTTGAATATTTTTTTCAATAATCCAAGAAGAAATAAAACAATTAAAAATCGCAGGAAGAGTAGCGCAAAAAATCAAAAAACAAAACGAAATAATACACTTTAAGCACGCTATTAATAATATAATTACATTAGACCTTCTTTTCAAAGTAAGATATAACGCGTTTAATCGTATTTTGTATTTCAATTATATACTGATTTAATGCGGTTGTCGTGAGGATAAAAACTCCGGCGCTAAATGCTATTTTTCTGTCTAGTTCAGTAAATGTGTCCAATTTTCTAAAGGGATTAAATCGCCAAAGTAAAAATATACAAATGTAGATGTTAAAATAATAACTCATTGTAGATAAATATTTAGGCGCTGAATTATAAAGCCCCAAATATGAAATAAATATTAACGCATAAGAAGTAGCAAGGAACAAGGTAAATAATAACTCTTGAATATGATATGCGTTTGTTGACGTATTCATTATTTAATATAAAGTAATATTTTCTTTTATTACTTTATACAATTTTAACGCCATTTAACGTTTCTAGAGTGAATTATAGAGATTTATGACGATAAGTGGTCTAATGCTGACAACAAAACTTGCTCTTGTGTCGTCAATTTTTGAAATATAAGCGTTTTATCCATTGAGATTTGAAAATGCCGCGTGTTAAATCCGTGATTTTTACAGACACAGAATACGCCTTTGTCTGTTATTTTCATCTCGCAAAATATACCACCCTTGGTCAAAGAAATCTTATCCGGGTTGTCAATTAATATCCATCTAATGTACGCACCATATTTCAGGTCATTCATTTCGTCCACATATTTATATTCCTTTAATTTCGCAAGCAATTCAAGCGTGTCCGTCTTTGAAAGATGAAGCTCTTTTAAAATTTTCAAATTCATTTCTTTTATTTTTTTTGTTGTAAAATTTAATAGGCTCTCGTTTGACTCATCCTCTAATGCTGTTAGTAATTTATTCACGTCCATATATAAATATAGTAATATGATTATATTTATGTATTTTTATTTATGTTATTATTTACCACGCGCTGCCAAATCCACCTCCACCACCTAGAAACTCGCTCGCAGCAACCGGTCCAAAAGATTCTTGCATTCCTCCGGGAGAAGCCGCACCAACTAAAGGTGTAGTGTCTTTTCTATGCATTGAGTCGTAGTCTGGAAGTTGTTGCGGTTGAACGGTGCCGCCACCGCCATATTGAACATCGTTTGTTGGGAGAGAACTGATAGCAGTACCATCCGTGTATAACGATTGGGTCATCGCAGCATTATTCATTTGCTGACCTGTAATTTGCCCTGAAATAGGCTGAGATACCTTGACGGAATTCTTCGCGCCTTTCTTTTTAGCATCAGATTTGCCATCCCATAATTCCATTACACGATCGACTAAGACACTTACCTTCTCTCCTAGTTTTGTTTGAAGACTCATCATAATCATCAATATTGCTAAAATAATGTACACAATGTGGAACTCTGGGTACTTTGCTTCACTGTATGTTGGAATGAATGTAATTGCCCTGTGTATAATTAATAAGCCCATAAATGTCACGATTACTTGGATAACAATTTCTGCACTTATTTCTAAACTACTTTTTCTATCATCCGCCTCAGGCACATATTTTCCTATAGATTTATTTAAAATTACCACCGGAACAATAGCAATCAATGCGTATTGAATAATATTTAAAATGTCAGATTTTGAATCATCATCGAAATTAAAAACGTGCTTAAAAAAGTTTTTATTTGAATCGTCTGAACTATCCATTTCCTATATAGGGTATAATTAGAAATTAAAATACAGAAAATCGTCTATAAACTAAAGTATTTAAAGATTATGCTATTACTAAATAAATGGAACACATGGCGGAAGAATACGGTTGTCGAATTGAAACCCCACCTAGTTTAGATAATGCTAATACATGCGATTCTACATTATCTGATAGAATATTTGAAAATATTCGTAAATATTCACACGAAGAGTATCAATATTTAAATAACATTGAAAATATTATTGAAAATGGCACTTGGGAAGAAGGACGAAATGGCAGAACTAAAAGTATTTTTGGCTCATCTATGCGTTTCTCTCTTAAGGATGGCAAGATTCCAATCCTTACCACAAAGAAGACCGCGTGGAAGACGTGTTTGAAGGAACTGTTGTGGTTTATTCGAGGCGAAACTGATAACAAAATTCTAAAGAAACATGGCGTCCATATTTGGGATGCGAATGGCTCTCGAGAGTTTTTAGATAGTAGAGGACTACATTTATATCCTGAAGACATGCTCGGTCCCATTTATGGTTATCAATGGCGCTACTACAACGCAAATTACAATTGTTTCAGTGGAAAACGGCTGTTTAATGAAAATGAACCAGATATATTTTCAAATAGAAAAGAGGTTACGGGAATCGATCAACTACAACAAATTATCGACGCCTTAAAGGATCCTGTCCAACGAATGAGTCGTCGCTTGATAATGTCGGCGTGGAATCCTAGTCAACTTAACGAAATGGCTCTACCACCTTGCCACGTTATGTGCCAATTTAACGTCCATGATGGTAACAAATTATCGTGTGCTCTTTACCAGAGATCGTGTGATTTTCCAATAGGAATTCCCTTCAACGTCGCATCATATTCAATGCTAACTCATTTAATCGCCAAACATTGCGGATTGGAAGCCTATGAATTTGTTCATTTTATGGGTAACTGTCACATTTATGAAGAACATATTGAACCTATTAAAGAACAATTGGGAAGAGAACCATACCCATTCCCAACCATCTCTATTAAAGAAGTTAGAGAGAATATTAATGATTATTGCGTAGAAGATTTTGATCTTCAAAATTATAAGAGTCACGAAGCAATTAAAATGAAAATGGTAGCATAGACATGCCCGCCTTTAGGAATTGCGATTGTTGCGTAAGTAATTTAAAAACAAAGTGTATATAATTATTATTATGAGTTCAAGATCACTTGCTGCCGCTAGATCTAGACGAGCTGGAGAAAGTGCTCCGCCCGTATCAGGAAACAGACCAGGAACTTCCATCAATTCTCACGCCGCATTTGCGCAACAAGGCCCGGGACCAGGTCAGGGGCAACCCCCGTCTAATGTCCGAGTTTCGCGAGGACCACAATCTCAAACAGTTCAAGATGTAAGACAATCCCAACAACAATCTCAGGCCAGTTTGCCATTCTCTAAGTTAAGCATTTCTGATGCGATCGGCTTAATCACACTGCGTTTGGGGCGTGTTGAGCGGTGGGTTATGGAAACAGATCACGAAACAGAGAGCGGTGAACACCATCATTCATCCGAATCTAATTTACCTAACAACTCAAAGGTTATAGATATTAGTGTTTTAACCAATATTATTAATAGACTCGACTCTTTAGAAAAAATGGGTGGTGGAAGTGTGGGTAATGAATCGGTTAGTAAATTGACTGAGGAGGTTACGAAGCTTACTCAACAGGTGACTAGAATTGGCGACGACGGTAATAAACAGATGTTGGCAGTTTCTAAGCACACCGAACAACTATTTAAATTCGAAAGAGATTTGGTTGAGACAAAGGATATTTTGAAAACATTTATGCTCAGGTATGACGCATTCGTTCAAGAGAGCGCTGAAAAATTTACTGATTTTGAGACGGCATTGACAGAGGTCGAGCGAGGTCTACATGTTACCGATGAATCAGCTGATAACGGAACAGATATTCAGACATTGTCAGTTGGACAGGAGACCAGTAGCGCAATTGAAAGCGCCGATCTACAGTCTATGGTGAAACAGGAAATGGCAAATAGTGCAATTTAAGAATTAACCCGATAAATATATTAAACGTTCAAGCCTATTATATTTATTATGAAAATCCTATTAAATGATAGAAAAAAGAAGGACATATTCGTTTCGTTATTTCAGGTATTAAAAAACTGTTCTAGTGTGGTTTCTATTACACTTGAAACTGAATGTGCGCATATTCAGGGAATGGACAAGTCTAAGATCTGCCTATTTGATGTAAGCATTACTAAAAAATGGTTCGCAGAATATGACATTCACGAAGTAACCAAAATCTGTTTTGATTCCAATGTTTTTCATTCTATAATTAGCACCAAGGGGGACGGTCAAGACTTAGTTATTACACTGGACAATAGTAACAGTGATACGCTTCACATTAACTTTGAATCTCAAGAGGCTAAAAAGGGAGAATATAAAAAATCATTTAAAATGCCCCTTGTCGAATACGATTATGAAGAAATGCATATTCCCAACGTTGAATATGATGCTGAATTTTCCCTGTCAGCAAAACAAATTTCAGAGATGTTCTCACAATTAAGCAATTTCGGCAATGACATTATAATTAATTGTTCCGAAGAAGACATTAGCTTATCTACGAATGGTGTTAGTGGAGAGATGACTGTTGATATCCCTATTGATGATATTTCAAGCTACAGCATTGTCGAAGGAGAGAAAATCATATTGACATACAGTTTAGCATATATTAACAAAATGTGCATAACAAATAAACTCTCCACCGATGTAGACTTTTATCTAAGTAATGATATGCCTATGAAAATTCGATATGATTTAGGAGATGACAGCTCTATTATGTTTTTTATCGCCCCTAAAATGAATGACTAATGAGTCTTCGTTATAGTTCGCAAAAATTATTATTATTTGTATTTAAGATTAATGGAAATAATAATAGGATTTTTTATATTTTGTTTAGTGTTATTCATTTATTTGCACATTCAATTTCATTTAAAGACAGGAGAAGACCTCGAAATGTATGAGATTGAGCAACCATCTAAGGAAAAACTAGAAGAAATATGTGATGTTCGACAACCCGTCCTGTTCGATTTTGACTGTCAAAAAATCGTAGAGTCGTCTAATAAAACATACATTTCTAATAATTATCAAGCATTCGAAGTGAAAATTCGAAATATAAAGGAGACTGACACCAACTCAGAATTATATATTCCATTGCCCATGCACGCTTCGATGAAATTATTTGAAGAAGATAAGAACGCAATGTATCTCTCTGAGAAAAATTTGGATTTTTTAGAAGAAACTGGTGTAGTTAAGAATTTAAAATATAATGACGAGTTTTTGCGACCTTATATGGTGTCAAATTGTAATTACGATGTTATGATGGGCAGTAATGGAACATGCTCGCCATTTAGATACGAAATTAACTATAGGAATTTCTTCCTTCTCACTCAAGGCAGCGCACAAATTAAATTAGCCCCGCCACATAGCACAAAATATCTGTATCCTATTTACGATTATGAGAATTTCGAATTTAAGTCTCCCGTTGACCCTTGGTCACCTCAACCAAAATATGCGGCCGATTTCGATAAGATAAAATGCCTCGAGTTTACTTTAACCCCGGGAAAAACACTGTTTATTCCTGCGTATTGGTGGTATAGTATTAAATTTAATAAGAATACAAGTATTTCGGTCTTTAATTATAGAACTTATATGAATAATATAGCCGTTGTTCCCTACATTGGAATGCACGCTTTACAAATACAGAATATAAAACGCAATGTTGTTAAAAAGGCCAGCATTCAAGAATTAAACAATGAGCAACACACAGAGCCGCTTCATGAGAATGTGAATAATGAATACGCGCCTTTGCGCTCTGAACCAGACGAACAACCCTCGCATCAAAAAACTATTTCAGACCCCGTTGCCATTATGAACCAGATGGGAACCGACCTGAATGATTTAGATGGGCCAAAATTATAATATTATGATATTTTAATGAGCACGTTTAAGTACTTTCTCTCTATGTTCACCGGTTCGCAACCGAATAAAAAGCGAAAAACCAGGCAGCGAAAAACTGGGAACAAAAGACGCACTCGACGCGCTTATAAAATGCGGGGTGGATGAGGTGGGCCTATGCCTCAGATACCAGGACTAATGACTGGTGGCTGAGGCGGGGCTTTACCGCAAATGCCTTAACAACCTAGCTACACTTTAAAAACTTATAAACTTATAAAAACCCCTCGCATAATCCATAAAATAATTATGAGTTCTGGAATGACAATATTTCGTTTACAATATGAAGGCGACTTATTTGATATTGGATTCGGACGTATTTTTTATCTACACTATTGTAAATAAAAAATCAAAACAAATGTACACATTTACACCTACATCGCACAACTTTAGGCGACTGCGTTTGAAATTTTATTTTGCACATCAACGCTTCTTGATGTAATGTTATTTATATCTGCTCTACAAAGCGCGCAACACGGAGCTCGGTGCTTGTTGGCGGCAAGTGTTTTTATTATGCACTCATTACAAAATTCGTGGTTACAATTTAGCTTGACAAATTTATCCGATTCCTTTTTATCCCAACAAATACTGCATTCGTTCGCCACATCCGACGCATTTTCAACAAATTTATCGTCAATACTTGACCTTATAGCGGCCCGTGTTCCCATAGCAAGCGGCTCCTCTCCATCTGGAATTAACATATTGTTCAACATAGTAAATACCAATATATCCGCCATATATCGCATATATTCTTGGCGACGAGAACTGATAAATTGCTCATTATATACCGGTTCCATCTGCTGGAGTGGCTGTATATATTCGGTATCGCGTAGCTCATATAACGCTAGCAACAAATCCGCTTCGATATCATCTATAAGCATCGCTCCTTCGGGTTCTACTAATGGTTCCGGTTCTACGGCCGGAGTTTTATATGTTTCAAAAATATATTGCGAGATTAAATCTATACACTCCAACACAGTAACTCGCGAATTGCTTCGAAGTTTTGTAACAGCAAACGCCCTTAATAAATGCGAATTATTTATGTAATTTTGTGTTAACCATTCCTTGAACTCATCGACTGTGTTCATACTTCTAACTTCTAATTCACACATAATCTCGAACTCAATTATTCTATCACTATCACATCTAGTAACCGCGTGACCCGGTCGCCTACAAAACGAACAGCACCGCTGAGGGCGTGTTAAACCATAATTTCTATTGCCTGAACTCATATTTTCAACTCTCGTTTATGTTTATATTAGCAACAGCTAGCTTATTTTTTATTTCAATTTTATTTTTTAGTATTTGTTCTAATTCTTTTAATTGGTCTATAGTATTTACCCCCATAATCTCATACACTTTTTCTACCGGAATGTCTAGCATCTCTACATCGATCGTCTCGTTAGTCTTTATAATTTCTATAATATCTGTTAAATAGTACTCAGATTGGCTGTTACTGTTATTTAACTGCTTTAGATATCTACATAGTAATTGTGCTGTTATACAATAAATTCCACCATTCACTCTTGCTATGTGTAGCTGATCTATCGCGCAATCCTTTTGTTCAACTATTTTGTTAAACGCTCCATCGTATTCTATGATTCTACCATATCCGGTTGGGTCCTTCAGCGTTGTTGTAATCAATTTCACTTCACTACTCATATTCAATAATTCTGTCATAGTATACTTACTTAGTAACGGGACATCTCCTGACAAGATTAATACATCCGAATCAATATTTTTGGCAAGTTCCTGTTGACAACACATTATCGCGTGGCCTGTTCCAAGTGGCTCGTCTTGTGTAACGTAGACAATATTCGGAGGTCTCTCTAACATATCGAGAGACTTCTGTATCTGATCTTTGTATTTCCCAACAACAACAATGACCCTTTCTAATTGGACAGTAAAGCTTAGATTTTTCAAGGTTAGCATAATGCGATTTATCATTGGAATTCCATCCACCTTATGAAGCACCTTTGGAATACTAGAGCCCATTCTTTTTCCCATTCCGCCAGCCATAATAATAGCAACAACGCTCTTCTTCATAATATTTCATTCTTTGGAAACCTTTAATACATTTTATCCTTCTAAATAAGAGTTAAAGATATCACACGTATATAGTATATAACGGCTTGTATGTCGAACCCATTCACTGACGTTAAGGAGTTAACTCGGCCAAGCTACAAATTATTCGTCGAAGATAGAAATTACGAGTCCTGGCATATTGCCGACACCACGAATTTAATTCCGGTAGAGTTGAATATTAATCCGCTTGAAAGCAAGTTATTTTCGACCGACGTATTTACTATTGACGCAAATAACAAACCACAAATACTCCATTCCTCTATACGATCCGGCTCCGCAATACCAGGCGTTCTTATTTTGGCCGGAAATAAAACATATGGAAGACAACATAAAGTAACGGATGCGACGCCGTCGAGTAAAAAAGCTGGGGGGAAACTACTCTATAAATGCGTTCCCGATGATATGCGCTTACCGGCATTTTTAGTTCCATATGAAATTAAAAATATTGGGTTTTCAAAGGTTTTAAAAAATGTATACGTAACTTTTGTATTCGATGAATGGGTTGACAAGCATCCAAGAGCAAAACTTGACAATGTTATTGGTCCCATCGACATCCTTGATAATTTTTATGAATATCAATTATTCTGCAAAAGTTTAAACGCATCTATCCAGAAATTCCATAAGGATACGCTCAAGGCAATTGGTAATAAATGTCACGACGGAATTATCGACTCTATAAAGGCAAAATATCCATCCATTCAGGATAGAACAGATCAGAGTGCTTGGAATATTATCACTATTGACCCCTATAACAGTGTAGATTTTGACGACGGCTTTAGTATTGTTGACCGCGAAAATGGAATACAGCAGTTAAGTATTTACATTTCCAACGTTACAATTCTAATGGACGTCCTTAATTTATGGGGGTCTTTTTCACGTAGAATTTCTACCATTTATCTTCCCGATAAAAAACGCCCGATGTTGCCAACCATATTGTCCGATTGTTTGTGTAGTCTACAAGAAAACGTTACGCGCGTCGCATTTGTAATGGATGTTTTTATCCAAAACAACGATATTATAGATATCCAATACACAAACAGTCTTATTCGTGTTCGCAAAAATTATCGATATGAAGAATCCAGTCTACTTGGCAATACAAACTATCAAAAGATTTTTAATGCTACGCTAGGTCTGTCGTCAGTCAAACCATATGTTAATAAAGTTAGAAATAGCCACGATGTAGTTAGTTACCTTATGATACTCATGAATTTTCATTGTGCTAAGAATCTGCTTAGTCATAAGACCGGGATTTTCCGCTCTGCCATTATGAAGCGGGATGTTGAGTTGCCTTCGACTGTTCCTGATGAGGTGCGTATGTTTATTAAAATGTGGAATAGTTCCGCAGGACAATACCTGAATGGATCCGAAATTATTAACACTCGTCACGAAGTTCTTGATATGGATGCCTATGTACATATTACAAGCCCTATTCGGCGATTGGTCGACCTTCTTAACATGATAAAACTACAGATTGTTACAGGAATACTGCCTACTTCAGAAGTAAGCGAGGATTTTTATAACAAATGGATCGGGGAGCTTGATTATATCAATGTCACAATGCGTTCAATTAGAAAGGTTCAGTGCGATTGTACTCTATTAGATATGTGCCACACATCACCGGAAACAATGGAGAAGGAATACGACGGGTATCTATTTGACAAAATTAGTAGAAATGACGGGTTGTTTCAATATGTAGTTTATCTTCCCGAATTGAAACTATCGTCTAGGCTTACAATGAGAGCTGATATTGAAAACTTCACTCATAGAAAATTTAAGCTATATCTTTTCGACAATGAAGACAAATTTAAGAGGAAAATACGGTTACAAGTATTAGACCCTTAAAGATTTATAACCCAACGTAGACATTGTGTAATGTAATAATATATTGTTATTATTACATTTCTATTTATTTTTTTGCGATTTGACTCTCTCAGTGTGTTAGCCAAAAATGAATTAATTTATTAACGAAAATCTTTTTTTCATCAGGTGTTACATCTGTAGAATTTATTGCAAGATTAAGTTGTTGAAATAATGTATCTTTCCGATTAGGGACCGCATTGGGGAACTCATCATACCGCGGTTCAGTGTCTTTTAATATCACCATTAAATCATTTTTTTCAGATTTTGAAAAATCAAAATTGTTTAAAAGTGCGTCAACTTCTAATATAAAAGGGCTTGTGTTAGTTGTGCCCCCATATTGTTTTCTACTTTTTTTAAATTTACGAAATATTTTCTTTCCCTTTCTTTTAGTCATATTGGATTTTCTTTTGGTTATTTTACTTTTTCGTTTTCGTTTTATCAAATAATCCGACATTCTGTATAATAATATTATAAAATAATTCTAGTAACCAAATAAAATTGATTTATTTTTAGATAAAATATATCAATCTATCTAAACAATGAATTTCGCGGTTTTACCCCAAGATTTACAAATATTTAAGCGTTTACCGACAGTCCTGCATCGATTTATATATCATTTTATATACGATGAAGTGAAGGTTTATTACTGGTTAGAAAAATATTGCTGGGAAAGTACACTACACGACCTAAGAGATTCATTTTATGGAGTTTGCTTGTTGGAAAAGTATTACGTTCATACAAAAACCATAAATGATATGTCTAAAAAGTTTGTCGAGTATTTTCGGAGAGATAAGATAAAATGGCGTGATTCTGATGGAACGGTAACTCGCGTAAAATGGATATGGGACGACGATTATGCCGATTACGATCATGTCTTTTCCGATTTTACAAAACACTTGCGCGAACAGTGTGCGAATAAACAAAATATTCACGGATTATATAAATATTTTGCGCATATGATAATCCTTTACAATGATATTTACTAGATATAAATTACACTATTAACCCTCCTTGTCGACAATTACTTCCTTTGAAACACGTTTTATTATTTTTTCTTCTTTTTCAAAATCATTGTCACCCCTTCCACCCATTGCTTCCATTATAATTTTGTTATATTGGTCTGAAAATCGAGAAGCGCTTTTGGTACAATCCGGATGTGCTTCCTTGAACTTTGGTAGCATCCTCGCGTTTTTATCCGCAACCTTTCTGACTAACTTGTGCATCTTCTTCTGTTCTTCATCCTTTTCCCACGTATTTTCATCTTTAATGTACATAGTTTCTCTCTTCTTATCGGTACAATGAACCGGTCTTTGCGTAACATCAAGGTCCTTCAAGTTCTTAACTATAATATTTGATATACCTTCTACATAACCTAGTTCACCAACTCGCTCCAAGTCGGACAATTGTAGCTTGATCGACTCAACAAATTCTGTAATATTCATTGCGTCTTTACATGTTTCATTCAAGAAAAAATTAAGATTAAATGCTTTATTATGTGAGTTTGTATGTGTGGTAGTGTTGTGTGTTCCATTTTCTAATACTTTCATCATCATAGTTTTATATTCGTCCTTTTCTTTACACACATCTAATATCAATTGTTTAAAATCTTTATTGTCATTGATTAACATCATAATTAGGTCCTTATCATTTATGCCCTTATAATTATTCTCATTATTTTTTATGCCAGTATCATTATGATCATTTTCCATTTTACATTTGTTACTATGTTTCCATAAGCCGGAATTCGACAAAAATTTCTTCCCACAATTACAGACATATTCGGCGTTTTTTGTCGTTTCCAAATTTTCCGTATTATTTCCACTGAGACGATGAACGTGTTTAGCGGTTTGTGTGTGGCGACTCCATTCACTCTTCTTACAGCATTTAAAGTCACACGGTTCGCAGCAAAAGTCGGCGTTTTTTGGCGCCAGAATTGTTTCCTCCATTTCTATATAATGGAAATATAAAAAACGCCTAAATCCTTTTTATAAAAAATAATAAAATTTTATCGTAACAAATTGAAAATTATTTTTTTGGTGACCAGACCATAAATTTCAATTATGCAGTGAAAACATATTATTTCGAGTAAAGTATTTTAGGTTTTCAAAAATGGACAAAAAAAATGTCCAAAATTGACTTTCCCAAAATACTTTCCCCAAAATAACAAGTTTCTTTCTACATGTGTAGGGAATTTTTTATCCCTGTTTTTTTCGTTTTTCCTACACGGTTGTAGTATTTTCACTTTTTAGGGGGTAAAATTTTATAGGCCTTAACCCACTTTTCTCATTTAACACACCTTTTTTATATTATATATTATTTATTGCCATATAATATATAATATGTCCGCAAAGAATAGCCAAGAAATTTCTGATAGCGGCGTAGACGTAATAGGAGAGGGTACGTTTGGATGTGCGCATAAACCATCTATGAAGTGCCGGAACAAAACACGCCGGAACATAAACGAAATATCCAAGCTAATGACCACTGTAAACGCAATCAAAGAACTGAACGAATTTGCGCTTATCGATTCTGCCGACAAGGGTAAACAGTTTTATTTAGGTAAACCCCGCGCATGTAAACCAGACAGAATATTGAGCAATATACGGTCTATACGTAAGTGTCCATCTGGGCGATTTGACCCTATAAAAATGGATGAATATTCTTTGCTTGTTATGAAGTATGGTGGACAAGACCTCGCTATATTTGGCGATGAGGTTGAGACTTGGACAAAAACAAAGGAACACGTTGACGCCATTGAACTTTTTTGGTTAGAAGTCATTCGTCTTTTTTATGGGCTAAAAGTATTACACGACAATAATCTTCTGCATCACGACTTAAAACAACAAAATATCGTCTATGACCGCGTAACGAATAGAGTGAATCTTATTGATTTCGGATTTATGGAGAAGAAGTCCAGACGTATTTCTGATGCGAAAAGATCTGAGTCTTGGCTCGGTGATAAACATCATTGGTCGTTTCCACTTGAAGCGGTTTATTGGAATAAAGGGGCTTATATGAACGCCGCGACCAAGGGAAAGAGTGAGAAGGCATATAAAGCATTCGCCGATTCGGTTGCGGATAATTGCGGATATTTGTTTACAAGCTGCGTCCGGGACAATGTCGCCAAGAAGATTATTGAAAACGCATTTAAAAATGTTCTTGAATTTGAACCAAATGATGATGCTTACAACCGATTTATTGATAAATCTATTGATACCGTTGATACATATGGTCTTGGAATTGCGCTTATGTTTGTTCTACAACGGTCTAAGCATTTATTGGAAACAGACTTTGAAAAGAAATTGGGTCGCATCATTGAGACGGATATGTTACGTACGAATATATTTATACGTTCCACGCCTGAACAATTATTAGCACAATATGAAGACCTTTTGACTAACAGCGGACTGCTTGAAAAACATAACAAGCATATTGAAAACCATTTGATTGCAAATAAAGTGTCGGTTGAAATGAAGGTTGCGGCGGCAATCGACAATAGTACTGCTGTGGTCCCTCTGGCTGTTACGGAAAATATAGAAATTGTTCGTGACTGTCCCACAGGCAAAGAGTTTAATCCGCTTACGAAACGATGTGTGAAGGTATGCGTACAAGGGAAAGTTAGAAACCCAAGCTTTAGGTGTGTTAAGGACAAAATTGTTACCAGTAAGGTTTGTCCTACCGGTAAGGAAATTAACCCAACTACTAAACGGTGTGTTAAGACGTGCAAATCTGGTCAAGTTAGAAACGCTAGTTTCAAGTGTGTTAAGGACAAAATTATTACCAAGAAAGTTTGCCCTGTCGGTAAGGAAATTAACCCGACTACTAAACGATGTGTTAAGACGTGTAAATCCGGACAAATTAGAAACGCTAGTTTCAAGTGTGTTCGTGAGGCTGGACAGCGTAAAACACGGAAGGCCAAGAAAGCGAAGAGCCCTGAGATCATTAATATTTTCTCTCGTGATGCATAAAACGCCGATTATTGTAATTTAATTTCAAAATATAATACATAATGAAACCAATAATGTACTTTTATATATCTTTATTAGTTATAATTTGTGTTTTAATTATATATTATTTATATAAAATAATGACAACTAAACCTGTATATGCTATTGCTGTATTTAATGACGGTATTAAGGGAACTGTTAAACTTAGTGAAGATTTAACTAATAATAGAGTAAAAATAGATTTAAATATTACTGGATTAAATCCTAATTCTTTACATGGTTTTCATGTTCACGAAGCAGGAGATTTAACTGATAAATGTACTAGTATGTGCGCACATTTTAATCCTTATGGAGAAACCCACGGTTGCCCTGGTATGAGTAAGAGACACGTAGGCGATTTAGGTAATATAAAAACAAATAATAAAGGTGACGCAAAATACACATTTTATGATAATGTTATCAAACTTCGAGGTACAAAGTGTAATATTATTGGCAGAGGGTTAATCATCCACGCCGACGAAGATGACTGCGGAAAGGGAGAGAATGCCGAAAGCTTAAAGACCGGAAATGCCGGCAAAAGAATCGCGTGTGCTGTTATTGGTTACTCAAAAGAAAATTTTGAGTGAAATGTTTATAGAATTATATAATATAATTTATATATAATTGTATGAAGATATTGACGTGGAACATTTTAGCGTCAGAATGGATTAAACAATCTTACTTTCCAAAAGTAGATAAATCTGTTGTATTCAATCGTAAGGCAAGATTCGCGCAAATATGTAAAATATTAAATGAATACGACGCGGATATTATAATGTTACAGGAGGTCATGAAAAAAGAATATATGCTGCTTTTGTCGTTATTCGAAAAGCAATATATCATTTCAGGTCTTAAAAAAATGTCGTGGTATAATAAAAAATCGGAAAGCGGAAATGTCACTCTATTAAAGCGGTCAGAATTTTCAGACGTTCACGTTAATCATCACCCACAAGAATACGGTTTGTATACACAGTGTAAATATAAGGGTCATTCGTGCGACCTATTTAATATTCATTTAGACGATTCATCTAGTGAAATAAGACATAAACAGTGGCATAATTTACAGGCACTTTGCCGCGGCGATTGTCGCGCGATTGTTGCGGGAGATTTTAACCACCAATATAAATCGAATAGTAAACTATATAATACACCCGGGTTCACGACCCATAATCTCTGTGCCACATATTATATTGAACGTAAGATGAATATTGATAATATACTAACGAGTGGGTTTAAAAAGGCGCAGGGATCAAAATGTCAATGGTATCCTACAAATATTGAAGATGGGCTACTCGAATACGGCTCTGACCATATGCCGGTAATTACAGAGGTAGAACTGACAGCATAATAGTATATAAAAATAACATAAAGGCATCGCGATATTATTATATATATATCTTAAGTACAATGGTTCGCGTTTGCTCATATGATTATCCGGTCGCCCATGAAGAGGAGTATAAATCACATTTTGATACATTTTCGTTCCCTCTTCACGATTTTCAAAAATGGTCAATCAAGGGAATTGTTGACGGCCAACACGTTTTGGTGTGCTGTCCCACCGGTAGCGGTAAAACACTTCCAGGAGAATTCGCGCTGAATTATTTTCATTCGAAAGGCAAGAGGACAATTTATACAAGCCCGATCAAGGCGCTTTCTAATGAAAAATTTTATAATTTTACTAAAAAATACCCACATCTTAGCGTTGGATTAATTACGGGGGATATCAAAACAAACCCCGACGCAGATGTTCTCATTATGACCACCGAGATTCTCTTAAATAAGCTCTATCAAATTAAAAGTAATTCCACCACACCAAGCTCTGCCATCTCATTCGAAATGGACATTGAAAACGAGTTGGGGTGTGTCGTTTTTGACGAAATACATATGATTAATGACGAGTCGCGCGGGCACGTTTGGGAACAATCTATTATGATGTTACCGCAACATATACAAATGATCGGACTATCCGCAACACTCGATGATCCAGAAAAATTTGCGCGCTGGTTAGAAACCAGAGGAGATTCGTCCAAATTCTGTAAAAAGGAGGTATTTTTAACTAAGAAACTAATTCGCGCCGTCCCACTAATTCATTATAGCTTCATTACGGTAACAAACGGGATCAACAAGGCAATCAAGGATAAGACGACACAAGAGGAAATCCGGAAAGCTACTAATCAGCCATTTATATTACAAGATGCGACCGGAGTTTTCAACGAAGTCAAATACCAATCAATGACCAAAATGCTCAAATTATTTGAAAAACACGAGGTTCGCGTAAAACGTCAGCACGTTCTAAATAAAGTCACGGAATATTTGGTCGAGAAGGAAATGTTGCCTGCGTTATGCTATGTGTTTTCGCGTAAACAGCTGGAGAAATGCGCCGACGAGCTGACGACGAACTTGTTAGAGTTTGATAGCAAAATCCCTTATACGGTGGACCGTGAATGCGAACAAATTATACGCAAATTGCCCAATTTTCAAGAATATTTGATATTGCCTGAATATGTTAATTTGGTAAAGCTTTTAAGAAAGGGTGTTGGTATCCATCACGCAGGTCTAATGCCCGTATTAAGAGAAATGGTCGAACTGCTATTCGCTAGAGGATTTATTAAGGTTTTGTTCTGTACGGAGACGATGAGTGTTGGCATCAATCTGCCCGTTAAAACCACCATATTTACAGACATTAACAAATTCAACGGTGAAGTAATTCGATCACTACATAGTCACGAATATACGCAAGCAGCCGGTAGGGCGGGTCGTCTCGGATTAGACACGGTCGGACATGTCATTCATCTAAACAATCTATTTAGAAACGTCGATTCTATCAGTTATAAACAAATGATGAGCGGCAAACCACAAACGCTGACATCTAAATTCAAGATTTCATACAACCTTCTTTTGAATCTACTCGATATTGGCGATAACAAATTAGTCGATTTTGCGGGTCGAAGTATGGTAACAGGTGATGTGGATAAACAACTGAAATATCTGTCTTCACAAATTACCACCTTGACGACTGAACTAGACAATCTTAAGATATGCGCCGATAACTTGAGAACACCTGTCGAGGCAATAGAACAATTTACTTGTCTACAACGTGACCGGCCGAATTCGGTCAATAAGAAGCGTAAGGACATTGAAAGACAAATACAACAGTTATGCGACAATTATAAATTTATTGAGAAGGATGTTGTGACATACGAGCGTGTTTCCGCCAAAGAAAATGATATATGCCAATTACAAAAGCAAATTGACTCTGTTAATTCGTTTATTAAATCCGGTGTGACCTCGGTATTAGCGCTTCTGAATGAAGAAGAATATATCGAAGGGGATCTTAATGACGAGACATCATTGAAGCTGACACTTCGAGGAAAGCTCGCGTCCCAAATCAGAGAGGCACACGGGTTGGTATTTTCTCGGCTATTTGAGCAGAATAAGTTTGATTCACTTACACCGAAACAATTGGTCGCATTATTTAGTATATTTACCAATATCTCCGTCCAAGATGATTTTAAGGACAGTATCCCCAAGTCCGCAGACGAAGTTGTCAATAAAAATGTTACAACTATTATTGATATGTATTCAGAGTATCAGAACAAAGAGTTACAGTATAATATTAACACGGGATTTGACTATAATGTTCAATTTGACTTATTGAATTATGTGGAAGAATGGTGCGATTGTAATGACATGGAGTCGTGTAAATTTCTATTACAGAATCTAGGTGCGGAAAAGGAGGTCTTTATCGGTGAATTTGTAAAAGCCCTACTTAAAATCAATAATATTTCGAGTGAGATGGAGAAATTAGCTGAACTCACCGGAAATATGTCGTTATTGGCCAAATTAAAGGAGATCCCTAATTTAACACTTAAATATGTAGTAACAAATCAATCGTTGTATGTTTAAGATCGCATCGTATGTTCAGTATTTTCCTTTTGCGAGCAAATAATATGCTTATATATTATATAATATGAAGTTAGTTATAAGAACCGTTTTTTTCCATTTGTGTTGTATTGTATTATTTACAGGCATATATTATTATTTAAGGGAGGATTTTACTATTCCAACCGCGCGTGAGGTGACACTTATGGATTGCGCTCTGTTAAGCACTACAATTCAAGCTAGTGTAGGAATTTCAAATGCTGCCCCTCTTAATAATTTGGGTAAAATTGTCATGTCAATTCAACAGCTGATATTGATAGCGACATATGTGTTCACCGTTTATATTTTCTCACTGTAATCGCAACTGGATTATGAATTTTAGGTGCCAAGCATTTAAGGAGAGTGGCAAAAAAAATTGAAATAAAAAAATGTAATAATTAATTACTAATGAGCTACTAACTTGGCTCAGTGGAAAAATAGTAAAGTTAGACATAGATAGCGTGAAAAGCACCTTCGAAAGTGTATAAAGGAGACTAATAAAATCAAATAGCACACTGTATATATTGTTATTTGATATATAAGTCTCTGGGCCAGGGTTTAAATACCATTGCCTCGTTCCCTCTATGTAATGTTGAAGTTATTTGTCTGTTGTTATCTTGATGTGCCCCTTCTATGGACTGATCATCCACGCTGCCGGGTTGTCTTGATAATATTCTGGCCTACGCCTTTGGATAAATAATGAAAATATGATGCTACGTTTATAGTTTAGAATTGCACTATGAAAGTGTTCAGGAATGACAGATGAAATTATTACCAAAATAATCACTCTCTTATCATTCTTAGCTGACCTTTGCTCAAAACAAAGTTAGGCGACCTCCGTAATCGAAAACGGAAAGCAATCACAGGGGACGCCCTGTTTTTTTATAAATTTTTATGTTATACGTTTACACGCAGCATTTAAAAAAATTGAATGAAAAGTATTTAATTTTTATATGGGCAAACTAATTTACAAATTCTGTTGTATTATCAAATTTATAAAATGTCGGTTGAAAGGTGTCTATTCTGCAATAGTGCTGCGCACACGATGAAGAAGTGTAACAGCAATTTCAATGGCCAGCGAAAACAAATCGACAGCTTGTGGACATTCCTCGTCCAAGATAAGTGCCCAGATTTTAACGCGTATCCTTTAAATCAGTTACGATACATCGCCTACCATTTTGCGAAATATGAGAAGGCGATCCCTCTGACGCGCGGGAGTATGGGGCACAAGTATAATCGCAGGTATTTACTCAACCCAATTTCACTTACGCTTTCTAAACCCCGCATAGTCAACGCATTAGTTGAGCGGTGGAATGGATTCAAGTCAGTTCGCGATGTGCGCTCTTCGGTTCCTGAGGGAGACGCGTGTCCGATTTGTATGGAAACTCCGTTGACTATTCCTAGGTGGGACCTTGAGCACTCGAAATGGGACATGGAGTATTGTATAACTCGGGATGACGATTTGCTAATTGTAACCAAGTGTAAACACCTATTCTGTGGGTCGTGTTGGAACGCACATCTTGGAACAAATATGCGCCGTGACAATTTGGGAGAATATGTCGCGTGTCCAATGTGTAGGTCTCGTGTAGCATGCACACGAAATCATCTCTCCGCGTAGTGTATGTATATTTGTATATTAGAAGATCAATAAAAACATAAAAATAAAAATCAATATTACTAAGAAAATCAATAAAAACTATAAAAATAAAAAAATAAACATCTTGCTTAAGGCGTTTATTTTTTTATTGTCATCTTATTATTTTTATGTTACAATTTAAATACTTCTCGTGTTTAACTTATAATGACGGATGTTGTGAATAAAAAATACAAAATAATTAATAAAATCGGAGGCGGTTCCTTTGGACAAATTTATAAAGGGCAGAATATACGCACATCTGAGTTTGTCGCTATAAAGGTCGAACCTATTGCTGGCGGTATAAATCTGTTAAAACACGAGTCGATTATTTATCAATATTTACAAAATTGTCGTGGAGTTCCGTCTGTAAAATGGTTTGGTAGGGACGACAATAACTATTACATGGTAATAAATTTATTAGGTGAATCACTACAATCTATCAAGAACAAAAAACAAACCTTTTCATTAAGACTTGTCCTACAAATTGGAATAAAAATAATTAAGCTGTTAAAGACTATACACGACAAAGGTCTTGTGCATCGTGATATAAAACCGGATAATTTTTTGTTGGGCTTAGATAATGACAAAAATAATATTTATATAATCGATTTCGGGTTTTGTAAGACATATGTGAGAGATGGAACACATATTCCGCTTTCTAAGACGAGTAATTTGATTGGAAGTTTGACTTATGCGAGCGCAAAATCGCACGATTTTATTGAACTTGCACGCCGTGATGATCTTGAATCGCTTGGTTATATGTTGATATATTTTTATCTTGGAACCTTACCGTGGCAGACTATCTTGGAAACAGACGACATCCATCGTCGAATAAAAGAGCTAAAAGGGGAGATTCTCGAATGTGACGAAATTCATGGTGGTCTGATTGAATATCTGAAATATGTTGTAAATCTTGGTTTTGAAGAAGAACCAGACTATTCTCTGGCAATTCATATCTTTGAACGCGAAATAGAAATATTAGACATATTGGGGAAAAACAGTTAAAAAGATTGCACTATAATATAGTATTAAATGTCAGTAACTCCTCTTACACCATATGATAGAATGCCGGACTTTGTCGAGTCCGTTTTTAATGTATTTCAGTTAACTAACAAGAAGGCTGAAAAACAGAGCGACAAGAGACTTAAAATGATTGCCTTGACTATTTATAATTATGTTCGGAAGCTGGCGAAAGATAATTCGGTTGATTTAAGTGTGCTCGAAGAACCACGGTCAATCAATTTAATCCCCATTTTTGAATATATTTCACATAATAATATTGAACTGTTTGATTTTTCGAATATTGATATTGCTGATGTTGATATAACGAAGGCCGCTGATCTGGAGCGGTTTGTTTTGACACATATATATTATATAACGCAGGCAGGCGCTTAAACCTAGCGCGCTATTTTATACTAAATAATAAATGAGCAATTTTACAGAAATAATAAATACATATTTAGAAAATTATTCGACCTACAATAATGGCATGGTTGAATTCGAGTGCCAATATGGATCACTTACATTCTGTAAACCCCATCACCCTATTATCATAGTTCACGGTATATATATATTACCCGAGTACAGGGAACAAGGTATTTGTAGAAATATTTTACAGCATTTAATAGATGTCTCTCCTATAATGTTTAAAAAAGTGCGCGTTCAAACAGTATTGTCAAAAATATTATACGAATATTTGTTAAGATTTGAATACAATAATAGAAAATTTAGGTTAAGCACGTATGGATTTGACTACTTGTTGTAGGGCGAACATAAATATATTTTGGAGCAAACTATATAAAGATACCCGTTGTATTATAGTATAATATGTCAAACAATACTGATGCTACATCTCCTATTTCAAACGAGCGACTAAATGGTCGCGTTAAGTGGTTTAATAACAAGGCTGGTTATGGATTTATTACAGTAACCGATGGTAGTCAGTCTGGCTCTGATATTTTTATTCATCATAGCGCGATTAGTGTGGCGGATCAGCAGTATAAGTATTTGGTCCAGGGTGAATACGTGTCGTTTAACATGGCTCATACGAGTTCCGAGAAGCACGCGTGGCAGGCATCTTCTGTTAGCGGAATTAACAACGGTAAGTTGATGTGTGAGACCAGAAATGAATATAGAAATGTTAGATCTGCTTATCATAGTGAGAAGCCCACTGATGGCGAGATGAAGATGCCTAGACAGCAAAGCGCACCGAGACGCACTGATTCGCGCGGACCTCCGGCAAATGTGCAGCGCGCCCCTAGAACTCGTGGTGAGGGACCTAGAGAAGGCAGTGGTGGCGGAGAGTGGAAGCTTGCTGATAAGCCGAATGAGAGCAAGCCACAGCGTGTTTCTCGCCACCCTCACTACCTTCACTCGCCTCGTAGCGATTCAAACATTGAATCAAAGTAATTTGTTTAATTGCCTTTAGAAATTTCAAAATATAATAAATTATATATTTTGAAACTTAATTTGTATATATAATATATAATGAGTGAAATGGATGACAAGTCAATTGCTCCTACCGCAATGATGGGTGGAGCCAAGAGGAAAAATGGACACAAGTCTACGTGTTCATGCCATATTTGCGAAAATATGAAGAATAAGGCCAGACGAGGTGGATACAGGGTAGATGCACAAAAGGCCGCGCTTAAAAAGAGCGGAGGTTCTAGGAAGAAGAATGGACATTCGCCTACGTGTGGTTGCCCTATATGTAAGAACATGAAAAATGCTAAGAAGTCCAAGCGAGGTGGTGAGGATCCTGACATTGAAAATCAAATGGGCGACCTTGAAGAAGGAGGGATAAAGGCAACACCTTATTCACAAGCGGACGACTCTTCTATTATGGAATCACCCGAAGCTTCTATGAAACAAACACCAATGTCTTCTATGAAACAAATTCCAGAATACGAACCGTTAGACGCAGCAGAAAAAGGAGAAGCTGGACCGGGACTTGTAGGAGGAAGCCGCAAAAGACGCGGTTCAAGAAAGTCAAATGGCCACAAATCCGGCTGCGGATGTCCCATTTGTAAAAATATGAAAAAAAAGTCGCAAAAAGGCGGTGATGACATGTCTGTTATGCCCGCAAAGGACGATGAATATGATGAAATTGCCAATGTTCCTGCTTCACCGGCGCAAGCGGCCGGAACTAAAAAACGCAGAGGAAATGGACACAAGTCAGGATGTGGCTGCCCTATTTGTAAAAATATGAGACGTGGAAAGGGAACACGCCGCCACAAAAAACAAACTCGCAAACGCCGCTAAATTTATATGAAGTAAATAATATTTTATACAAATTTGATTTAAAGTTAACACCTAAAGTGTATTATAGAATGACTAACAACACTACAACCACCACAAACGTGAATCAAACTAGCTGTGATTTATTTGAACAGTTTGGTGATATTTTATCGGGGCTAAATTTGGTAAAGACACAGGTTTCGTCTCTTCAACTGCAGATTAAGAACGCGGAGAAGGCTATGAGAAAACACGTAAAGGTGCTGGAAAAGGACGCCGCAAAAAGTAAGAATAGAGGGAATAGACAGCCATCCGGGTTTGCTAGACCAATTAAGGTTACAAAGGAGCTATGCGAATTTATGAATCGGGCCGAGGGAACTGAAATTGCCCGAACTGATGTAACAAAGGCACTAATTGCCTACATAAAAGAGAATAAATTAGAAAATAAGGCAAATAGCCAAATTATATCACCCGACGATAATCTGATACATTTGTTGGGCATTGAACCAGATCACGAATTGACGTATTTTAATATTCAAAAATATATGAATAAGCATTTCGTTAAAACAATCGCTATTTAGGCTCTATGACACCCTAAAAATTATATTTCAATGTTACAATATATTCAAATACTTATAGGCATCCTGCGCAAAAATAATAAATTAAAACTTAAATTATTATTTGTTTCTATTTTATATGTCTAATCACCAACATTTGTCTACGATAGTTGATAAATTATTCAGTTATAAAGCTGACAATTATATTTTTATATACACACCACCCAAAGTTGGGTCAACAACGCTAGTCTCGTCATTACGCCTATCTCTTGGACTCGGATTTAGCGTGATTCACATACACGATGAAACTATGCTTGAGGTATTAACTGGGATAACAAATGTGTCTATAAATGATATCATCAAGTATTTAGCTAATATTGGGAAGACCGTTTATGTTATAGATGTGTATAGGACGACTATAGAGAGGAAAATGTCGGAATTTTTTGAGAAGATATCACCCTATCATTTCAACAATAGCGAAGAGAATATCAATAAGTATAGCATTAAGAGAGTTACTGAAAGATTTAATAAAGTGTTTCCTCATCTCGAAGATGGAGACCATTATGTCGATAAATATAATATACCAGGACCCACACAATTTGACTTCAATAAAAAATATTTGGTTCAAAAAATAAATAATGTTACTTATGTTAAATTGCGATTATGCGATTCTTCAATGTGGGGGGTGTTTCTCTCTACCATTTTGGGATCAGAGGTTGCGATTGTAAATGATTATCAATCTAGTCAAAAGACGATAGGCGATTTATATGCTAGATTTAAAAATGAATATTTAATTCCTGAAAATTTTCTCGAGACCGTTAAAAACTGTAACCAAATGCGTTTGTATTATAGCGAAGAGGAGAGAAAACAATATCTGGATATGTGGGCTGCGAAAACTTGTAAACCTACAACTCCTTATAGTCCCGAAGAATATAAGTTTTATATTAATTTGTGTCTAGAAAATCAGTATATTAATGACATTCATGTAGAACATTATATAGACAACGGATGTCTCTGTAAGCTGTGTTCGTGTAAGCGGAGTGCTATGTTTTTAAAGGCAAAACGCGGTGAGAAAATAGATAGAATTGTTCACATTGACGTTGTTAATGAGAGAACCCAAAATATTAACAATAAAATTAACGAGATTAATGGGATCAATAGAACAATATATGCTAAAAATAAAATGGCGCAGGTTAAAAATAAAACGATATGTGCTAAAAATAATTCGAAATTTGTAGCAAAACAATTTAATATTAATTTATATCAATGAAAAAAATAGTGCGAGCAGGAGGGGTCAGAGGGGAACCTTGGTTCCCCACATAATTTATAAAAAAGAAGTGAAAGGTAGGATGGTAATAAAGTGAAAAAAATTGAGAGGGTGGGTGGGGGAAGAATAAAGAGTAAAAAAGTAAAAAAGAAGTCGTAAAGATGTCAAATCAA
>Ga0209500_10000234_pt1 | contig 50724 bp, 41 predicted proteins | sample S_140212_EF_Meta_FD_187323 | JGI IMG/M metagenome (GOLD analysis project Ga0209500, IMG submission 187323) | Freshwater microbial communities from Lake Simoncouche, Canada to study carbon cycling - S_140212_EF_MetaG (SPAdes) (version 2) | ecosystem: Environmental > Aquatic > Freshwater > Lake ... | reverse complement strand
GGTCTTGTGGAGTGCTTGTGACTGATACTGTTGTTCCTACATTTACATCACCAGTAATCGTAATATTAGAAGAACCTAATGATACTGGAAATGGATTGGAAAAACTTACTACTGTATTTCCTGCACCTGTAAAAATTACAGATTGTGATGGTTGAGGAAGAGGATTATATGACATATTAGATTAAAAACCAGTTAGAATTATTATAAAAATAAGTTAGGGATTGGTGATTGATATTCATAATCACCGAAGTATCATTCTCAACACTTTTACCAATACCTGCTTGAACTGTAATACTATATGTAGATATATTATTACTCTCGTCTTTGACGATGATTTTTTTACCTATACTTGGAGATGTTGGAAGAACTATAGTTACAGGAACACTTGCATTTACTCCAATATAATCATCAGTATCTGTTGCCTGATAGTAGGTAGTAACTCCTGTGATAGATACAATACTTGTAATACCAACACCATCAGCAGGGTCTCCTACCCACTTATTCAGAGACGCATTATATTTGAGAAAATAATTATTGGTCTTTGTAGTATTTCTATCAACATCATCAAGAAACTCTAAACGAGTTTCTCCACCTCCACCTATTGTGGAGAGTTGTTGTTGAATACGAGAAAGGAAAAGTTTATAATGTTTCTGTAAATCGTCAAGTGTTGCGAACTTTTGGTCCAGAGGAGTTAATGGGTCTTGTTGAACTTTAACATCACTTGGTTCAGCAAGAAGTCCTAATGATTTTTCAATCAGGTCTTCTTTTGGTTCTTCAAGTTCTTCCTTATATTCTTCCAAAACCTCAAGAACTTCATCTAAAGAATTTTCAATTACTTCTTCAATTAGTTGTTCTTGTTTTTTTGGTGTATCTGAATATAACCAATTCTCAAATGCCTTAACAGTTTTCTGTTCTTGTACTTTTTTCTTTTTCTTTGGAGTAATTTCTCCTTTTAATGGAGACAAAAAAAGTTCATCAAAAGAATCCCCAACGAGAGATTCTTTCTTTTCTTTAATAACTTTTTTCCCAGTACTTATCGTTGAAAAGAAATCATCAACAGCATCTCCTACTGTCTCATCAAGTTCTTTTTTTCTTTTTTGTTTTCCTACACTTATTGCAGTAAAAAAATCAGATAATTCCTTGGAACCTACTCCAAAGTCATTCACTTATCAATCCTCAACATCACCAAAGAGACTTGCGGCAACTTCTGGTCTTACGGCATTAACATTTTCTGCTGATTTAGCAAAAAGAATTTCTTTAATCTTATCGCTGATATCCGTAGGGGATTCATCAGCTAAAATCATATCCATTAAATCATCCATAGTTATAATAAGTTTAACTGAAAATATTTATAATTCCCCAGCAGACCCTAATTCAACACCTGCTTGTTTATCAGTCAATCCTGGTTCTTGGGGCATTGCTCCAAGTGCATTTGGGTCTTGTGGAGCACCAACAGCACCTGGAGCACCCATTGGGTTCATCATTGCTGCTGGGTCTGGAATAGTTCCATCTTTAATTTCTTTTTTCATTTGTGCGTTAATTTCTTTGATTTCACTATCAGTTTGACCGAGAATTGTTCTTCTTACATAATCTGCGGAGAAATAACGACCAAGGTATGGGTCCATCGCAGCAACAACACCCAATTTATCATTCATCAATTCATTTTTCTTTAAATCAGAAAAATGATTATCATAAACATAATCAAACTGAATGTGATCTGATAATACTTCCCAATCTTCTAATGATACAATATTTTTGAGAATTAATTGAGTTTTAAGTAAATCAATAAAAATCTGAGAAAATCTCTTTCTCAATCTTCCAACAAAACGAGTGAATTTAAGTTCATCTCTTAGAATTTCTGACGAACGACCAAGATTAAATCCACCTTCTGCGGCAAGTCTTGTTGGTGGAACACCTAAAGAATCATAAAGTTTCTTTTGGAAATACTCAATATCAGCAAGTTCTCCAAGATTTTGCCCACCAGGAAGTGTGGTGATTTCAGTTCCTCTACCACCTTCTCTTCTTGGTAGCCAGAAGTCCTCAAGCATCGCCATATGCTTTCTATCATCTTTAATCTCACCAGTGCTTGCATCATATACAAGTTTGTTTCTATAACGGTTCATAACGTCACGCAGGTACTGCTCTGCTTTAATCTTGGGAAGATTACCAACGTCAATATAGAAAATTCTACGTTCTGGTGCTCTGGATAGTCTATAAATCACAAGACTATCCTCAATCATTCTCAATTGATTGAGTGCTTTGATTGCTTTGTGAAGGAATGAAAGAACTGTTTGCTTATTTCTATCTACAAGACCAGATGTAACATATACAATCGCATCCTTTGCGATCTTTACGTTATTTACATCTGATACTCTATAAGTAGCATTCTGCGATGACCCAACATTTGGGTCATACATATAAAATTCTTCTACTTCTTGGTTGCTAAAATCAACTTGATTTTTCCCATTTACAATATTTCTATATTGAGAACCAAAAGCATCTTTGTTGTCTTTTTTAAGTTTTCTTATATACTTAATTTTTAACGCATCAATATATCTTACTTCTTTAATTCCATCTGATGGTTTGTTGAAGTCAATTACTTTATGGTAATAGATTCTTCCATCAACATACCAGTTTCTAAAAATCTCGTGGCACTTCTTATCAAAGTCCATAACTTCTTTCAGATACTTAAACTCTTCTCTGATAATCTCTTTTAGTTTATCAGAAGCAGGAAGATTTGAAAGGTCTATCTCTACTGGAGAATCATTTAAGTCTGATACAATTGCTTCGTTTACAACATCTTCAATCGCACTATCGCATTCTGGGTGTAAAGACATCTCACGATATCTTCGGATTAAATCTGCTTCACTCTTATAAACACCCTCAATATCTACATACTGACCGTAGAAACCACTTGAAATATAAAAGTCTGATTTATCTTCTTCATTACGAGGAATAGGGGAAACAATCTTTTTGGATTGCTTCTCCCTATTATCTTCAAATTTAAAACCAAACAGTTTTGCCATAGTAATGTTATTGTCCTTATTCTACTATTTAGATGCCCAATAAAACATCAAAATTCTTCTTCATCACCTGAACCAAGAATAGATACGTTGTTTGTATCAAGAGCATCCCACCATTGAACTTGAAGGTCTACTGTAAATTCTTCAATAGTATCTGCTTGATCGTATGAAAGATCAATCGCACTAATGGAAGTTGGGAATGTTCCATAAAATTCATATTGTTTAAGAACTTTTATCTGATTATTTGTTGTAAGATTACCATTAATTTCTGCTTTACCAAGTTGATAAACTTTCATATTTCTTTGATAGTTAGCAGGATCCAATTCACCAGAATTGTCTTCGTGCTTATTCATATAGTTCATCCACTTTTCAAAAGCATTTCTGATCTTGAAGTCGGTATCATTAATTACTGTAATTGTCCAAGGATCGAATGTTCTATCACCAGCAATCTTAAGATTTCTTCCTCTAAAAGGAATATCAATTACATTAATTGTTGAAGCAGGTAATTGTGCTGATTTAATTAAAAATCTAGTTGTATCCTCAACATCATTTCCACCAAATCCCAAATTGAGATTATCAGGAAAAGTAATTTCACATTCAAAGAGGTTAGGTCTTGCTCCACCTCCAGAAATTCTATTCTTGAAGTCGTTTAGAGTTCTAGATCCAGGTGATACTGGACCACCAGTAAATTGATTTGCCATTAGTTTTTACCTCTTTGATTAAACAGTACCGATAATTTCTTCAAAACTAACTCCTGTGCGAGTAGCAACAAAAGTCAATCCAATAAAGTTGATTGATCTTGCGGGTTTGATGTAGATATCAGCTTTGAATTGATTTCCATCAATAACATCTGGAGTGTTGTTTGACTCATCGCAGACAACAACGAAATCAGTAATACCTCTTTTTGACTTCACATCACGGAGATAAGGTTCAACGATATTAATAAAGTTTGCTCTAGTGATTGTATCATTAAACTCAAAGAGTTGTGCTCTTGCTGCTCTTTCAATTGATGATTCGAGTGTCAGGAATAAACGACGAACGTTAATTCTATCAAATGCTGAAGTATAAGAAAGAGCAGTCTTATCACCAAAGAGGATAATACCAGCACCAGGAGAGAAAATAATTGGATTAATTCTCTTAGGATAAAGAAGGTCTCTTTGTGCTTGTGAAGGATTGTAAGCAAGTTTAACTGCGTTATTGAGTGCTCCTCTGTTCGCACCAGCAGGGGAGAACCAAGGATACTGATTGATTGATGTTCTAGCCATCAATCCAGCAACGTCAGCATTACAAGCAATATATCTAAACTGATTGTTAAATCTATCATAAACATACTTATAACCAGTATCAAATACTGCATAAGATGATGAGGTTAATGGGTCAAAGAACTTAACAATACTATTAGTTTGAGTATCAGAGTTTGCTACATTAACAACCTCTGATCTATGTGGTGAAATAGTAGCAACGCAGTCCTTACGAACATCTGCGATTGCGATTAATTCATTTGCCTTTGCTTGTGATTCTTGAGTTGTGGCACCACCAGAAGGACCACCAATCAAAAAGTCAATTTTATATTCTGCTGGGTTTGTGAAGTTTCTATAAGCACTAATAACATCTGATAAACCAACTGAATAACCACCAACATAACTAGTGATTCCACTAGTAGGTCCAGAATAATCTCTACCACCAGCTAAATTATAGATAGATGCTCCAATACAATTGAATGTATTGCCTTGTGCTGCTAGACCCCAAGTAGTATCAGATGCCGATGCAACTCCCGATGGTGTTGAGAATTTTGTTTTATTTCCAGTTGGAGCAACTCCAGGGAAAATATATTGTGAATTATTAACAATAATATCTTTATAGTAATTTGCTTCCGATGGAGAAATCTTCGCATCAAATGCTTTGGATACATTTGTATATTTTTCTAAAATATTACCAGCAGTACCAGTTACTGCTCCTGTATCATCAACAACAACGACGTGAAGTTCATCATTTCTTCCACTTCTCTCAGAAGCATATTGAGAAGTTCTTGGTCTTGGTGCGATATTTTTCCAATAAACAGTAGCATTTGATAATCCTAATGTTTGTTCATTATACCAATCAGAAGCTGAGCTAATAGTAGCAGTTCCAATATTACTACTGCCATCTGAAATGGTAATAATTTGACCAGTTACAAAAGCATTTACACTTCCTTCAGAATAAGAAGTTTCAGTAAATATACTTGAACCAGAACCAGTTTTTGCAGTGATTTTTACATCAAATAAAGCACTTGTAATACCAGCAGTAATAATACCTCTGAGTACTCCCGTTTCTGTTGTTGTTGTTCCGATACCAGCAACTGTTTGAGAGAAAGCAGCAGTAACAGCAAATCCAACACTTACAGTACCAGTAGTTCCAAAACCAATTCTTTGGTCTGCTGCGGCATCAATAACACAAACCTTCAAGTTATTTGCCCAAGAACCTGGGTTTCTAGCAGCCCAAGCCCAAGTAGGAGCAGTAGTTAGATTATTATAATCTTCGGTTGAATTAATTTTTAATGTTACTGATGATGTTCCAACTCCAACTGCATTTGCGTTGTTTAATTTGTCTCCATCACATCTTACAACTCTTAGAATACCACCGTAAGAAAGATATGAAGAAGCACCTAACCAATATTCATATTGTGCGTCTGAAGAAATTGGTTTTCCAAATGTATTGAGTAAATCATTCTCTGTTTCAATTAAAATAGGAACATTAACTGGACCCTTTTGGAAAGGTCCAGCAATAGCTCCAACTTGATTGTTTGCTGCGGTAATTCCACCAACAGTCAAATCAACTTCTCTTATTCTGACTCCTGGTGATACTAAATTTAACGCCATCTGTTTCCCCTCGTGAAGAAGTTCATTTTGCCTAAAAGTATTTATAAATTGTTATTCTTCAAATGGGGAAACAATACGTGAACAATTACCAGTCTGGGTATTGAGAATCTATAGATTTTTGTGGTTGTTTTTTTCTACTATTGATAATTCTATTCACAGTACATTCTTTACATTCATATGAGTAAGCAGAAGGAAATCCTCTTCTATTTTTTCTAGTCAAATAAAAATCATTTAATAAATCTTTTTTTATTTTACAAGTCCTACATTTTCTTTCTTTGAAGAGTAAATTATCCAATTCAAGTTCTTCTTCAAACTTCATTATTGATATTCCCACATAAAAGATCTATCTCCATACTCATCCAAATGCCACCTATCACCGTCATTATCAACAAATGATGTATCATCACTCAATCCATCAGACATAAAACCAAATGGAGCCATATCTTGTTCGATTTGGTCTTTTTGGTCTTCGTATATTCTTTTACGAACATCATTATCAGTCATCTCCTTGAAATAATCCTGAACAACTAACCAAGCAAAAATCACAAGACACATCGCAAGGTCATCATTACATCCTTCTTCTGCTTCAAATGATTGACTTTTTTGAATAAAAGTTGTTAGTTCACTAATAATATCATAGTCTTTAATGACTAACTTATCATCTTCAATAATTGTTTTTAAGTTAGAGCAACCAATTTTTTTGACTGTTTTGGACATTTTGATTCCAAGTTGAGTTTTCTTTCCAGAAAATCCCTGACCGACCATTTGACCTGCTCTTCCTCTCATCGAACACATCAAAATGTTATCGTATTCTAAATCATAATGGAGAATACTTGAAACTTGTTCTCCAATATCATTTACCTCAGCAAGAACAAATGCTTTGTTGTATGCTTTTGCTATATCGTGAATAATATTTGGAAAAAGCATAGGTTTAATTTCATTATTTCTATATTTTGCGACTACCTTATATGGGAATTGACTAATATCAAATACAATAAACGCAGAGTAATCGTTACTCATTCCACGAGATACGTCCACAGTCATTAAATATGTGTGCTTTTCGATTGGATCTTCATAGACATCCATTCCTTTGCTTCTATTGAGTGGATCATCATAAACCATCATTCTAAGTTTTGATGGAGTAATCAAAGTATCAACAGACCCCAAGAATTCGCACTCAAACTCTTGTGTAAACTGTCTTTCAGAAGTATTCGCAATAGTTTGTCGTTTCCACTCTGCGTCCCTTCCAGGCACCGCAGACCAATGAACTTCTAGTGGAATATAACCGTTCTTTCCTCTTTCCGCATCGTGCCAGAGTTTATAAAACATATTCATCCCATTAGGAGTTGAGATGATGATAACTTTTGTACTCGTTCCTGAAGAAATGGTAGGATATACAGAAGAGAAAAACTGTTCTGCGATGTGATTTGGAATGAACGCAAATTCGTCCAAGAAAATAATATTGAAAGAGTTTCCTCGAACAGCAGAAGATGATGTGGATGCTGCTACGATTTTAGATCCATTTTCAAGTTCCAATGAACCTTTATTCCAAGAACCAACACCTTGCTGTAACCACTGTGGTAAATTTTCATAAGACAGTTGTAATCTACCTAAAAGTTCTCTTGCTGTTTCTGCTTTGTTTGCTAGAATTGCAATTCTTATATTATCATTGAATAAAGCATAATGAAGAAGATAAGAAACAACAGTAGTAGATTTTCCTGTCTGTCTTGGAAGTTTTGCGATATTAAATCTATTTTGATGAAAGTTTGTAATTAGTTCTTCTTGGAAATCATACATATCAAACGGAACCAATCCGTGATCCAAAGAAACAATTTTCACATAATTTTTTGCAAAATGAATTGGGTCACTTTTGCATTTTAAGTATTCTTGAATTTGGTCTGTAGTAAATTCAATTTGGACGTTTTCCGCTTTTAAGTTTGGATTGCCCTTATAATGTTTATCAATCATAAATTAATAGCCATACTTGCGACTGTTTCTTGTTGTTTAAAATAAAGTTTCACGTAAGATTTTGATATATTCTTCAAAAGTTCTACATCATCGCAAGAATCAATTTCCCTAGAAATTTTTTCATATTCAAAAATCTTAGAAAGATTATCTAATTTAATATCATTTGGATCCATTTTCATTTCCTGTGAATAGTAAAGGTTTTGTTGGGTCTTTTGTTGCTGGATTGTATGATAATACAATCGCACCAGGATATATCTTTCTTACTTCAAATGTGACCTGATCTTTTGGGGGTCTAGCAAATTGTGGGAAAAACATTTGAGCTGAAATATATTTTCCTCTCCAATTTAACAGAATACTATAAGTAGATCCACGAGACTGTATCCGTGTATATATTTCTTGAATATTTTTTAAATTTTTCATCTTTTTATAATTATATTTTTCTTTCATATGGGATGAAAAAATATTATGAATTATTTCTTTTGTGTGATCGTGTGGTTCTATAGCAAAAGAATGTGATCTCCAAAACTCAGGACCATATTTACATACGTGCATATGTTCCATTTTTTTACATTTTGGGCAATATCTTTCTTCTCCTCCGTAAATGGGAGTGTCCCATTCATACGCAAGAGCATCAGTACTTTCTGATTTCGTTCCCCAATTTTTAGCACCAACTTTACGGCATTTAACAACTGCTCCAGAAGCATATGCAGAAGGCCAAACTTTATATCTTGATTTTACTTTTTTATAGCAAGCGTCTTTTTCACCAGCAGATTCATTTGTGGCAACCATTTTTGCCTTACCTTTTCTATCTGAATTTGGATCTTCTCTTCTTTTTCTTCTTGCTGCTGCATCTTCTTCGTCATCAGACATATTTGCAGCCATTTTTGATGAACCACACTTTGGTTTAGTGGTTTGTCCTGGTTGACGAGCACAAGGTTTTCCTGCGTATTTGCCTCCTAGTTGAATCCATCCTGGTTTTCCATCACTTGATCTGCTTTTTGAAAACCAATCATGGAGAGATGAATCGCCAGATGCAGTTTCTTCACTAACACCTTTCATTCTTTCTGGTTTAATTAAATCAATAATTTCCAAAAATGTATTTCCATTTGCGTCTTCAATCGTAACTGTTTCCTTTACATCTTTGAACTTTTTATGCTCCTTCTTCGCAGATGCTTCCATTTTCTTAAGACGAGTATAATAATCTGGTATTTCATCAAGATGCTGAAGGGCAATATAAGTTGCTAATGCTTTATCTTTTGTGTGCTCGTGCTCAATAGGAATTCCCATATCAAGTTGCTTTTGAATATCAGAGACCTCCATACGATGCTTCTTCGCAATTGCTTCAACTGTTTTGTGTGATTTTACTTTAGGGCACTTTGCACTTCCGTGTGATGGGCAGTTCATTCCCTTTGGACTGCTATTGCAATGTGATTCTAAAATAAATTCCTGAAAAGTTTTCATTAGAAATTTTTTAACTATTTAGAATCCATTAGACCTTGCTTTAATAATTTTTGAAGGTCTGCTGTGGAACCAATAAAAACAGAATTATTAACGGTGGAAGGACCTTTATTATCTTCTTCTTTCAGTTTCTTCATCTTGTGTTGTAAATCAATCAACTTATCGGTTACATCACCAACATTTTTAATTAATTGACCTGCTACTTCATATGCTCTTGGACTATCACTTTGTTGTGCTAAATCCATAATACTATCAATTGCTTCTTGTCCTTTTTCAATTAATGAATACAAATTTCCTCTTGTGTATTCATAATCCTTACCACTCTCTTCTCCAGAAGTCGGTCTTACTATTGCTTCTTTTGATTTTTTTACAATCTCTTTTGATACAGAAGTTGCTTCTATCTCTAATGCTTCATCTATATTTTCGAATTTACTTTTCATAATGATACATCAATCCCCTTTGTTGTACTATAAACTTTACCATCACCAAAATCAAAACGAGATTCACTAAATCCAAAATCATCATCCATCTCAACCAATTCATTATCTACTGTTGTAATCGCATCAATAGAATCCCCTTCATTATGAGATTCAATTGATGTACCATCTTGTCCTCTCAATACAGTTAGAATATTCCCAGAAATTTCTTTGATGTACATTTCCTCATTACCAATCATAATATAAGAATCATTAACCAAGGATACAGCACTTGAAACATCAAATACAGTTACTTTATCGTCAATATTTTCGGCAAGTGTTGTTGTATTGTCGTTATTGTAATCCTTAATTGCTCTTGGTGTAGCAGTATATCTCAATTCTCTTGATGCATTTCTAACATTTGTATTTGTATAATAATCAACTTGAACTTTTTTGATTATTCCATCTGTACTGTCTGGAATTGGACCAAACAGATATGTTTTTGCTGTAAAGTTTAAAGTATATACCAAAGCTCTTCTTTCTTTGTAATCACTTTCATAATTATCTTCCATACTAATTCCTTCCAAAATTACAGGAACATCCTTTTTTTCACCTATTGATGAAATCAAATTGATTGTTAATGAAAAACTTGGTTGAAATGCTGGAAGAATTTGTTCTACAATTTGAAGCATATCATCATTCAACTTAGTCATAATACTAAGTTGAAAACCAATATTATAAGGAACAGGCATAAAAACCTTAACTTGTTCTGTTCTATCAGTAGTTTTTATTGCCTTGAATGTCTGCATAGCAGAAACTTTTCTGCTGCTATCATATTTCAAACTTGTCATCTCAAAAGACATTCGAGGAAGAGTCATCGCAACTCTTTTTCTCAAATCTGGTTTTTGTTCTACTCTTGCTAAAAACTTTTGAATTGGACCATAAGCAATAGGAACTTTTATAAAACTATAATCAGTACCATCCTGCTCCTCATGCTTGATATACACTTCATTAAAAAGTGTACCAAAAGCAATAATGGTTTTTCTGATTATTTCATTGTAACTATAAGTTCCTAACATAACAATAGAGTTTATTAATTATTTAGTAAACACCAAACGGATTCTTCTGTGAGAAGTCGAGAATACCATCTGCTTCATCTTCAATTTCAATATTTTCAGAATAGGGGTCATATTCATCAAATGTATTGATTGAATATACTTTATGTGTTGCTGCCGCACCAACTATCAGTTCACCATTAGCAAAGTTTCCACCAACTATTGAAACTTTAAGTACTCTAGTATCAGCATCCCAATCTTTTACATATCCAGTAGTTCCAGTTGAAACACCTCTAACCGATTCATTAAACTCAAAATTACCAGTAGATATACCAATAGGACTTGTAAGTTCAATTGTTGGATTAACAGTATATCCAGCACCAGCATTAGTATAACGAATTGCTGTTACGATTCCAGTTACGGTTAAGACTGCTTCTGCTGCTGCGTTTACTCCTCCAGCAGGAGCAGTAGATATAGAAACAACGGGAGCAGATGAATATTGACTTCCACCAGAAGTAATATTTACAATTCCCAAAGTTCTAGAAGCAAGAACAGCAGTAGCAATTCCACCAGAACCAGATTGACCTACAATTGTAACTGATGGTATTTGCGTATAACCAACACCAGGATTAACTACAAGAATTCTACTAATCGAATCTCCAGTTCTTCCTGTTTTGCTAGTCATAATAGCAACTGCAGTAGCATCTGTTCCTCCTATTGGTGCCTTTGTGATTTGAATAGTTGGTGTGGACAGATATCCAGTTCCATCATTAATCAAATCAATATATTGAACTGATTTGTTTAATGTAGAAGCAATAGAGACTGTAGCAGTTGCTCTAATTGCAGTATCTTTAACCATATTAATGGTTTGAATATAACCAAAATCCTGAACTGACCTATCAACTTCATCAATGCTGGTATCAATAAGTTCATCTTCGTATCTGAAGATTTCGCACCTCAGTTCATAAACATAAAGATTGTTTAACTGATAGAATGGAACTTTTCCTTCAACATATTTGATTTCAAAAAGACCATTATCAATTGGAAGATAAATCAAATCTCCTTCTTGTGGTCTTGTGGCAACTTTAATGTCTGGGTCATCCAACAAAAATGGAGATATAAAATCTTCATATCTTTCTTTTGAAATAATAAGAGTTAGTTCATCACTTGTCTTTACACCAAATTTTGATAAAATATCTCCTTGTCCTCCAAATCCATTAAAATTTGAAATATATGCTTCAATTCTAAAACTATCATCAAATTTTGATACTAAAACTTCTTTAATGATAGTTTTTTCATTAATCAACTGCCTGGGCATATAAACGACATCTTGTCCATACATTTTCAATTGTTCATTGATTAAATCTTGAACAAGTCTTTGTTCACTGGAAGAACCTCCCAGAAAGTAGGGATTTAATGGTGCCATTATCCTATCATATCCATTGGAGGTAATTCGTATTCAGTCTTGAGTTCTCTTTCAAGTTCTTCAATTTCTCTAATCGCATCATTTAATATCCTTTCACCATTCATCGTAATTCCACCAGGAAGTTGAACTCCATTAAATTTAATTAAATTCTGTCCCCATTGTCTTTTAATGATTGCTGTCAAATATCTTTTCAACCACCAATCGTTATAAACTGCTGAGAAATCTGATGGATCTACAATTCGAATACAATCAACAATGATATAACTATTTTCATTTACCATTGACCAGTCTATATCCAAATATAGTCTGTGTTGCTTTTTATTAAATCTCAATTGAACATCTGGAGTTATTAATCTACTAATATCTTCCAAATGTGTTTTCACCATCGCATAATTTAATAAATCCAAAGCACCATAGTAATATAAATCATTCAAAAATATTTGATATTTAATATTGAACAAACCAGAAGATATAGTATTTGCGTCTGATTTAAATACGTTATTTACCCCAATAATTGTATCTGGAAGTTGAATAAAATTAGTTGTCTCCTGATAAGTGACTGTTGTAATTCCAATAGAAGAATTGCCAGTTGAACTTGTGATGCCTGTTCTTACTGTGTTTTTCTCATCGGGGAGAAGTTTGTGTTTTAAATATACTCTTGCCGCACCATCATAATGCCTTTCATTGAAAAATTGAATAGCATCGTCCACCAAATCATCAATTTGGTCGTCATCGACGTTAATTTCCAGAACAGGATATCCAAGTTTTCGCAAACAGTAATCAATTAATCCCTGACGACTTGATGGTTGAGACATTATTTAAATGAATACTCTAATTATTTATCAATATGTACCGCCATCAATAAATGGATATGGGTTCCATTGTTCTGTTGCTGAATTATATACAAGCACTGAATTATTTGGTATTCCCGCAGAAGCATTAATGTCATCTAAATTTGAAAGTTTTGTCGTTGGTACAGCAGAAATTACCCTGTTTGCATTATCAGCACCAAGTCTTACTTTTATTAAATTGTCTGAATTAGTTCTTACTCTAATGTCTGACATGATTTTTTATGCAGTGGTAATTCCAGCAGTAACTAAAGCACTTCCTTCAACAACTCTTGATTTTGTTGTTCCACTATCTAATAATACATCATAACAATATCTTCCTGGTCTCAAAGATGATGTGATAGATGAACCCAAAGAAATTTTAACTCGTCCATCAGTTCTATTGGGGAAAGAAACTGTAAAAACAGCAGAAGTATTTAATGATGCTGGTGATTTTTTTAATTTTGCATATCCAGTATATCCAGTCAAATTCAGTGGGGTATTTGCTACCGATTCAAGAAAAAATGTCTGATTAAAATCAGCACCCCCTGGAATTGTTATATTAGCTACATATATTGCCATTATGATAACTAGATAAAATCTTTCCTAATATATTTAGGATTTGTTTTCTAGTAGTTTTGCGAGTAATGATTTTATCTCAGTCAATTCAGTTTTTAAATTTTCAATCTCACCTTTTTCATCTAGTGATGAGTTTTTGGCTCTCAAATATTCTTGATATTCATAATCATTACAATTTACGATTGCATTTGATTTTTCGTCACGATACAATCCTTTATGTCCTTCTACTGGTATCATATTGATGCAATTGCTCTTAGGTCTCTAATAAGTGGAACATAGGATTGATTTGTTCCAGTCATAATGATTTTAATTTGGAATCCATTAAATGGAGTTATATTTTTACCAGTAAATTCATAATTACCAAAATCATTTAAAGTATTTGATGCTTGAACGAATCTATCAGATTTTCCATTATTTTTTGAAGAATTAATTACATTTCCATTCTCATCAAGATTATCATATCCTGGGAAGAATTCATATAACTGTTGTGAATCTGGAGTATCATTTCTAAGCAATCTATACATAACTCTAATATCATTTGATGAATGTCTATAAGCATCAAAAAGAACTTTTAAACTATCTGCTGATTTTTGTAGTTTTACAATTTTTGAAACATAAATTGCTGCATTTGGATCACCATTTAATTGATTAACTCTTGGTTCTAAAACAAAATCAGAAACAGGATTGTCAATTCTATTCATTGTTGTGATTATATTTACTCTATGTAAATCAATCATTGGAGATACTTTTCTATCACCTGTTGATAATAAAAGTTCCATAGTAAATGATCTATTTCCCGGTAAAGTAGTTAAATTTGAAAGTTCATTTACTTTGGAATAAATCGCAGAAGTTTCACTTAATTGATTATTGGAATTTAAAGATATATCCTCAAATCCTCTATCTGCGAATGAAATTTCATTTCCATTTACACTTGTTCCAGTTGTTGTTCTAATTCTTGCTTCAATTGATGTTGTTTCTGGTAATAATGTTTGTATGTTTGGTCTAATACTATTAAATGTAATATTTTGTGTTGCTTTTGGTCCATTAAAAGACCCAACAGTTGGTGTTGATGAATATGTACCACCAGACTTAGTTTGTTTGAAGAACAGTTCTGGATTTGTTGGTCCAGAACTTCTATCTAGACCTGATTTTGATTGGTCTATTTTTATATGATAAGAATCAAGTTCAATTGGGTATTTTACTAAATCAACTTCTGTGAATTTATGAGTTTTGTTAATTCTTCTGAGTGAAACTCCATTAAACTCATATTTGAATACAGAAGCATTTGCTAAATGTAATGTTTCAACAGTATTATCAATTCCTCTCCCACCACTAATGCCAGTTAAAGTATTTCCATTAGTTCCTGTATACTTAATAATTTCATTATCGATAATAATATAACCTGGATTATTTGGACCAACAGCAACATTTTCAAATGTTGCTAAAGTACCAATTGAGTTTAATGTAATGTCACTAGTAGATGTTGAAGAATAATCAGCAGTTAGTTTTACAGGAGCAATATCAGATTCAATTCCACTCAAAGTAACTTGATTTATTGGTGAATACATTCCGTGATTTTGATGATTAACTTTGAAGTGTAATCCATCAGTAATATTATTAGTACTAATTACTGTTGCTCCCGATATAGGAGTTCCATTATTTGTAATAGTTGATGTTCCTATTGCGATTACTTTTCCTTGAATGTTATCAACAACAATAGAATTGACTGCTGAAATAATTCCAACATTATTCGGAATAGTTAAGATGAGATTTTTTCCAAGATTGCTCGTATCAGTAGAACTTACTGTCAACGTATCACCAGGAGCATATCCAGAACCACCATCTGTAATGGTTGCAGCAACTGCTACACCAGAAGAAACAGAAAGATTGACCTTTGCATTTTTCCCAAATCCTGTTAATGTTATTAAATTTATATTTGAATATACTGTTGCTCCACTTGTAAATCCAGAACCAACATTTGTTAGTGTTAATGTTGAACCAATTCCAACTGCACCAACCTTAGATACGAGATTTGAAGTAAATTTAACATTTCCCTCTTGACTAATTGTATTTCCAACTACCAATGAGGTTTGTTCGGAACCAGATAAACTTTTACCTAAACCAATTAATGCTGAGTTTGAATACGCATTTAGTGGATTTTTTCTCAATGTTACAATTTGATTATTACCAATGGATAGATCTGGATTATAGAATCTAAATGATGCTGGTGAAGTTACAAAGTCTGCTCTATATAAGGTAAACTTCAAATCTTCTAAATCTGATGCAGTCCAAGTTGATCCATTTTGTGATTTAAATAATGCTCCAAGAGTTGGTTGTTTGGAAACAATAATTTTTTGAGAATCTGGTTTATTTGCAGTTGATATATCTGTTTCTCCCATTCTTGAAATCCATACATTATATGAGTCAGAAGAAGAGATCAATACAATAGAATATCCAGAACCAACTTTTTCCAAATAAACTGGAGAAGGAAAAGTAAATGTAGTTGCGACAGTACCATCTTCGGATACTTTAACATCTTTTGGATCTAAGGTTACTTCTGAAAATGGTAAAAATGTTTGTGTTGGAAGACCAGACTGCATCGTTCTAATTTGAAGTGTTACTGGAATTCCTTTGGTGTCTTTTGTTTTAAAGAAAATATCACATTTTGTAATATAAACTCCATTATTATCAGCAACTTCAAATGATTGTGCTAAAGGATCTACCCATCTAGTTGATTCTGATGTTGAAGTATCGGAAGTATTTGAAGTAGATGATGATGTACTAGAACTAACAAGTGTTCTAGAATCTGTGCGTGGAATTCTCTCAACGTTTGCATTTCTAATTCTAAGTGTAGAATTTTCAACATTATCCAAAGTTCCAGCAGAAGTAAAATTAACTTCTGCTGTAGTTTCATCTGAAGTAACTACTGTAGTATTTGTTGAACTTGATGTTAAGACAAAAGTTTTTGTTCCAGTTCTAAACGATGGAGTTGATGGAATTGTTGGATCGGGAATAAATAATGAACCGATAAAAACTCCAGATTCATCTGCAATTAATCTTGTGTCCGAGATTGTTGCGATTGCTCTACTAGTTTGTCCAACCAACTGCATACTTTTTATAATACTACCATAAAAACCAGATGATGCCTGCATTTCTAAACTTGCAGTATCTACATTCAATACTGTAGTTGTTGGTGAGTATGAACTAGATAAAGAATTTTCTGGTAAATATGGATTTATTGAAAATGTTTCTGTTGGTGAATTGTATGGACCATATTTGTGATTTTGTTTTGCAAGTCTAAATCTAATACTTTTTGATCCTAAAGATCCAACTACTGTTTCTCCAGCAGTAAAAGTACCACTAGACATTGTAACTTCAATTATTTTTGGTACAACATACGAAGTCATATCAACATTATCAAAAAATGCATAAACTCTTGATGATGGTTTTAATCTTCTAGAAATAATTTCAATATTTCTAGATCTCATTGTTGTTATAATTTCTCTAGAAATAATTTTATCTCCAAGATTTGTAGTATCAAATCTTTCAGCAACACCAAATTGAATTCCCTGTCTGGATTGATTGGTTGTCGTAGTTACTGTAGTGGTAGTTGTAGTTTCAAAATTATTTTGTGTTAGAGTAACATCAGTAAATTGCAAAGGGGTCCCTTCACCATTCACTCGTCCCTGGTCGATGGTAAATGTATCAGTAGAACTTCCAGTAAATACTGGACCAGAAGATGAACTAGAAACATCTGTACCAGTCCAAGTAGTTTCCCAAGCACCCCAATCTATTGGAGAAATACCAGTATTGCTATCTGCATTAGTAATTGCCATTGATGCATTATAACTACCTTCAATATCATAAGTTCTTTGAGATCTTCTTGTATCAATCCAAGTATCACTTGATGGATTTAATTGAATTGAACCAATCCAGTTAATTACATTGAATGGATTTACATTTTCACTTCTTGTGGCAAATTGATTTTTTACATATTCAACTTCAGAATAGTTTAAACATACAAGATCTCCAACTCTTTTTATATTTGGAGAACCTAAATCACTAACAAAACGCAAATCAGCATCTGGATTTGATGTTTGACCGATTCCAATAACTGCCTCAGATCCTAAAAGCAAATCTATAGAAGTTGTATAATGTGTTGGTCTTAATGTTCCGTTGGTAGTATCAACACTTGCTTTATAATCACGATTTCTTATTTCTCCGCCATTATAAGATCTAAAATTATCAACAAAGAAACCACATTTAAATCTATCTAATTTTGTTGTAGCATCTCTTATTGTTAAATTCTGTGTATCAGTTTCCAATAAAGATAATGATGTATAATACTCAACATTTGAAAGTCTATTTTCCAATCTAGAAATATCTTTCATCGTATATCGTTTATGCTGCACTAAAGATGTTGATGCATTTTCTGGTCTATTTAAATATGCAGGCAAACGAATTGTTGCTACCTCTAAACAAGAATCTAAATTATTTGGAACTTTTGGTTGAAGTGAAGGAATACCTTTATTTACAATAAATGATCCTTCTTTTGTTAAAAATAATCTATCAATTCTTGGTAAATAATACTCATAAGATAAGTTTATTGCTTTATTCTGTGCAAAGATATTTTGTGTAGAATTTTGTCCAGTAAATAATCTTGATTCATATTCAAATGGTGATTTTGTACCAGAATATGGAGCGACTCTTGGTCTCAAATCAATAACATCACTCAGAGATATTCCGTCAACTGATGATATATCATCTCCATACCTATCTTTATCATAAGAATTTACTCCAACAAAATCACCAGCATCAGATGAATCGATTGTATAATTATTGTAAATAATTGTAATCTGTTTTGTTGGTGCGGCAATTTGTGGTTTTCTAATAAGTCTTGAAAAATCAAGATATTCTGACCTTTGTCCCTCATCTAAAATAAAGTTGGTTCTAATATTTTTATCTCCAACTTGAATTGTGTCAACAGTTCCAGAAATTTGAGATTCTTCAAACGTAACTTTTTCGCCAACAGAAAAAATATTTTCATTTAGATAAACAAATTTTACTTCATTTGTTCCATCATTTGATACTAAACTTGCAACTGCTCCAGTATCTTTACCAACTATTTTTTCACCTTTAATTGAATTTAAAATATTTGAATTCAATCCAATTATTGTGATTGCTGGTAATGTAGGAGTTGAAGAAGATGATGATTCAAAAACCCCAATAACTGATTCTACATCTGGAACATTTAATGAAATCTCATCATCTTCAACTCTTAAACCGTAAATATTACTAACAGTCAATCCACTTGTATTTGTAGAAATACCAGAAGAAGTTTTGCTGATAGTTAGACTAGAACATCTATTATATGTCTTTTTACGAGTTTTTGTGTTTATTTTTTTAAGAGTAGCAGTTAATATTGCTGATCCTGTGTTTGAAGTAATATTTTGAATTGATATAGTTCTTCCACTTGGAACTAGTTTTTGATTGTCTAATACTGCTATAGTTCCATCAGCAAAAGTTAAATTATAATCTTCTTCATCAAATGGTTCAAATGTTAATGATGTGTCTGATTCTAATGTTTTACTCCAAGCACCATCACTAAGTTCACCAACTTCAATATCATAAGATTTTTTAAATACTGCATCAGAACCAGTTAAATCTAAATTTGAAACTTTTGAGTTATTCAAACGTGCGTATAAAAAGGCATTTTGTGTATTTAAAACATCTAAAGTTGCAATTCTAAAATCAGTTGGGGTAATTGAACCTATTCCTGGGAGAGATCCAGAGCATACATTAGAAACAGAAGTTGTTGCTACAATAGTTAAAGATTTTAATGATGTACTAACAGAAGAAATTTTATTGTAAGTCGGTAGGGATTCTCCTGGTTTTGTATATGCTACAACATCACCAACACTAATAGTAGTATAAAAATTGTCAGAAGTTGTTACGGTACTGATTCCACCATTTGATGTTATAGTGACTGCTGATGGTGAAGCAAGCAATCCTCTTGATAAAATTGGGTCAGCAGTAAAAGTTCCCACGCCTGATACTGATTCATTTGCAACTATTTGATGAACATCAGATAAGGAATAATCTTTTACTGATGTGATTGTACGAGAAACATCTAAACCATTAATTTTAATTTGCTCATTTGCTATAAATGACCCAGAAACTTGATATAAGGTTAAAGTTGATGATGATGCATTACTAACCAAATAACCTTTAGCACCACTATTTTTTCCTTCAATGTATGCTGGGGCAGTTTGTGTTAAAGCAGTATTGATCGTTAATACTGTATATGTTTGAATATCATAGAGGGAACTTTCAAATTGAGTTGAAGCATTTGAATATGCTGCATTTTTTAATTTTAAATCATAAAGTCTAGCAACTCCAATCTTTGTTCCAGAAGAAACTCCAACAGTTGATGTTCGATCACTATACAGACTTACTTGTGTTGTTAAACCAACACCAATAGAACTACGAACATTATTTAATAATATTTGTCTTCCAACATTAAATGGAATTGATGCATTCTCTGCTCGTTCTGTTGTTCTTGGTTTTTCTATATCTACAATAGTATTACTAATTGTTTCAATCTCATATCCACGAACATAAGCTTTTCCTGGACTTATTGAAATACAAGCAAGATCTTTTGACGGAGTATTTCCTTGCTTAGTTTTTTGATTGGAATAATAAACTCCATTATTTCCAATTCTATCATTTAATGATTCTTTTACTTGAATATCAAAAGGTTTTACATAATAATCACCAGATTCATCATAAGTTCTTCTTGCTAATTCATCTTTGATTAAATTATAATCATTTTTTTCAACAAATTTGGTTAGTCCACCATTTTCTACTCGCAACAATTCTACAAAATCTTGATCATTGAAGTCGTCAATTTCTTTTTTGATTAAAGTTGTAGAGATTTTTAATCTATCAGCACCTGGAGCAGCATAATTTGAAAATCCCTGAGCATTATCAAATAAATCATTATAATTATTTGTTGCTACAGCAATTTCCTCATCAATCAAAAGACCAACACGATATGTTGGAGTATTTGTATATTGATCTAAAATTGCTACTTGTTTTGGAACAGTAATAAAGAATCCACGAACAAAATACACACCTTCTTCAATTTTTGCTGCTGAACCTTTACCAACAGAACCAGAAATAATTGAAGTTGCAAAAGATGTATTTGCTCTAATTGAAGATAGTGTATAATCAACATCTTCCAGTGAAATTAGATTTTCACCATCAACAAAAGTTTTATTTGTAAAATTTGTATCACTAGAACTCTTATATTTTACATATAATGTATAGTTATTTTTTTCTGATTGTGTATTTGTAATATAATTTTCTACTACCGCAGTAACACCACTTGTTTCCCCTTTTATACTTTTACCTACAAACTTATCAATATATGCTGATACAGGAATTCCCAAATGTGTATCATCAATTTGTACATAACTATATTCCGAATCATATCCAATTTGACCTGGAATGACCATAGAACCTTCTTTGAAGAAGTGTTTTCCAAACTTTTCAACTTGATTTTGTAAAATTGATTGAAGAGTTGTTAATTCCCTTGCTTGAATTGGAGTTCCTGGTTTGAATAAAACTCTTTGATAACTTTTTTTGTCATCAAAGTCATCAAAGTATGGAGATACGTTTAGGTTAGTATTCTGTGGCATTTTTCTTTAGAACTCCAAAACGATTTTGATATCTTCTTTTTGACTTGCTGATCTTGGTATTGGTGGTCTATTATCAATATAAATGATTTCACCAGACTTTTTATTGTATTCTGCAGATGCAATACCAGCAACAAAGTTGCTTCCCAGTTGATATGTCCTATTATTTATTACTGTACTTTCACCAGTAAAGGAAGTATCAATATTTAATGGTGTTGATCCAAAAGCAGTACCATTTATTACTAAAGATGAACCAGTAGAACTAAAATCATTAATTTTATATCCAACCCCAACTGTTGCTAATCCAACTGGTTGATAATATTTTAAAACACCTGTTACATTGTTCCAAGAGGCAACAAATCCAATTGCAGTGGTTCCAGCACTAATTGTTTGAGTGATTGTGGAATCAACTGCATAAGTTGTTAAAGATGTGGCAGTACCAGTTAATTTTAGTGCCTTTAATGCACTTACTTCTGCCGTTGCTAATGGTTCAACATCACTTGTTATTTTTGTTGGATTTTTGATGATTCCAATTCTAGCAAAATCATTTCCAATAATAGTATCAGGGTTTGTCTCATCTGTATTATAACGAGAATAAACTAAAACTCTATAAGCACCAAGTTCTCTGTAAATATCATACCCATGACCTCCTTTTGGTGGAATAATTACATCAATTTTAGCAATTGTCCCATTGTTTTCAAAAGATCCATCTTGTATTATTTTTGGATCAAATTCAATTATTCCTTTAGTATATCCAGTTCCACCATCAGTTACATAAGCATCAGAAACTTTTCCAAAAGAATCAACAACAATGGTTGCCTTTCCTCCAGTTCCGTCACCAAGAATTGGAATATTTACAAATGTTTCTGATTCTGGTTCATATCCTGAACCTCGATTAGTTATGGTTAAAATTTGTACTCTTCCATTGATAGCATTATTTTTGATTGAAATGCTTTCTCCAACTTTTCCCCAATCTTCTGGAACTGGAATAAATTCAATGGAATCAAATTTTACAATTTCAGATGGTTTGATTGTATAAAGATATTTCCAAATGTAACCATCTCCACTTGTTCCAGCAGGTCTTGGTTCTAAATCTACAAAATTTGGTTGATCTACTGATGGTTTTCCTTTTGAATTTTCTGGATCTGTTCCATTTTGTAGACAAATATAAACTCTTAAATCTTCATTGATTACATAATAGTTTGCATCATATAGTGATGAAGAGTTTGTAATTGGAGATAAATTATAAATTGTATAGTCGTGCCTATACATTTCATAAGTAGTACCACTTTCCCAAGTTTTTTTTCTTATCATTCTTCTTACATCACTTCCAGTGACTTTTTTCATAGAAATGATAGTTTCTTTTATTTCATTCTCTTCCTTAAACCCATCCAATGGAGGCAATCCTTCACCCCAAGATGATGAACCATTTGCTTGAAAATTTAAAGCATTTGGTTGACCTATAAAGGTATAATACGTATTTGATGTATTTCCAACACCAACAAGACTTTTTACGAAAGTCTCAGCATTCATTATTCTAAATTGATCTGATATAATTGCAGACATTTTGATCGTATACTTTTTTTCTATTTATTACTAAATCAACCCACGAGTTCTATAAACTTCTGCTGCTGTAGACAACCCACTCAATCCGTTATTGGTATTTACAATAAAGTCTTTTGGATTTTCTCTTGCTCTATTTTGATAATCATATATTTTACCCCAAGTATATCTTCCATAAAATGTGTTAATGCCAACATTTAATGTAGGAACAAAAACAAAGTCACATCTTACGGTTACTATTTTAGATGATGGGTCCGAAACAACATTTTCTACCCTATAAAGACCATCAATAAATGAAGTTGCTGTCCCAACTTTAATTCCAGTAGTAGTTGTTATTCCGGTTAAAGCATAACCAGAAGTTATATTACTATCAAAAATTACAAAGTAATCACCTTGTTCCAACTGACTATATTGTATTCCAAACGTATTGAGTGATGAATATCCAATGCCAAGAGTGCTATTATCATAATATTCTGACTTTAATTTAAATTCCAAAGAAGATACTCCAATTCCTATGGTATTGATACCAACAATAGATCCAAAATCACCTTTTGCTTTTATTGAATAAACTTTTTCTCTGTTTGGTTTTGAACTTTCAAAAATAACAGGAGGAACATTTGTTTGAGTGTAACCAAATCCACCATTTGTGATTGTTACTGAAGTTACAATACCGTTTGTAGTTGAAGACGTTGCTGTTGCTCTATTATAAACTGGTTCGGAATGCATAACAGTCCCAGCAGAACCAACAGCAACATATGTTCCTTCATCTCCAAAATATGGATAAAAAATCAAATCTTTAATTGCATTCAACTGATTTGTTGACCTTTTTTCCCAAGTTAATAAATCAAATGAATAATATAGGTTTCCATTATCATCCAATACAACATAAACACCATCATAGTATTTTATATTTGTTAAATTATTTGTAATGTTTACATTTGGTTGTAAAGACCAGTTTATTCCATTTGATGAAGTTATTGGTGAAGTTATTATTGATCCGTTATTTCCTACTGCAATAAATTTTGTTCCATCCCATATAACTTTATTCAAATTTTCTTTAGTTTGTTTTTTCGAATCACCAGTAAAAATCCAAGATTCCAAATCAGATGTATAATAAATTGTTCCATAGTCACCAACTGCAACAAAAATACTATTATTATTTGCAATTGAATTCAAATTGATTTTATTATTTTTATTTTTTCTAAAAAATTCTGTAGATCCAATTCCAACAGCAACAAAAATTGGAGATACATTGTTGCTTGAAGTTTTGCCAACAGCAACAAATGCATTTTTGGATGAAGAGTAAGAAATCTCTTTAAATTCTCCATCATATGTGCGATTGTCTACATCACCAAAAAGTGAAGAATCTTCATTGGTTAATTTGCATTCTATCCAAGGAGATAATGCAGATCCATTAAATGATGATGTTATAATTTTTCCATTTTGACCAACAGCAACATAATAATTTGGGTATTCATATATAATAGAATTAAATGTTATTGAATTTCCATATCCAATACTAGTATTAGAAAAAGAAAAATTATCATCACCATTATTTGTAACTAAAAGACCACTCGATCCAACACCAACAAAAATATTTCCAAAAGTAATTGATTTTATTTCATAATTTGTAGTTATTCCAGAAGTTCCTTTCCAATCATAAATTGGATCTTTTCTTGTTATAAATGCCGAAGAAACTGTAACCGATGGATTTGCAACTTGATAACCAGAACCAGAATCTATAATTGTAATACTTGAAACAGTTGATGCGGCAGAAACACTAGCAGTTCCAGATGCAAAATCAACTGTCTTATTGTCAAGAACAATAATATCTCTTAGATCTTCTGTCAATCCTCTACCAACATCTTCCATGAATAATGGAAAAGCATTATTTACGTATATTGTAGTATCATTTTTTTCAACTGATTTGATAATTCTTGTTGTTGGTGTATTCCTTGATTTCAAATCTGGTCTTCCTTTTGAATACAAAACACCATTAATAATTCTATCTCTTGTTTGTTTTGTCCATCTAAGAGGTCTTGCTTTTTTTGAATCAGTATTAATTCCAAGACTATCATAAGGAAATGTGTCAAATATATCTTCAGAAACAATTTTCTTCACCACACGTTCAAATTGTTCTCTGTCATATGGATCTGATATATTTTCTCCAATTTGAATTGAATCACCTTCTTTAATTGTTCTTGGTGGATCTATTTGTTCTACATCTAAATCTGATCCTCTATAATATAAAATTAAACATTTTGAATTTGCTTTTGGTGCTTCGCTAAAAACTATTTGAGACCCAATTATATTATAAGATTCTCCTGGTTTTTGTAAAATATCGTTTATAAAGATAAAAAAGTTATTATTTTTATTTAAATCAGAACCTGGAATTGTTCTTACTGAAAATGTATCCGTTTTGCCAAGAGTTGTAACAGTTAATAAGAATTTGCGTTTTTTCCCAGTAAAAAATGGGGCAAGACTGTTAATTCTAACAAATTGTCCTGGATAGAAACCACCAAATTTATCTGTAAATGTTTCCAATACTGTCACTCTAAATTCACTAAATCCCACTCCAACTGATGGATTTGTGGTAATACCAACAACTTTTAATACTTCTCCAACTTTGTACCCATATCCAGGATCATCTAGATTAAATCCAGTAATACTAAAACCATTACTTACAATCACAGAAACTTTTGCTCCTTCACCAGCACCACTAAAATCACCAGTGTAAGCAACACCAAGATTGCTATAATTTGGGGGAATTGGTATGTTGATTATTGGTTTTGCAGCAGTTGTATAACCAGTTCCTGCATTTACTATAGTCAGTGAGGTTACTGTTCCTCCAGAACCAATTGAAGCAGTGATCGTAGCACCACTACCAATTGTAGAAGCAATACTAATTACTGGAGCAATCCTATAACCACCTCCAGCACCAGTTAAGTAAATATTTGATATTGTACCAGCAGCAGATACAGAAACCGTTGCAGAGGCACCTACGAGGGGTTGATAACCATATCCAGTCGTAATTGCAACTCTAACAATTTTTCCAGCATTTGGAACTCCACCTATAAACTTAATGGTATTGTTTCCTTCTGTATCAATAATAAAATCACTATCTGATATTTGAGAAACATTATTTAATAGAATAACTGGATTATTGTTTATACTTGATTTGCTGTTGGTATTAGAATATAAACCAGATATACTTTCACCATTTGATTTCAATACATAGTTCAATCTTGTAATATTGAATGTTGTTGTGGCAATTCCAGTATTTACATTATGATTTGGAGCAATGGTAATTGACCCAACACCTATGGATTGAATAACTGTATTTCTTGCAATATATTCATTTTCCGTGTATTCTAAATTTAGAACATCTCCTAAACTTAAAGATGTTGTATCAATTCCACTAATATTACCTTTATTTGAAGAATTTAAAGTTCCTGTTCTATTTCCTACTGTTTCTGCCTTTCCAGTAAAATCTTTAGAAATGTCATCAATAATTAAATTTTTATCTGATGGTTTTATTGGATCAAATCTTCTTGAGAATAATCTTCCTTGAAATGAAGAATTTACCTGTAAACTTTCTTGTCCTATTTTTCCATATGGTGGATCGGTAAAATAAATAGTGTCTTTGACTATATTAAAATCACCCCTCATCACAGTAACTGCTGATCCAGCAGTATGACCTGCTGCTGTTGTTCCATAATATCCACGATCTACTATCACACTATTAGTTGAACCAATACCAGCCGATCTAACTTTCATTAATTCGTAATCAACCATCAAAACATCCAAAGATGTTAATGATGAAATTCCAGATCTCAAATAGATTGTATTGCCAATCCCAATTGATGATGCTATGTATAATGTAGTACCTCTTCTGTATAGTGGTGATTGAATTATATTATCAATGGTAATTAACGAACTTGAATTTGGTTCAGGGTAAGTAAATGAATGAGTTCCAATTCCATAAGTTTTAATATCTAAGACAGAAGAAGTAGACAATCCAGATACTTTAAATTGATTGTTATTAAGTTTATCAACATATAAGACTTTTGGTAAAATATCAGTTCCCAAAAGTGTTGGTGAGAGATATAAATTATCTGCTGGTGTAGAACCACCAATATATGTTCCAGCAATACTAATAAGATCTGTGCTAGTCGAAGATGTGCTTGTAGTTCCAACACCAACAATTCCTATTGAATAACTTCTTCCACCATTTGCAACTTCAACTGAACTAATTTTTCCTGTAGAATCTCTTGATACGTTAAATGTTGCTCCATATCCATCACCAACTATTGTAGAACCAGCAATACCAGTATATGTTGTATTTGCTGCTGCTACTATTGCTGTACTCGAAACTCTAGATACATTAAATGATAAGGTATTGGTTGGATTTGTTCCTCCAAAAATAGTTCCAGCAATTGAAACCGTGTTTCCTATTCCATATCCTCTTCCACCATCTTTTAGGATAATAGATGTTGAAATTGGATTTCCTGTTGCCAAACCATCATAAGTAATCCAAACTTCAAATGTTGCTCCAGTTCCAATTCCAGACGTAGTAGATTGAAGTGGATTTCCAAATCCATAAATGCGACTTGACGCATTTGGTATTGAAGTAGATACACCAGTGATTGTAGTACTGATTGCTACATTATATCCATTTTCAAATATTGCACTCCCTATACCACCACTCACACCCATTATAATTCCACCACCATATTGTTTTGTAACAAATTGTGGTTCTACTAAAGATGTTGTGCCAATACCAATTTTTGTTCCTGTTTCTGTTGGTATTGGATAATAACCAGATCCACCATTAATTATTTTTACACTTTGAATAGAACCACCAGAAATTATAGGATAAAAAACTCCTTCTATTACTGGTGTTGCAGTATTTTGTATGGTAATTTTTGGTGGATTTGTTGAAGCATATCCAGAACCACCATTAAAAACAAGAATTTTTGAGACAGTATAAAACTCTGTTTCAAACACTGGTTGAAGAATTGCACCTGATCCTGGAACTGCTCGCATTATTATAAAAAACTACTCTTTTATTCTTATATTTATTGAGGACTTATGCGACAAATGTACCAGTTGGTGGACCTACTTTTTCTATCCTATAATAACTACCAGCAAGTGGAGTTATAGTACCAGCACTTTGAGATGATCTAAGTCTCCAGTTAGTAGCAGCATTAGTCAATACAGTCATTTCCAATCTGTAAAAATGGTTGACACCGACACCAGTGGTTAAGTTAGTAGCAGAAGGGTTCCAAGCAAAAGCAGTATCACCTTGGTTATAAAAAAACTGCTGTATCTGAGTATATGCTACAGAAGTAGCAGCAGTCATACCAGTTACTGGAGTATGATAATGATATCCATCTGCAATAGTTGGAGCATTACTAAAAAATTGTCTCCAAGTTACAGTGCCAGCTGTAGTTTTCGAAAAATACACAAAAGCACTAATTTTATAAACAGAAGATGCTTCTAAACTTAATGAACTCGGTGTTACAAAGACATCATTATTTGAGGGACCAATTGGAGATATATTATCAGTTAATCTAAAAGTATAAACAGGAGGAATATATGCTCTACCAGAAGTGGAGTTTGGTGTATGATATAAGTAAGAACCATCATACTCAATTGCACCTACTTCTGGTGTTGCTAGAATGGTAGTTCCTACTCCAATTTTTAATGGAGCACCACCTGCAGCAGAAGTTGTTGCAGCACCTATGTGAAGTTTTGCAGTTGAAATTATTGTTCCGATACCAACAGAACCACCAATATAAACACTAGAATTGATACCAGCAACTTGGAGAACTTGACGTTCTGCTGTTGATTCGTCTGTTCCTATAAGGAAAATACCGTCACCAGTAATACGATGTCTGGGAGTATTACTGGTGACAAAAAGAATAGGTGAAGCATCTTGAGTGGTTAATCTCAAACTACCTCCACGATTAATAATACTAAAAGCACCACCATCTCCTGAACCTCGAATTATTCTTGCAGAATAATTAGTATATGTCGAAGAACCTCCAAAATCAATATAAGTATCAAGGGTAGTTGTTCCTGCCCCAATTTCAATATTTCTTCCATTATTTCCTCCAATCGATATATAAGTTGCTGCAGTTCCTACCCGTGCAGATCCAATAACAGTTAGTTCTACCTGCAAATTTGTGGTTCCAATACCTATTGAATTTGAAAAATAAGATTTACCAACAAAAGTGGAAACACCAGAAACATGAATATTTGTGGCAGTAGTAATACCAAGAGTCGTAATACCAGAAACTCGAAGACTAGAAGCAGTAATGAAACCTACTGTTGTAATACCAGAAACATGAAGATTTGTAACAGAGGCAATACCACCAATAACATTAGTTGCAGTAGATGCTATACCAACAAGACCTCCTACAAATCTAGTAGCAGTTATAATACCAGTAGTATTGATACTAGCAGTTGTAGAGAATCCAAGAGCAGTTGTAGCAGTAGATGCTGTACCAGTAAGACTTCCTTCAAAAGTAGTAGCAGTTATAATACCAGTAGTATTAATGCTAGCAGTTGTAGAGAACCCAAGAGCAGTAGTTGCTGTTGATGCTATACCAACAAGACCTCCTACAAAAGCAGTAGCAGTTATAATACCTGTAAATCTACCATTACCAATAACGTGAAGTTTTGATGTTGGATTTGTGGTTCCTATACCAACATCAGCATTAGAGGTTACAACAAATACTGTTCCAGTTGTATTGATACCTAAAGTATTTGCGGTTCCTACTTGAAGTCTCTGAAGTGGATTTGTGGTTCCTATACCAATATTTCCAGATTTAGTAAAAGTGAACCTTTGGGTTCCATTGTCAGTAATATCAATTTGATTTGCAGCAGACTCAAGTTCAATATTTAAAACATTTGTAGTTCCATTGTAAAATAATTGAACGTCGTCACTTGTTCCAAACCTTAAAGCATCAGAATCTAACAATGATATGGCATTACGAACAGTTAACGTACTATTTACTGTCAAATTGGTAAATTGACCATTACTCCAAGTAAAATCAGTATTTCCAACAACACCAGTGTTGTCAGTGGGTGGTAAAATATTTGATGCAGATACATCACCAGTTACTTGAAGTTTTGCAGTTCCTGTTACTGATGTAGATCCAATCAAACAATTCCCATAAAGATGATTGATCATCACCTTACCATCAGTAGAAACACCAACTAAAGGTATTCCATCATTATCATTAACGTTAAAAAATGTTCCTGTATTGTTTGCCATTTTTTTAATACCTTTATTGATTTATATTGTTTCCAACTTGATTTGTTGGAAATAATCTAGAGAACTTAGAACTTGGAGACCACACAATCCTCACAACACCTTGTCCTCCATTACCACCAATAGCAGTTCCATTACCACCATCAGCACCACCTCCTCCACCACCATATAGTCCACCAGCATTACCATTAAGAGAATTACCAGAACCTCCAGTCGATCCACCAGAACCAGCGTTTCCAGCACTACTAGATGATGAACCAGAAGAACCTTGCCCCAATACACCAGTTCCTCCACCACCTGATCCAGATTCAAATGGAGCACCACCACCACCTGCTCCACCACCAGAACCCGCATCTCCCACTCCAGTACTACCAGTTCCAAAGGTGGATCCACCAGTTCCACCTATTCCACTATAACCAGCAGCACCTCCACCTCCAGCACCAGAATTATTTGTTGCTCTACCACCAGAACCTCCAGTTGCTCCACCAATACTTCCAGAAATATTACTTCCAGTACCACCAACACCAGCATTGACAGTATCATTATAATTTGATGTTCCGCCTTTTCCTCCAAATGCTGTAGCAATTCCTACTCCAGATATTGAAATTGAACTGTCTCCACCATTTCCACCATTACTACCAGAAACTGCAACACCACCAACACCAACAATAACATCAAGAGTATCCCCAGAAGTTACTGGATAATCATTAATATATCTCAATCCTCCTCCACCTCCACCATTTCCACCAGAACCACCACTATCACATCCACCACCTGCTCCACCACCACCAATCAGTACAGCAGAAATCTTTGTTACACCAGCAGGAACTGTGAAAGTATTACTTCCAACAGTGGTGAAAGTAGTTGATAAACCAGTCATATTTAATATTTCTGTTCCAATCACCGTTGAACCATTTACAGATAATGAAGATGATGGATTTGTGGTTCCAATACCTAAATTATTTTGTATATAAGCACTACTTTGAACTTGAAACTGTTGATTTGCAGTTCCTGTTGGAGATAAACCACCAGAACCATCACCAATTATAAATTCACCGATAGTAGTAATTCCAACATATACTCTACCACCAGCACCTGCTGTTGAATTATCTTCTTTGAAAATTCTAAACAAATTGGTAATAACACCACTAACAGTATAATTATCAATATTCCAACGAATAGGAGTTCCAGTTTTTCCTCTTAAAATAAACTGCCCACCTTCACCAACAGTATCATATAATGATTCTACAGCACCATATACTGATAATTTTTCTGATGGATTTGTAGTTCCAATTCCAAGATTACCAGAAATATAAGCACCACTTTCTACTTGAAGTGCTTGATTTACTGTTCCTGTTGATGTTGCTCTTCCTACTAATATTGGTCCGTTTGTAAATGTAGAAATGCCAGTAACTTGAAGTTGTGTAATAGAACCAATACCACCAATAACATTTGTAGAAGTTCTAGCAGTTGCAACAGTACTAGAAACCTCACCAGTAATTGTTCCAGTAACTTTTAGATTTCCTTGAACATGAAGAGATTCTGTTGGATTTGTAGTTCCAATACCAACTGAACCACCAATATAAACACCACTACTAATACCAGTAACCTGAAGAACTTGACCTATTGTTCCTGTAGAAGTTCCACCACCTATCAATACTGGTCCATTGGTGAATGTAGAAATTCCAGTAACTTGAAGTTGTGTAATGGAACCAATACCACCAATAACACTTGTGGAAGTTCCAGCATTAGTGGCATAAGTTGCTATACCTGCTGTTGTAGCATAACTAGCAGAAGATGAATTTCCACTAAAACTAAGAGCAGAAACTATACCAGTAAAGTTGCCACCACCAATAACATGAAGGTTTGATGTTGGATTTGTGGTTCCAATACCAACAGAACCTGTGATAAAAGTATCTCCAGATACTTGAAGTTTTGAGGTTCCTGTTTGTATTCCAGAACCAACTAATATTGGTCCACTAGTAAATGTAGAAAGTCCAGCAACTGTAATAGATGTAAGACTATTTGTTATATTTGTCCCGTCTCCAAGAGCAGCATAAATTTCACTAAAGTTACTATTAATCTTTACAGCACCTAGAGATAAAGTATCTCCAGTAGTATCATTTGCTGAGGTTCCAGTAAATATTCCTAGTTTCGCCATTATTTAATAGACTGCCTTTTTGTTTATTTATGTGTTTGAATCAAATGTAATTCCACGAACAGTCATATCAAATGAAGCCCAGGTAGTATCACTAAATCTTTTGTTTATAGTATAAACAGCACCATCAGCAACAGATGTGATTGCTGCTCCTGTTGGTCCAGAATCTGAAATTACAGAAGAATATAATACCTTCTGACCTGTTTGGAAATTGTGATTTGTAAGATTGATGATATCACTATTAATATCGACAATACTACTAGTAGAACTATCAAATTCACGATAGAATATAGGAGTTTTGTTGCTAGTCAATTTGAAAGATTTACTTCCAATCACAGTATTTCCAGGAAGTCTTCTTCTAATTTTTACATCAGAAGTTTGAGTGCCAATACCTAATCTGTGTGGAAGATTTAATCTTATACTCCCAATACCAATTTCATTAATAACAGTACTATCTGAAATAAGTAAAGTGGAAAATCCCACATAATCACCAACCCTCAAATTGTCAGTATTGAGATTTATATAAAATGGATAGAAACTATTAAATGTAGCAGATTTTATTCCAATTGAAATATATTCATTTGAACCATCAAACTGACTACTTATATCGTCCATTATCAAAACCTTATTTGTTTTACTTAAAGTATAAGGTTTGAGTGCTAAACCAAAAATAGGTCCAGTTATACCAATACCAGCAACATTTGCTTCTTCTGCTCCAATATTTACTCTCTCAATTGAACCATCCTCAAATAAACTTTCTTCCTCTTCAGTAACTAATGATAAATTATTTCTACTATAAAATGAAGACACATTATCGAGATTTATAAGTAAATCTAAAGTGGAATTTGCAATTCCAACTTTCAAATCATTTTTTATTACACTTCCAATTCCAACATAAGTTAAAAATTTAGGAGCAACACTTATAATATCTAAATCGGAAAATTCTTTAAATCCTGCTGGGTGAATAACAGAACGAACTGGTTCTTTCCATACATCATAAGATACTTCACTCTTAATTGCATAAGAAAACTTTTGATAATAAGAATTGTCTGAAATTCTTTGTTGATAGTTATTTAAAAATCCAACTTCATTTCCAGCATCATTAACTTTATCTCTTGTTGCTCCAAGTATTGATTTTAAGTTAAACTTATTAACAAATTCAACAGTACCATTCAATAATGATTTTTCACCTTTTAATTTATTTCCAACTTCCAATTCACCTTTTGCGTCAATCAATCTCAATTGATTGATGTCATTATCCCAACCATTTTCCATAACGGTTGCAGAAAATACTGAATTTCCAGAATTATCAACTCCAGTAACTTTTTCTCCAGAAGTATAACTCAAATCATCAATAAGAACCATATTAAATTCAGGCATATCCTTTTTATTAATTACAACTCCATAACCATTACTATTGATATAATTGCCTTCACGATTTGGTTGATTCAAACTTAATGTATCTTTCACTCCAGTCATGCTGAATGTTACTGTGAAGTTTTCCAAACTTATTCCAGTTACAGTAAAGAACTTATATCCATAATCTTTTGAGTTGAAATTGTCTATTTTTTTCTTATTATTATCTTCTGTTTTTATTTGCCTACATTTTTCTATAAAGATTTCATCTCCGATAGCAAATGGGAATACAGTTTCTGTTTTTCCATACCCTGTTGTGATTAGTGGATATAATTGAGTATCATTTAATAATTCCAATACAACTGTAGAACCATCATCTTCTGCTACAATATCGTCAATCTCGTATCCATTAGAATTGTTTATGGGTACAATTCTTAATGGTGTGATTAAATCATTAGTGTTTTCAACAACTTTTACCCCAACAATACTTCCACTTTGTAATTCGGCAGATAACTTTATCTTATCATTTCCAATAACTTTGAGTGATGGGGCAGTATTGTATCCTTTCCCCCCAGTTGTTATACCAACATAATCAACTCTTGCAATATTTTTAATTTGAACTATTGCTGGAGAACTTAAAAATGGCGTTAATGTAGTATCAGTTGGGTAGTTAAAACCATCTTTAACTCTTTCTAACTGACTAACTTTTCCTATCGTAGAAGATGATGACCTAAGAATAGAATTTTTACCAGAAATAGTTTCAATTGAAGATATTTTTGGTAATTTTGTGTATCTTTTTCCACCAAAATTAACTTTTATTTTTGATATTGATCCAGAAGTATTAGTAGAATTTGTATCATAAAAAACACTTGATGATGTGTGTGAGGTATTCTCTGGTTTTGTATTCAAATTAAACTTGAATGTTGTACTTCCAATTCCTATAATTGGATATTCATTATTGAATGTACTAGGAATAATTTTAATTCTATTATTTGCTACAACTTCTTTATCGGAAGAAATTTGGAATAATTCAGAAGAAATCTGAAATAGATCTGTAGATGATTTTCTTGATGGTATTAAGTTATAGTATAGTTCATTTTGATTAATAATCAATTCCTTTTTGATATCAGTTGTGTTAGTATTTAATTTTCTATTATTATTGTCAATATATTTAAAACTTTCAATTTCTTTAGAAAAATTTGGATCTTTATACAATCTCAAATCCATACCAGGGGCATCAGTCAAATCAAAAGTTAATACATCTCCTCTTGTGAGACTGATTGGTGGATTGATGAGAGCAATACTATGAGTAGAAACACCAACATTTGTAAAACTAACACAAGTTCCAACTATTGTATCATAAAGATAATTTGATAGTTTTATTTTATCTGGATCTTGTTTTAGAACATAATAAGTATTGTTATTAGTCAATCCACCAATAACAGTATTTGTATTGGTGTAATAAACAACTTTATCACCAGTTTTTAATTTATTACCAGTTATAGTAATTTCATTTGTTTGTGTATTTACACCAACTGAAGAAGCATTAAAGTCAATTTTATCTGTTGTAATTTTTCTAAGTATAGTGTCGTATCTTAATTTTATTGTGTTTGAAAAACTTGGAAGTACATTAAATTTTATTTTATCATCTGTCTGTAATCCATGTGTTTGTGCTGTTGAAACAGTTACAGAGTAATTTTCAAAAGTTCCAGTAATTTTGGAATATTGTGTTGTTAATGAATGTGCTAATCCAATATTTGTTGTTGGTGAAAAGAAATATAATGAGTTATTTGCTGTTCCAATTCCTGTGGTTGTTGTAAATCCTAAAGTTGATAAACCAACATAGTTATTTCCTAAATTGACTGCATATACTGTTTGATTTTGATTTATTCTAAATGTAGAACCTGTACCAGTATTTGATGCTATAATTCCAGTTCCACCCAATCCAACATTATATGTTAATGATTGTCCTGTATAGTATTTGTGATTTGGTATATAAATTGAACGAGATGGAACAAATTTATCATATATTGATCTTTGAATAGAAATTACGGTAGTGGAGATTCCACCACCAAGAGTATGATTCGGTGAAATTTGGATACTTCCGATTCCAACACTTACAACAGTTGTTCCAACAGAAACATTAGTCCCAGAAACATAATCACCAAGTTGCAATGCAGTGGTATTGATTCCAATATAATTCACTATTCCAACACTAAATGTTCCAAAATCAGTTTTAATACCAACCAATTTATAGTAATTTGTTCCACTTGTTCCTATTCCTATTGTATTGCTGGGATTGAAATAAATGGTTTTATTCTCTATGATAGCATCATCATATTGTGAAGCATTAAATGTAAATGTATTTGGAAGTAATATAACAGAAACAATACCTGCAGTATGAATTCCAACATAATTCTGATATCGATTTACAAATAATTTTGATTCTGAAGATGAAATATCAATAACTCTTAAAGTTTCTGTATTAATTCCAATTAAGTTATCAACTTCAAATCCAGAAACATCATTTACAGAAATATAAGTTGTTACACCAGTAGTTGATTGGTTTGGAATATCATTTATTAAACCAACACTTTTTTGATTTACTAATATCTTTTTAAATCCTTGAATATAATTATAAGGACTAGAAGAAATAGAAGTAACTAAAATTTCATCACTTGTAATCAAATTGTGAGGTATTCCTGTAATTCCCTTTACTCTTGTTCCTTTTGTGATAAAAGTAACACCAGAAAAAGTAGATACACCAATTTGAATATTCGAAACTTGTTTTCCTTTAACTCTTGAAATTGCAGCAGATATCCCAGTTCCACCAGAAGTAGAATCATCAAAAATAATATTATCACCTGTTTTATAATCTTGGCCTGGATCGTAAATTGATACGGAATTTATACCAGAGGACTGTATTTGTTTTACTATAAATTCTTGTTTGTATTTTGATTCTACTTTATTAATTAAATCATAAGATGCATATGAAGAATTTAAATAATATGGACCAGTATTTCTTACTATATCTAAATCATTAAAATTCAATTCTTGATTGAATGATGGTTCAAAATTTTCTGTTATTGGCAAATCTTTAAACTTAGAACCAATTACATATGGATATTCTGGTTTTCCCCCCTTTTCATCAAGACTGAGAAAATATCCGTAATTAATATTTGGAAAATCACTATTGTCTATAAACATTCCATTATATTCATCCAAATCACCACCAGATTTTGCTTTATTATAATAAAAATCTTGAATAAAAAATCCAGAAACAAAATCAGAACCACCAGGTCTCAACTTTAACTCCTTCAAATCTTTTTCTAAATCACCATTTTTAATATAACTTGATTTTAATCTTATAATTTCACCTTTTGTGTCTTTTCCATAAGGACCAAAAATTGGATTCCCATCGTAAGCCCATCCTAAAATTTGATATGGATTTTTTGTTGTGGTTGGTGGTTCTTCTTTTCCTTTTTCGTCAATAGAATTCTTTAAATTTTTTCTTAATTTTTTAGAAGGATAATAATTTATAAATTGTAATCCAAAATCATCATTATCACTTGGTATAATAATACCTTCATCTTCAGAATTAATAATTGGTTTATTGATAAATGACTTATTTTTTTCAATTTGATTTATTTGCCATTCAAATACATTACCTTCAAATCTAGCACCAGAACCCCTTTTCTCTATGTCTAATTTTGTATTTGTTTTATCATAGTTTATTCCAGAATTAATAACTAAAACTTGAGTTATTTTTCCATTTACTATAGTTGGGTATAACTCAGCATATTTGCCACTTTCACTTCTAACAACGATGTCTATATCATTTGTATATCCTTTCCCTGCGTTTAATATTTGAACGTCAACAATTAAACCATCAGAAATAACTGGTTTTAATATTGCTTCTGATGTTTGTTTTCTTACAGAAACGAGTGGTTTTCTATGAAAGTTAATAATATCTGGTGTTCCATAGTTACTTCCACTATTTTCTATAAAAATATTATCAAAAGAACCAAGAACAATCGGATCCAAAGATGGTTCTACGATTGTTGTAGTAATTCCACTAATTGCCTCAACACTAATTTCAATTGGTGGATATGAAAATTTGTGAGTTCCCACACCAAAAGAATCAAAACTTATATATTTTTTATTAATATAGTTTTCTCTAGAAATATTTGTAGAAAGTCCAGCAATTGATAGTTTAAATTTATTTTCATCAACTACTGTTACGTGATAACTGGTTTGAGTTGACAACCCAGAAATTACAGTACCTGATGTTGTATATAATACTAAGTCCTCATTTTTAAAATTATGTTTTTTTGCAAAAATATAATCATCAAATGTATTAATGCCATTCGACTGATTATCTGCTGATAGTAGTGATGGAACTGCTACAAACCTATTTGAATAACCAGAACCACCATTTTTTACATATATTTTTGTTATTGTGTTTTTTGAATTTACTGTTTTAAAACTATGAACTCCAGAATATCCAATTCCACTAATTGAAATAGTATTAATTCCAGATATAGAATCATTTTTTGTATTATATAATTTTATTTGTGTTGTGCTGGTTACTCCAACAAAATACAAAGAACCATCAATAAGAGGAGATATTGAAGTATTTGAGTTCTTATTATAAAAAACTTCTTCCGAATTATCAAAATTATGATCTTGTAAAAAAATAATACTATTACTGTATATACTAGTTGCTTTAAAATTTGAAGTAATTCTTGTTTTTACTAAATTTGATTCTAATACAGCACCAGAACCATTACCACCAGTTAAAGTGATTTTTGGTTTTGATTGATAACCAATACCAGGAGATATTATTTTAACTTCATTTAAACTTCCTGTTATACAACCATTTACTGTAGCACCAGATCCAGAATTATCCTCAACAGTTAGTCCTGAAAAATTAATTACATCATATCCTTGTCCTGACGCATTAACATTTGCAGAGTCTACTTTTCCGTAGTAAATATTATCCTGAAAAGTAGTAGTTGAAAATAATTCAACACCATCCGCCAAAATACCTATTTTTTTATTGATTGTTTTTCTTTTTTCTGGATCATCAAAAAATTGTTCTTTTTTAGTTAAATTGAACTTTTTAAATATTTTTTGGTGTTCTAATGTTTTATCTTGGTAATTTGATTTTACAAAAGAATCTGCATTTCCTACATTTGAAAACTTAATATAATTTTTGGTATATAGATCAGTATTACTATAAGAAAGTTTAATATTATCATCATCATATTTTGTCAAAAAGTAAGTAGAACTTTCAATTCCAGAATTGGGAGAAGAAGAATAATAAATTTTTTCTCCAGTATAGAAATTATGCTTGGGGCAATATAATACACTAGTAACACCTACAGTATTCCCTACAACATAAATCAAATCTGGATTTGCGGTTTTAGTAACGTTTGTTTTTCTGTTTGTTGCATCAATCCTATCATTTGGTAATCCAGAAGAAGTAACATAAAAATTATCAAAATTATAATCAACATAAGTATTTTGTACTCCTGTTGGTAAAATGGAAATTGATGAAAAATAGTTATTATTGCTATTTGCTTTTCTGATTATTTTTTTAATTTCAGTTTTTGATATTATATTTAATTTTTCATTAATATCAACAAAATAACCACTGCCATTAGAACCATAATTGTTTACTGTTGCAGTTAAAACTTTATCATTTTTATCATCTGGATTTAATAAGTTAAATTTATCTCCGATAATAAAAGTCAATGTATCGTAAAAATATATCCTATTAGGAACATATCCATCATCTTCTGGTGTAATGGGTTTTATTTTATGAGTTGTTGGTATATTGTAATTCCAAAAATTAAATTCCTTTCTATCATTTAAATCAGTTCCAAATTCAGAAAGTTGTATTTTATCTCCAACTCTTAAACTAGATGTTTGCGAATAATCAATAGTATCAATAATGTTAATTAATCTAAATTCAACTTTAGTTCCATCATCTAGATATGAGTATAAAAAGTTTTCCTCTACTAGTTCTTCGCGAAAATTTAAATCCGCGATAATACCAGAAACTCCAAGAAATTCAGTTAAAGTTTTATCCGTATAAGTTAAAATTATTGGATTTGCTAAATTTGATGTATTTGCAAGCAAAGAACCACTTTTTTTAAATCCAACTGTGGAATCTACTATAATGGAAGTAGAACCACTAGTAACAGATTCTGAAATATTTGTTTTTTTGGTGGATTCAAAATTAAATATAAAAGAAGTGGAATCTAAAGAAATTTCATACAAATTTTTACCAATATATTCAGATTGACCAGTGTAGATGCCAACAGTATTTGTTAAAAATAAATCATCTACTGGCCTATATTCTACATTATAGATTGATGCACTAGCAGTTTTGCCATTTTTTAAAATTTCAAATATAGTTTTTCCTTTTAATTGTTTTCTTAAATCGTAATCACTAACTTTATATGTTTTATCTCTAACTATCTGTTCAACTAAAATATTTTTAGTCACCAAATAATTATTATCTGATGGCCTCAAAAGATAATCTTGTGGTTTAATGACTTGAATATCTTTACCGAAAAGAATGCTGAATAGAATTTTATACGATGTATCAGTTCCTTTTGTGGTGTAAAAATCTTTTGCTCTGGATAAAATGTTTTTTAAATTTAATCCTTTTACAAATTGCCTATCCTCAAATCCAGGTAAAAATTGAGTTTTAAACTTTTTAAATATTTGGTCAAAAAATAATAAATTTAAATTTGTTACTGATCCTGCAACACTATGAGATGATGAATCGGTGGATGAAAATACAAAAGATTCATTATTTTGATTTTGGTCCATTCCACTAAATCCACGAATACATCCAGTAAAACTATTTGTAGTAATACCAGTATATGTAATAATTTCATTATCAATTTTTAATAAACCATATTTTTGTGGAAATCCATTTGTATGATTGACAGGAATGATATCATCAAAGGATGTAATATCAGAAGAAATTGTACAAACTCCAACTTTGCTGTAAAATGTTTCATTATTAAAATTATCAATACTCTTATATTGTTGTAGATTCACTGCCAAATCCACAACACCAGTTTGATGTTCCTGAGAAATATAATACTGTTCTAAAAATTCTTTAAAAAGTGGTGAATCATCATTCAAAAACTCTGGAATTTGTGATTCAACAATAGATTGAATTTTTACTCTTTTGATTTCCGACATCTTATCTTGTATAATTTCCGTTTACGTAACTTGATGTGACCGCATATTGTGTTGCTGAAGTATTTTCACCAGATGTAATTACATCCTCCAACACACTTACCTTAAGATTGGTAGTATCTAGTTCCAAGTATATATCTTTTAATGCAAGGACATCATTTGATTCTGGTGTTGCTTCTATTTCAATCCCAGCAGTGCTTGTAGATGATGTAAATATTATTGTAGTTAGTTTAATCTCACCTCTCATATAATCTACAGTTCCAGCATTATTATTTACAATCACAGGAGAACCATCAACCAATTTGAAGAAAAATATAATTCCAGTTTCATCAGTTTTTGGAACATCACTCATATACAAAGTTCCACTAGTATCTTTTACTGTAAATCCAGTTGATTTGATATTATATCCTCTACCATCAGAATTTAATTTTTTAATATGAAATTCATTTCCAAAACATATTTCATATGTTGCTAATTTATTATATTCTGGTTGCAAATCTCTTCTAATCTTAATTTTGGTAATGTTGGAAGTAATAGATGTACTTGTATTATCAATCAAAGAAGAAACTTTACTGTATTTAAATCTACCACCAAAACTATTCAACTCGGTTGATTTGCTATATGATTCTAAATTTTTTACAACTCTTAGATTTAAATTGTCTGGATCTATTGTAGTACTTTTATCATAATAAACTGCTGTATCCATTTCAATATACATATATTTTAAATCAATAATCTCTGGTTTAATTCCAGCAATTGAATATTGTTTTAAATCTTTTTTAATACTATCTTTTGTAATTTGTGAAAGATATTTGCCATTTCTTGGTTTGATTGAAATATAAACTTTACCATACTCTGGTGGATCCAACTCATCCCCACCGTATGCCGTTACAGTATCCACATTTGGAAAAATGTATGGTATTAATCCTTTATAATCATTTGCGGTTACTGCACGGTATTGTGAAGCATACACTCTAGGTCCAAGATACTTGATAGAATCAATTGATTCAATATCATCACCATTTTCGGATGGTTGAGTGGTAGTTAATAAAGAAATATTGTTTGTAAGTGTGTTACTATTATTATCAGTTAAAACTCCAGAAAAAGTAAAGTTTGCTGCGTTATTTGCTTCTTTTCCATTTGTAATAATATAACTAATAAAAATAGTACTTCCACTGATTGGTCTTTTTCCTATAATATCATCACCAAATAAAATCTCATATTTCTCATCATCTATTTCTTGTGTTAGGAAAAGTCTTGAATTTTTATTTACTTGAAAAATATTTTTATATGATTGGTATTTTTCTGTAATAACACCAGTGACTTTTACACGAATTGTAGAAGAATCTACACCAGTATTTGGAATTGTAAATCTTTGATTTAATTGTGATTTATCTACAGTATATAACTTTGTTAAATATGAACCTTCGTAAATATCAATTCCAGTAAAACTTGCAAATTTATTATTATCAACAACTACTGTAATATCTTCTGGGATAGAAAAGATATAGTTGCCATTTTCAACAGCACCCAAAGCAACGATTCCTGCCTTTAAGGTAACTGTTTTTGAATTTAAACCTGCTGTATTGACCGTAAAACTAACCTTTGCCCTTGATGCTCTTTTAGATCTGGGAACATATCCAATATTACGTGCAAGGGAGACTACATTTTCTCGAAGAGTTGCACTATCAATAAAGGATTCATTTACTGCCATGTTTGTATTGAAGGCAGTAATATAAGAGTTGTATGCTAATACATCAATTAAACTTGAAAAATTAGATCCTTCAAAATCAAAATCTGTGAAATTACTATTTGTCCTCAGATAGTCCTTTATCTGAGTACGTAAATCATTAAAATCTAGATTTGTGAAATTATTGAAGGACATTATATTCTAGTTGGTTGTAAAAGAAACTCTATATTTTGAATAGGAACTGGAAGTCCAACAATATCATAAGAAATTTTTATATTTAACTCATTCGAATCTTCAATCGATTCAACAATCACATCTCTCACCACAATTCTTGGTTCAAAGTTACTTAATACTGTTTTAATTTCTTCATCAAGTATTGTTGAAACTTCTGGTCCATTAAGTTCAAATAAAGAATTATCAACAGAGGTTCCCAATAAATTATTGAAGAACCTCTCACCAATACGAGTTCTAACTAAGTTAATAACAGATTTTTTAATCGCATCCTCATTTTTTAATACAAGAACATCATTCGTCACTGGATGTCTAGAAAAAGACAAACTAATGTCCTTAAAACTTCTAGAAATACTAAGCATTTAAACAATGAGCATGATTAATATATCTATAATACTTTTTAGATTATTTTTCCGTATGTTGGTTCAGTTCCATAGTCCCAATCATCATAATCTTCATCATTTCTAATTCTTTCGTGCAATTCAGTTTGTTTCTTTAGATCGTGCTTTGGTGCAAAATCGTGCATAATCTCCTGAATAACTCTTTTTGGTTTTTCTTTATCAGTATCTGTAATGAGTTTTGATGTTCCCCACATCTCTCTCATATAATTCTTATCTTGATCAATTTGATAAAATGCCATTTTGGATCCTCTGTTTTTATATTTAAAAACAGAACTTTTAAGGAGGTTTCTATCTCCTTAAACTATTTAACGATCTAACTGACGAAGTTTGTAATTCTCTGAATTAAAATACTTTAACAGTTCTAATGCTACTAATTTTGGATTTCCTTCACCACAAGTATAAACATCTATTGCAATACAACCTTCCTCAGGCCAAGTATGACAAGAAACATGACTTTCTGAGAGTGCAATCACAATTGTAAGACCTTGAGGATGAAAACAGTGCTGAAAAATATTTAAAATTGTCATTCCAGCACGTTGAATGCCACGTTCCATGACTCCCTGAAGGGCAATACCATCGTTTAGAAGGTTGTGTTCTACGTTATAAACCTCCAAAAGAAGGTGATTGCCCATCGAAAACTGTTTCAATTCTTATATTTCCACGAAATTTTATTTATTTAAGATTTCCAATGGTTATTTGGTTGCTCCCACCAAAAATGAAGGTCTTCTTGAGTATCATCATAGTATAAACTAACAAAATCACTCTTAAAAGCACTATGAACGTTCTCGCATAATGCTATTGTATGAGCATTTGTATTCATTATCTGCATAATCCAAGAATAATTACTCCCACGAATAACTCCTGCTTCAATTAAAACAAAATTATCCCATTTTGTTTGCCATTTCATAAAGTTTTGAGTAAATTCATCTTTATAAATGCTTACATCTTCGTCTGGAAATGGCACATTGACTGCCTCAATATGAAAAATCTCCCCATCCATTGATAATGAATGAGAGAGATGTTGTGTTGCAATTGCAGAATAGTCGGGAGACACCATCAGAAAACAAGTATTAGATGGATGAATATCTAAATTTGCCATTTTAATCTTATAGGACATTTCCTGAATTAAAGATTTTTCTTTATCCTCAGATATAAAGAGAATTTTTTTCATTTACCGTCCTTGCCCTCTATATTTCTTACGTGCTGAATTACGACTCGTAGCACTATATTTAGTGTTTCTTCCCTCACCTTGACGAGTATTTTTTGGAACACTCGCAATCTGCATATCCTTCCGACTCTTTTGTGCCATTTTTTTAATTCTCCATCTAACGGTTTTTATAAGGGGTTTTTATAAGATCTCTCAGGCCATTAAAAATGCTCCTACAAGACTTATCAAAACCTCATAGGAGCATTATATCATAACGTATTAAAGAAGGTCAAGAAAGACCTTCCAAACACTTATCAGATAATCCTTGTCTTCTCGTGTCCAACACGAATCAAAGGATCACACCAAATCTCATATCCTTGCTCTTTTGCATCCAAACAGAAACTTACATCCTCTCCACACATATCTTGAACCTCTCCAGATTCAAAGACTTGCATCTTCGGTGCAAACCATGGATACTCAAGATTCTCAAATACTCCCTTCTTAATCAATACCCAACCAAATCCTGTATAATCTACCGTAAAAGGTTTACGACGCTTACTAATAGAGTCCAAAGTCTCATGATTCATTACACCACCAGACTTACGGAAATCATCTTCCTCTAACCAATGTGCAACAGATGTGGTGTGACCATCCTCAGTGCAATACCATCCAGCAGCAATATCCTTATCCATTGCAACAAGACGATAGAACTTCTCAGTATCAAATACAATATCACTATCAATCCAGAGTTGATAATCATACTGTAACTTGCCATCCCAAGGAATCTGCTTGGGTCCTCTGAGTACATTTGCTCCAAGACATTTGCATCGTGCAAAGTTTACCATACTCGAATAATCTTGACTAATCTGAATACTCGCACCACTTTGTACCAAATCAAAACAAAGTTGTACGAAGTTCTTCAAATAAATGTAAGATACTCCTCTTCCTGGAAGACAAAATACAATTGACTTCCCTCGAATCATCTCCTTTGCTGCTTCTAAGTTAAACTCTCCTTCTACAGGTCCTGTTGGAGATTTTGCTTTTACTGTAAATCCTTTAGCCATAAAAAATAATTTTTTCGATACTACATTATTTTACCACAGCAAATCATTCATTGCAAATGGTTTCATCCTTATTTAGTTCTACCTGAATATCCCCATCATTACCCCCAGATGTCCATACAAGTCCTCTGATAGTTTTCAGATTATTCTGTAAATCACTCTGCGGTACTTGACTTAATATCTCATTCCCATTGACTGAAATATTATACGTATTCATCCTCCTCCACCTTTCGAAGCAAATCTTCAATCTCCTCTCTCAAACTATCATTGATAACTAAAATCTTATCAGTATCTAACCGATGCTGAATTGTATCAATCAATAAATCTCTCTCATAATCATCAAAATCTAATCTCATTGTTCTCTCAGGGCATTTTTTATTATATATCCTTTTAAATCTTTATACAAAAAAATATTTGGAGTAAAATTTTTTATATGAAAGACAATTTCAAGGTCGATTTCGGTCCGTTGTAGGTTAGGGTAGTGTTGCGTTTTTATATACGGGGCAACGGTTAGATATAAGAATACAACAACACAAAATATAACTGTCAAACAGTGCTGTTTGATTATAATAAACGAACTATTATAATAGTTTACAATCAGTACTGTTTGATTCTTAACTCATAATAATGGGGGGTGGGCATAAACGAGGGGGAGATGTATAACGAATCATACAACACTGTGTGATTCTTAACTCATAATAATGGGGGGTGGGTATAAATGACGAAGTGCTTGTAAAGTGTAAGATAGGGAGACTACAAGTTAGTACACAGAACTGTGTACAACGAATAGTATAGCACTGTTTGATTCTTATGTCAAATAAATGGGGGGTGGGCATAAATCACAGAACTGTTATATTGTTGTGCTATAAGACGAATATATGCTTATAGTATAAGATAATCATATACTATGAGTATTGACGAGCATATGCTTATAGTGTGTGTATAACGAACTGTCATAGCACAGTGCTGTGTATAACGAAGTCTTATGACGAACTGTTATGTATAACGAAGTCTTATGACGAATAGTTTTCCACAGGTTTTCCCCAGTGTATAACGAACCCTGTGGAGTATAACGAATAGTTTTCCACAGGTTTTCCACAGGTTTTGAATAGTTTTCCACAGGGCAAATCTTATAAACCCTTACAAACACTACGACTACTTATAAACCTGTGGAAAACTTTGCCTGTGGAAAACTAACGACTTGCCCTATAGAAAACTGTTGCCTCTTGTGGAAAACTATTTTTCCACAGGCACGAAAGTCTTATAATAACTCTCAGTTTTTGTCAAGATGCCCTGTGCCAGTCCTATAAGGGTCTGTGAGGCACTTGACATTTTTTTGACCTTATGGTATAATGCTCGCTTAGACAACAAGACCCAGAGGCATTTAATGAAGCATAAACACACAATAACTATCACAATATAACACTATCATACTATCAACACAAAACACGTAACTATGTTTTTTAATACATTTATTTTAATTATGAAATGTAACGTAATTGTGTTCTAATTGATAATCTATGCTTATGAGCATGAGGAATAGTGTGTGAGAGAGTAGAGAGATAGACTCAATATCGCACATTAGATGAAGCAGCAATCAGTTCATTTTGAATATCTAGAACTTCGTATTCATCATCACAACTATCCATATCTACTGGTATAAACTCATTCAAGTTAATTGTGTTATCAGTGTAGATAGGAGCATGGAATAGTTCATTCTCTTCACCTAGTGTATAAACAGCACCGTGATCTTCTTTGTGTAGGATAAGCATGTTAGTTTCAGTAAGTGTTAATTAGTAAGACTTTGATACAGTGTTAATATAACGCAGTCCCCAAGAGTAAGCATCATCAGGATGTTTCAATGATTGTTGAACAGAATACTTGTACCCTTGTTTCATTTCTCTTTGAAATACCCATACATTCCATCTACCAGACTTTGATTGTTCAACAAAAAATGGTCTAGTTTCAGTAATAGGAAGAATACGCATTTTAGTTTTGTTGGCAGAGTTTAATAGCATCAGTGATGGATGTAGTAATAAACTTACATTCACCATTGTGATTACATACGGCATAAACTTTTTGTTGAGTGCTAATGTCGTAGGTGAAACGGATAGTCATTAGTTTGTTGTTTGAATGAATGTTTATTGAGATGAAATGATTTAATATTCAGTCAGCATCATCAAACATTTCTGCTTCCTTTTCGCATACTTTTTGATATTGTTTGAGAACTTGAATTGCGTTCATAACTTTTTCAGCATCTTCATCATTTTTAAGGTGAAGGTCATTTTTATTAGAAACAGATCCTTCACTCAAACTATACCAAAAATCATTATAGATGATATGATGAAAATGTTCTTGAAAACCAGATTCAACTTTCATTTTCCTTTGTTTGACTGTCCCCTTATCATAGCACGTTTTGCTGTGGTTGTCAAGGGGGTAACGGTTGTTATAGTGATTAGCATTCCTGATGGGTATAGAATCGGTTGTGTGATAGTCATTCATTTATCCCACCAGATAAAATAGTCAGTATTAGTTGAATCACCTTTGGTTTTCAAAGTAATTAAAGCACCGAAACCAATAAAAAAAGCAGTCAAAAGAATAACTTTCCACCATCCATCAGGCAGTTGTTGAAACAAATTAAGAATGGGAGTAATATCAGTCATTTGTTTTGATTGATGAATTGATGAAAGTCAGGCACCCACAAGATTTCTACTGGTCCTTCATGATCTTCATGCGTAAAGATTTCTCCCCATTCATAAAAGATTGCTCGGGCATTCTGTCTATGTTTCTTACCTTTCTTGTTGATGAGTTTGTGAAACCTTTGTTCAATGTGATCAAATGTAATATCTAATTGATCGTTGAGTTGTTCGTCAGTCATTGAATTAAACATTTGCAAGTGCAGATTTGTCTTGTTTTTGTGATTTGATTTGTTTTTTGAAGACTGACTTGTTCTTTTGATTGAATTGTGAAGGCAATTTTGTTTTACCTTGAACCTCGTTGATAAGAGCAAAACATTTGGTGAGAAATGCTTTTTCAAGTTTTTGTGAGGTTGTCATTCCTTCTGTGTTTGTTTGTTTCGGTCCCCTTATCATAGCATGAATCAGGGGTTTTGTCAAGGGGTCTACGGTTCTTCTACCTATCAGCATCCCTGATGGGTATGCTTACCGTGTGAAGAGTTTTTAGTATTTCCAGGGTAGAGTCATCAGTTCATCATCAGTAAATTGAACCCCATCATCAAGTCGTGCTTCGTTCTTATACAAATACCACTGCTTGAAGTTAGTGATGTGTCCTCTCAAATCACCATCACCATCTACAAAATACACAAGAACATCACAATACTTGTTTCTGTCCCAAGTGAGAATAGTGCATTTGCGAACTGGTGCTTTCTCAAATTCAGTATCACCAAGTTTTCCAATAGGATAATCGGTGTAGGCATCAAGCATTTGAAGTTCCTTTGTGTTGTGTGTAAAGATTAAACCAATTCCCAATGATAATCAACTGGATAACCATTATCATAAATCACTGTGCGTGAAATAACTTTTGCATCCAACATAGGTTGAATTGCTCGCATCCGTTGTGCGTAGTTATTCACAGAGTTGGTGTTTCCAATCTCTTCAATGATAACAGATTGTGCTTTGGTGAACTTCATCTGTTTTTGATTGATTACTCCGTAATCATAGCACGGGAAACGGGTCTCTGCTCATTTAGTGTGCCAGAAGGATTACTGGCACATCGTATCATGAGTCTCGTGTGGGACAGGATAACCTATACACCACACAGAGCACGTTGAGTAGAACCTGTTGCTTGACGATTCAAAGAAACACCAGCACCAACATTTGACCCAATAGCAGCACCTTCTCCACTTCCACCATTCATTTTACGGGCACGACCAAATCGCATCGTAGAGAGTTTATCACTCACTGCTTTTGCATCATCGTGAACTCGGTTCTCTTCTTTCTTCATTTCAAACAACCGAATTGCTACTTTATCAGCAAATGCCTTACGGAAGTTAAGTTTGAAACTACGAGAAACACTCTTACCAGTCAGATTAGATAGAATCTTCTCTGCTTGATGTGCAAGTTCTGCTTCTTTCTCCATTACTTGATTCAAGTAATCAAAATACAGTTTTACTTGAATCTGTTGTGCATCACTACCGATAATCTGTAGAGATTTCACATCACCATTCTTCATATATGCTTTTGCATCATAAAATGTTGCAATCGCATTCAAAAGAGTCGTAAGTGCATAGTTCGCACGTTTGAAAGTAGCAAACGACTCATCAAATACTTGAGTTTCAGTTGCTTCAGTAATCGTGACACCATACTGTTTGCAAAGTTTATCAATCATCTTTGCAGCAGCATCTGCTTCACCATCAAAAGAAGTTCCTTCCTGAAGTTTCAGGATAGACTGAATCTTGGAGATGACTTGTGAACGGTCCATGTTAAAAGAATGAAGATTGAGACTTGCGTGGGACTTGCTCCTCCCACTCCTTAAGAATACCACACTTTCAGGTCTGTGCCCGTTTAGTGTGCCACTAGAAGAAGTGGCACATCGCATAATGAGTCTCGTGTGAGATGGGTTACACTTCAGCAAAAGGATTCGCAAGTTGTGGAATCGTATTGAACTCTACAACCTCATAAGGAATTGAATGATTGAGATAGTTCTCAACTTCAAGACTCATCTCAATACGATTCACAAACTTCTTGGATTGTGTTTCACCTTGAAACGTGAGAGTTTTTAGAAACCACTCTTTGGATACATTACCCATTGGTGTTTTGATTGGATAAAAATCAACCACCATTGAACCAGTTTTAGATTGAAGTTTCATAATTCAGAATTGAGTGTCAAACACATAACCATTGCCGTTGAAAACAACATCCAGATTTTCAAATGATGCTTCCCAATCAACTTCCATAAAACTTGGAACTTCTACACTATACACATCAGAAGTGTATTGTTCAGCATAATCTGCTTTGGAATCATATTGACCCCGATAAGCATCTTCAAAGTTGGATTGTGTGAAAGATTGAAGACCAAACTCTTCAATAAAAGCATCTACTGCACCGTAAGAATACTCTTCACCAGCAACAACATAATCCTCATAATATGTGCGGAAGTCTGCTTCAGAGTTCGCATCAATGAACTCTACAATATCTTCTAGAGCATAAGAATCTTCTAGAAGTTCTTCAATTTTGCTTACAGTTTCCTGTTCGTAAACTTCTTTGTAATTCATAGTGAAAGGAACGGACATTGGTTTTCTTTTGATTACTCCGTAATCATAGCACGGGTCAGGAGGGTTTGGGCAATTAT
>Ga0209500_10000233_pt1 | contig 50975 bp, 43 predicted proteins | sample S_140212_EF_Meta_FD_187323 | JGI IMG/M metagenome (GOLD analysis project Ga0209500, IMG submission 187323) | Freshwater microbial communities from Lake Simoncouche, Canada to study carbon cycling - S_140212_EF_MetaG (SPAdes) (version 2) | ecosystem: Environmental > Aquatic > Freshwater > Lake ... | reverse complement strand
TTTATACTCTAAACCTCCCTCTTTTCGTAACCCTAATACTCTCTTTCGCGCTCTTCAAAAACCACCACACTTTTACACTTTCAATCTACTACACCTCTCTTTTCCTCTTATTCGAGTTTATACTTCCCTTCTTCATAAACGACGCTTGCCTATAGTGCGCGGTTCAAGCTTACAGCCTTACGCCTTTTCTGCACCAAGTCCATCGTTACCGCGTCCCCCCCAGCTCCCCAAGCAGGGTCGTTTTAAAAAATTTACCAACTTTTTAAAAAAAACATTTAAAAAAAAATCGGTTGCTCCAGCTCCCCCGGCTATCATACCACAGCAACCCACTGTTCCAACATTGTCAATCCCACCGCCTGTATCAAACACCACACCTATTGGTATTATCGCACCCAGACCTTCACCGAAAGCAGCTACCAGGAGATACAGCAGACGTCGCAAACCAACTCGTACATCCTCGTCACCTCATAGCAGTGATAGCGAATTGTTGCATAGAAGATTAATATCTTCGGATTCTCCTTCCACGGAAAGAAGTTTGAGCATTGAGGAGGGTTCTGTGCCGAGAAGACGTTCAAAATTAGCGATAACTGCCCATGATGTAGTCAGAAGACTAAAAGAAAAAGAGGATGACATAAGGGCTAAAGAAAGTGCAGAATTAAAAAGAAGAATGCCTGTATTATATGCAATGCAAAAGGGATTTAATTATGCAAAAACAAAAACTAAAAAAAAATTTGATTCATTTAGAAGAAAAAGAGCAGAAAGAAAAGAAGCCGAGTCGTCTGTATCATCAGAAGAACCAGACAAAGACAGTGCAGAATTAAAAAGAGTAATGCCGGTATTATATGCATTACAAAAAGGATTTAAAAAACTACGCCGTACAGCCAAGGGTCATCGTGCAAAATCGAAAAAATCCATAGCTGTTGCGGCAACAGCATCTCCATCCCCGTGGTCATCGACATCATCTTCACACACAAAGCCACCATCACCGCGACCACGCTCGGCGGCTACCCGCGTAAGGGGGGAAGGACCGGGTGCTTTTGCACTATTATCTTCATCATCATCGCCGTCACCATCAAAAGTAGTACCCGTTGGTGTAAGGAGGAAAGGCGCAGTAAAACTACCTTCATCTGCATCTTCATCATCATCGCCGTCACCATCAAAAGTAGTACCCGTTGGTGTAAGGGGTGATTTTGCAAGAGTATCTTCATCTGCGTCTTCATCTTCACCATCCGCAGCATCACCGCCACCAGTACGTGCACCTAGTGCATTCAGAAGAAGGGCGGCACTGATTGGTTCTACCATAGCTAAGGGAGTTGCTGGTATTAAAGCAAAAATTGCAACCCGAAAAAGAAATTCTCAAGCAACTGTAATAAGTCGTCCTGTAGCCCCAGCTCCTCGAAGTGGGATACTGGGGTGGTTAAAGGGAAAATTTTCTGGTATAAAAACTAAAAAACGTTATTCGGCTGACCCCGCAGGCGCGCGCTTGTTAGCTAGAAATAGTGGGTCTTCATCTGCGTCGTCATCAGCATCCCGTCATTCGTCGTCATCTCACAAAAGAGTGCCCGTTGGTGTAAGGGGTGCTTTTGCAAGAGTATCTTCATCTGCGTCGTCATCCGCGTCCCGTCATTCGTCGTCGTCGCTAAAAGCAGCACACGTTGGTGTAAGGGGTGCTTTTGCAAGAGTATCTTCATCTGCGTCGTCATCTGCATCTTCATCTGCGTCACGTCCAGCACCACCCGGTGGTGTAAGGAGTGCAGTTGCGGCAAGACTATCTTCATCTGCGTCGTCATCAGCATCCCGTCATTCGTCGTCATCGCCAAGAGCAGCAGCAGCCACTGGCGTAAAAAGTAAAGGATTTATGGGATGGTTTAGAAAAAAAATTGCTAGTAAAAAAACTAAAAAAATTTCTTCAGGTCAATCAGCAAAAGTAGGCTTACTAGCTAGAAATAGTGGGTCTTTATCTGCGTCCCGTCATTCGTCATCTTCTGCGTCACGTCATTCGTCCTCTTCTGCGTCGTCGCATCCACAATTACCGCCAAGAGTAGCGCAGCCGGTACGCGCACCGGGTGCATTCAAAAAAGGGATGGCTAAATTCGGCGCTGCTGTAGCTACGGGAGTGGCTGGTCTTGCAGCAAAAATTGCGACTCGAAAAAAAAATTCTCAAGCAAGTGTAATAAGTCGTCCTGTATCCGAGTCTCCTCGAAGTGGAGTAGTAGGATGGTTTAGAAAAAAATTTGCTAGTAAAAAAACTAAAAAACGTTCTTCGGCTGATCCTGCAGGCGCGCGATTGTTAGCTAGAAATAGTGGGTCTTCGTCGAAGTCGTCATCCGCGTCCCACCCTTCATCTGCATCCGCGTCCCGTCATTCATCTTCTAGATCATCTCAGCCTTCGCATGCTGTAGCAGTAGCGTCAGTTCATTCATCCCCTCGTTCATCCGGTTCTGTTCATTCCGCACCATCTTCTTCTCACGGTAGTGTTTCATCGCACGCGTCACATGTCTCTGCCCCTGCTTCTCCAAAAGGAAAAGGCTCTGCATCACCTAAACACGCTGCTGTAGTTATGCATGTACCCCCTGCAAATGCGTGGTCTTCTTCGTCATCCGATGGCAGTCCCAATCCCGCCAAAAAAAAGTTTATGGTTAAAATTAACCCACATCCACCATTAGCGGTAGCAGCAACAGCAGCAGCAGCACAACCAGTAGTAATATTACAACCAGCCTCTTCAAAAGGAAAAGGCTCTGCATCTTCTGCGTCACACCGTTCGTCATCTTCTGCGTCACGTCGTTCGTCCTCCTCTGCGTCGTCGCAGCCACAATTACCGCCAAGAGTAGCGCAGCCGGTACATGCACCGGGTGCATTGAAAAAAGGGATGGCTAAATTCGGCTCTGCTGTAGCTACGGGAGTGGCTAGTCTTGCAGCAAAATTTGCATCTCGAAAAAAAAATTCTCAAGAAAGTGTAATAAGTCGTCCTGTATCCGAGTCTCCTCGAAGTGGAGTAGCAGGATGGTTTAGAAAAAAATTTGCTAGTAAAAAAACTAAAAAAATTTCTTCGGATAAACCATCAGGAGCACGATTATTAGCTAGAAATAGTGGGTCTTCGTCGAAGTCGTCATCCGCGTCCCGTCGTTCATCTTCTAAATCATCTCAGCCATCGCATGCTGTAGCAGTAGCATCAGTTCATTCATCCCCGCGTTCATCATCTGGTTCTGTTCATTCCGCAGCAGCAGCAGCAGCACAACCAGTAGTAATATTACAACCAGCTTCTCCAAAAGGAAAAGGCGTTGTATCACCCAAACACGCTGCTGTAGTTATGCATGTACCCCCTGCAAATGTGTGGTCTTCTTCGTCATCCGATGGCAGTCACAAGCCCGCAAAAAAAAAGTTTATGGTTAAAATTAAACCACATCCACTAGCAGCATCACAACTAGCGCCTGTAATATTGCAACCCGCTGTTACACCGCCAGCACAAGCTTCTCCAAAAGGAAAAGGCGCGGTAGTAGTCTCATCTTCACCCAAAGGTTGGGATGCACCCTTGCCTGCGTGGCTTTCTCCAGACATGATTAATGCCGCCGCCATAAAATCAAGGAAATCATCGAGTAGTGATAGTGGGTCTAGCAAAAAACCCAGAAAATTCGCCAAAGCAGTCATGAGTAAAGTTCCAGGGTCTAAGTCCTCTCTATTTGTTCCCACAATAGCCCCTCCACCCAAATTTGTCGCACAAGCAAGCATGTTAGGATCGCCTCTAAAAAAGTCGAGTAGATCATCATCAGGTTCTATTATAACAGATGGATGGGGTCTACCACCAAATATTAATACAGATGTGGGTTCTGCCGTCGCTCAACATATAAATTGGGGCACTCCTAGAGTTTCACCTGTTAAAAAGTCGGGTAGTTCATCTCCAAAATTGTCAAAAGCTGTGCCTGTAATAATTCAACCCGTCGTTAAACTGTCAGCAAAAGCTTCCCCAAAAGGAAAAGGTGCGGTTGTGGCAATGGGTTCGTCTGCATCGGAATCTCAGGTAGACGCAATTGGCGAAAAAATTTTAACAGATTTATTAAAACAGATAAAAACTGAAGACAAAGTAAGAAAAAGATTAACTAGATATTATAGGTTACTTAGAGAACAAAGAATACCTGAGGCTAAAAAATATTACAGAAAACATAATTTATCAAATCATATAGATTATGGTATGATTGGAGATATGGTAGAAGTTGGCAACTCGCCATCTAATGTCGTAGATATTACACCCCCAGGCTATTCACCATCCAATGTCGTACATATTTCGTCTTCTGACGAATCACCAAGTGGGAAAAAAATTCAACCATTATCATTCGGACAAGCGTATGAAAAATTGAATTTACCAGTTAAACATACAAGCCATAAAGGCGCTGAAGTAGTAAGCAAATCAGACAAAGCAGACAAATCAAGCAAAGTAAGCAAAGCAAGTGCTAGTAGTTTGGATCAATTACATAAGAAAGTGATGAACATCGCTGTTTCTCCAACATTTAAAAAACATAACCCCGATCATGGTGGGTGGGCGGGATAAAATTAACCGTATGCAATGCGTGTTTGTAAATTTTACCAAAAAAATAAAATAAAATAAAACATATAACTATTCCAATATTTTAGTTATATGTTTTTGTTATATTCGTATATATTATACATAATATGTCTAATCATTTTCCCATTTCATATTCGTGCACCCCCTGCAATAATACTAGATACTTACATTCCGATCGTCATAAAACAACTAATAACATTTATATACGTAACATAATAAATGCAACAAATCTAAACAGTCCAATATTTATATTTACTAAAACGCCAAATACCAATGTAGATAATTATAAGTCATCTTATGGTATCCCATTTGAATGTGTAGAACTAATCCGCCGTATTTTATCGAAAGAATGTAACTACACATTTGCATCCGTTATTGACGCCGAAGATATGTTTTATTCGGTAAACACACTATATAATATTCACGAAATGTCAACAACTGTTCCGCTAATAACGTATCAATTTCCATATGGCATTGATTATGTCGATGCATATAAAAATTCAAATAAAAAGATACTATCGTGTTTAAGACCGGGCAATATTTTGTTCTGGAGAAAAACAAGAGACGAAAATTTCATGTACGGACATGTAGCTATTATTATTTCTGCGAATGATTTCCGCGTTACATTGGCGCAACAGAATAGCGACCCTCCTATAAAAAATTATAATACCGCCGAATTAGTAGATATGATAAATCAAGAAGACTCTCAATTTATAGGAATAAAGGTACTACCTAAAAATTTATCCGAATATTTATCACACAAGTTAAAAAACATACAAATAAAGCATTTTGATGTGTGATATACAAAATGGAGGCGATCCGCAACGTTAAATTTATTTTATGGGTTATTATTTCGTGTTTTTTACTTATGTGTATGAACGGAACGGAAAATTGAAGTAAAATAAACCATATAAATTGATATATAAGCACAACAAGAAAGAAATATTTTCCAGTTATCAGAATCAAAACAATGCAAACTTCACTCGCTCTCGTTTCATCAAGCAAGCCGGCAACCATTGCAAACGGAGACGGTGAGTATAACCGTGGTATTTTGAATATTACCATACCCCCCATTGTAGTCGAAGGGGCGAATGCTGTTGTTCGCCAAAAAATGCGATTTATCATGTATGTATCGATTGACGCATCTGGGTCGATGGGGGAGACGGCAACAAGACGCGGACAAGCCCCACAAACAAAAATGGATTTCGTACATTCGACTGTTAAAAATATGATTGAGTATATTGCATCCCAACAAGATGAAAATCCGCATGCGGAATTCTACATTGCGGTCGTGAGCTTTGACTCGCGCGCTTCGTGTGCCATCATGCCTTGTCTCGTGACCGGAGAAAACAAGGACCAACTCATTGAAGTGGTGACGAACATTCGCCCCGGCGGTGGAACAAATTTCGAGAAATGTTTTCAAGAAGTTGCGCGTCTCATGTCTGTCGAGGGCGACTACGTGAAACCTGACGCGAATATTTCCGACGAGTTTACCGAGCGAATGCACATTTTCCTAACAGATGGCGCAAACAATGAGGGAAATACACGTGTCTCGCATCTTGCGTCGTTGTTAACCCCCACTTTTGAGATTCCGCAGAAACCCGCGACGCAAATCATGATAGGTTATGGACCAGACCACGATTCCGCGATGCTTCAGAATCTCTGTACCCATTTCCCCACGTCAAAGCAGTGGTTCATCGACGATGTGGAGAAGACGGGTTGTATTTTCGGCGAAATCTTGTGGTCGGCAATGAATGCGGCATACACCAATGTGGTCATTTCGTCAAACGTCGAACTGTACGACTTCGTCACTATGTCATGGAAGAACGAAATGCGGATTGACAATCTCATTTACGACTCGTCGCGCACATTCTTTGTTCGCGTTCCATGGAATGTTGACGCAGTTGTGTGTGACATGGTGTGTTTCTCCACCGAGTGTTCCAGTTCTACGACGCACAAAACCGAGAAACAGCTCGTGTATTTGCCAGAGCCAAGCGAAGAGGCGGAGGTGGAAGTGGAGGTAGGCGGCGTTCCTGCATCTACCGCGGCTATCAATGAGGATGTTGAAAGAGAGTTGTGGAGGCTTGATACTATTCTCGCCGTGAATGAAGCGCTCGGATTTCTCCAATCTCGAAGGTTAATGACATACGGCGAGTCGATGAATGAAAAGACTCGACTGATGGAGGTTGTTACAGCGTTCCAAGAAAAAATCATCGCATACATCACCGCAAAGGGTCTAACAGAAGACCCTTTCATGGTTCAACTCGCCGACGACTTGTTCGTCTGCATTAGCGGACTCATGTCGGTCTCCGTTGGCGAAAGATATGTCGCAGCGCGTCAGGCATCACAAATTCAGCAGCGTTCGGTCACGGTTAATGATATTACGCCACTCCAATCGGACATCTTGAGTTCTATGCCTATGGATGCCAATATTCGTCCTGTTGCTCGTGGATATGGATACGCTTGTGACGTAGAAGTAGATGACTCGTGTTATGATTACCCACCACCTGCACCTGTACGCGCCCAATCTAATGGTGGGTGTGTCGACAACGATACACCTGTCACACCTACTAACGCGGCGACAACAAACAGTGCCGAGACCGAAGTTGTCACGGAAGAGAATGAAAAAATTGTATCCGACTTCACTCCATCATCCCGCGGCGTTGGTTCTAGGTTGCGACATTTATCTCGCGACGCTATTCTTGGCATGCGTGGAAATCATCGTGGTCATGGAGGCGAAGTTGACTGGGATAATGGATGCGATGATGCGAACGACCAAATATTCTCGTGTCACGCGTCTCCGGGGTGTGAACGTATTGGAAGAATGCTTTCAGCACCAAGAGTGAGCAACAAGTCCATCGCACCAGACAGAACACCGTCCGCGCCATTTTAAGGAAACCGACGAAAGTGTAATATTGTGAATATATATATACAGGAGGGATAAAATTATATATATTTTTTTTGTTTCGTGGGTTTAAGTATAAATAATATAATATATGGCTATTTTTAACTGTATATATATATATATATTAATAAATCAATATAAAATATTTTTATAATATATATTATAGCATATATATTATAGCATACTTGAAAATGAATCATACAACCACAGTAAGCGTACACGAGACTTGCGATTCGCCAGTTTATGTAGAGACGTCGCCGGTCTCTTCCCCCGTCGTTATCTCGAAACACCGTCAACATGAATGGGCTGCGCATGTTACCGATAAGTTGATACTACCCGAGTTGAATGAATCAGATATACGCGGAGTTGTCGAGTCGGGTAGTTCGAACTCCCACAACGACCCCTCTGCAAGTGCAACGCATACGACGACTCCCGATACGCCACACGTTAAGTCGGAAGAGACACATGGCACTGAGATGGTTACAGTAGTAATAAAAGATTTCGCATACTGTAAGGAAGAATTCTTGAAAAAAATCAAAGAAAATAATGTATCTGTTTCTTCTGAATCGATGATGCGTCTTCTTCGCATAGCTATGGTAATAGTAGAACAAACAACCGAGAGTGGTAGTAAAAAAAAGGAATTTGTAATAACATTGCTTACAGAGTTAATAATGTCATGTGATGCCATGTTGCCAGACCATAAACAGGAAGCTCTTAATTTGATAAAAGGCGGTGTCGTATCTGATGCTATTGATTTTCTTATTGACGCAACGAGAGGAAAATTCGATGTTAACAAGGTGGAGAAAATAGCCGAAGAAGTGGCGAAGTCGTGTTTTACGGCATGTTTGGAAAGATTTTTAAAAAAGAAATGATTTCATTCCATATTCTTAATCTTTGCTATTTTCGACTTACATACGGGGCATTCTTTTTTTACTAATTTCTCAGTACATTCATAACACGATATTATGTGATTACATGGCTCATATTTAATATTTTTCTTATATTTATAGCAAAGTATACATTGTTCATCTTCGTCACCCGTTTCGATAAGTGTTGGTAGTACCCCCGCAAATATATTGGTATTTGCATGTGTTACAGCCAAGGGTGGGATAACAACAATGCCGGGGTCCATAGTTATTCTTGTAAAAAAGCCAAGAAATCCTATGCGCGCGTACTCGTTATCGCAAATTCTTATACGCGTAGCTAATCTGTCATTTTTTTCATAATAAACGCTATTGTTGTCATTGCGCGACATCGAGAATATTATATTTGGAGGCAGTTCGTCTATATCAATCGTAACAACGTTACTGTTATCAAACCCCGGGGGAAAAGCAAGATATGTAGAATATTTGGACATGTAACATTTACGCGACGCGTTTGTATCATATACAAAATCTATATATGCCCACGCCTGATAGTCCCGCGACTTTACCCATCCCGCTCCATTACGACTTCTAATCCCCGTAACACCTTCCATTAAAAATATATATATATCGTTCATATCTACAATTGGGTATTTTGCATTCGCATTACGCATAGAGCTGTCTAGTTTAAAATATGTAGGCATATATGGGTCATAGTGGTCTCCCTGAGCATCGTTCCGTCCATCGCGAAAAATAGTTATTCCGTTATCATGTGTATACAGCGTCTCTCTATAATAATGGTATCTAGATTTATACGCGATATACGCTTCTTTTTGTTGAGAGTTAGCCGAAGACCATACGCCGTCAATATTTACGCGAATGTCAGAATTGTCACTGTCATATGCATGTGCCATCGTATTTAGGATAAAAAAATCAGTATTTTATATATACTATAAATTATATTTAAGTATATATAAAATGTTATTTATAAATCAAAACCGCGTGTATGTGGGGTGTATCTGGATTATGGTAAAACCGCTGTTACTGTAGTTGGTCCAAATATTGACGGGATACTATATTTACCGGAATCATCTTGATGATATTTTGCAATTACGCGCTTCGGGTATTTATCTATTTTCATGATGTCTTCGGTGTCGTATACGTTACCGGCTTTGTCAATATAATATATAATCCCTTTAATGTCCTGTGCCCATATATCGACTTTTACGTTTTTTGTTGTAGCCGGTTCGCATTCGACTTCGTCTATAATACTGTGTGGTGTTCCCTTGATGTGTGTTCCACAGTACGTCTCGCCGTCTTTTTTGCGTCGCGTGCACTGCTCACCATTTGCCCTTTTTGCACAACATCTTTCATGTATTGGCACAACACTTTTGATGCGCTTTCGTTTCATAAAATCGTCCTTCACGAGCCGCAACTTTTCGTAGTTATATATAAAACCAGTCATAGAGTTACATTGTAATTTCGCGTTATCGATTGCGCGAATAAGCTCATCTCTTGTTGATGTCTCGGTGACACCAAGTGTGCTACCAATTTCTTGTAATTTTTTAGCTATACCGTTTTTAAAATCGATTGTATGATCTTCAATTCTTTTGTTTATGCGTCTTTCCATTTTGTCCGGAGTTTTATATAAGGTTCTTATTATTATATACATAATTTCTCTTTATTTCAATTTTACATATATTATATTAAAACAATATGGGTTGGTGGGGTTAGTGAGTTGTCGTATTACATGAAGATTCCGTCATCGTCTTCTGGTAGTTGGTTTTGATTTTGTTGTGAATTTGCATTGAGGGGTTGAGTGTGTTGAGTGTATTGAGTATTTATTTGAGGCATTGTTGTTGCGACGGGATCTATCTCGTGTATTTCTATAACTTGGTTTATGGCGTTATTGTCAATATTGTTTTGGATGCGAGGCGTATTTAAACCGACGACGGAGTTGTGTGTAGAACCGCCCAAGCTCGGAGGTCTAGAAGTGAGTTCATTATTGCTATGATTGGATGTATTGGATGCATTTGAACGATGAATATTATTTGTATTGGTAAAAACAACATCTGCGCTAGCTACAAGTAAAGATGTATCTAAGGTATTTGTAAAGTTAACGGGGTTAAATAATGAATTTGATTGTATAGAGCGTTGAGATACACGAGAATGCTGAGAATGATGAGAAATTGCAGATGGGGGGCGAGACGGTTGTTGCCGTTGTTGTTGTTGTTGTTGCTGTTGTTGTTGTTGTTGTTGTTGCTGTTGTTGTTGTTGCTGTTGTTGTTGCAACATAACTAGTTGTTGTAAATGCGCTTCTGTAAGCGGAAGAGTATTAACGGTATTATTTGTAAGGGATGGTGTCATTCTAATATTTGCACTTGAACTACCGGATGGTATACTATTATGCACGATATTGTGAATTTCGCTATTGTTAACACCGTCTACTACAACATTTGTCAATTCAATAACAGAATTTTTTCCTTTTCTATTATGATTGCGACTACTATTATTAGACTTTCTATTTTTATCATTCATTTCGGTCTCTACTGGAGGGGGCGTATTACCTTTGATTAAATTTATTCCTTTATTAAATAGATTAGATACAGAACTCATAAACCCCGATGATCCACTACCCGATGATATGTTACCATCGTTTACATGCTTATCATTATTCCCACCATTACCGCCCGAATGCCCACCTCTAGTACCGTGTCCACCACCGCGACCGCCGCCACCATCATCATCGTCGTCGTCGGAATCATGAGAAGACCCACGAGACCCACGAGACCCACGAGACCCTCTACTATTACTTCTTCGTCTTCGCCTACCTCTTCCTTCGTCGCCACTAGATGAGTTTTCTCCATTTATAGTTACTTGGCTCAACCCATTACATAAATTCGGCGTGTGAGCTGAAAATTTAATTTTATTAGACGATGCGTCCATAACGCCATAGTTTTTCTTGAACATTTCCACAATCTCGTCATCAATAAGTGGCGCAATATCATGTAAATTTTTAATATCTGTTTTAATAATTTGCAACATATCTTTTGCCGATATTCTCTGGTCTCTTTTCAACGACAGTTCAATCATTATTTTCTTATTTATTTGTTGAAACTGTAATGAACATATTCTATGTGACTCAGACCGCTTGCCTAGCTGAAAATATGTATCAATTGATTTGATTATACCTACAAAAATACTACTAACACCTAAAATAATATTCATTTTATCGTACCCTATATCGATACCTGTTGCGAAACCGATTGCACTTGACAATATTATAACGGGTATATTTATGTAGTTCGAACGTTCGCTATACTTTTCAAAAGAGTAGCGATGTAATATTGAAAAAGACTCGCACTCTTCTGCGTGTATTTTTAATAAATATTCCAAATCGCTATTGTAGTCGATAATGTCTGTCATAAAATATTATATATTATGTGTATATAATATTTTTTCCATAGTCTTGCAGTTTATCCTTAAATAAACACGTTTGTGTCATTTTTATTTATTTGACGAATTAACGCATTTCTCACCAACACTCATACGTCTCATAGTTTAATCTTAGCCTCGCACATCATATATTAAGGAGAGCAGACGACCTCGTGTCATTCAAAACAAACCAAAAAATTATCAATGCATTTCCCCAAATAATGTAAGAGTCATAGGAGCTTCTATCGACTTCTAAAAAATCAAGGATTGAAAAAATTGCAGGATTTAATAAACAAATAACTAAAATTAGTATAGCCCATGATTTTAAACTCCCCATTCCCATTATTACTTGTATATATTATATTATTTTATATTTTTTAAAATCATATTCATAATTATTTGGTATATCTTTCGTATCTATATAATAATAGGATAGAGGGGTCTGAAATATGTATTCGCTTATACATATACGCATTGCTAAATACTGTATGTTTTTTTGCGCACCTCCTTCATATAACGTGTCAACAATATCATCATTCTCGGAGTCATTCATATATATAATGTTACTCATCTCATATTCGCCCTCGCCCTCGCCTTCGCCATCACCCTTCTTTTTACGGTTACTGTCTGATTTTTTAATAGGTATTTCTTGTATACCATTATATGAAGAGTTATAGTCTTCTATCCATTTGCAGTCATTGTCTCTAAATTGCGCTGTCATTTTTTCGACTGCATTTGTACTAGAAATATATTTCGCCATTTCCGACTTATCCGGCTTGTCTTTTTTCAAAAACATCTTCATTTTCCCCGGATAAATCACAAACCGAACAAGTCCACCCTTTGCATTCTTTTCGCCCCCATCGACGTCGTAACATGCATAGCGCATCGCATTATATAAGTCCGTAAAATAATAAAATGGACCATACCTTGATTCGTTGTTCGCCTTTTTAATAGAGAAAACCGCATTATATTTTGCATTATTGCTGTCACTTCCGTTATAAACGACCATTGGCGTTTCGATTAGTGACTCTTTGTGATAAATTTTTATGGCTGCGGGGTAAGCCAAAAACAGATCAGTCACAGAATCATTTATATTATAAAAAAGTATCTTCTTATGATTAAATATTTCACTTACCGTACCCCACCATATGGCATCACTGTGTTTTAATTGATGAATGGTATCATTTTTTTCGGTGAGTTCGTATAGTAGGATGATGCGTTGATTAATCTGTGCACTTTTTACGTCATTCATGTTGGGTGATTCTATGATTCTGCCTTTAAATTTACATACATCCTTGCTAAATAAGCTATCCAACAATATGGATGCATTCTCTAATATATCGTATTTTGAACTATTTTGCGAGAAATTCGGAAAATAGAATGTATCATCTTCGTCCAATTTATATAACATAAATTCTAAAAATGGTTTATATGCAGACTGATTTATGTAGTAAACTAAAAATTCAACTACTATTTCGCCGCCTTCGCCATCTTCCCCGTTTATTTTGTATAAGTTTTCGTATATATTATCCACATCGTGTGTTAAATGTTTGGAAGATTTATCAGAAAATGGGTATTTTACATTTGTCATTTTATGTTTTTTTATAGAAAGACCGTTATCGAATTTACTCTCGTAATCTTCTTCTTGCTCTATATCATACAAAGATAGTTTATTAGAGATAGACGACTCTATATAAGAAGGCATAATTTCATTTAGTCTATCATCCGTGTCATATGTATCACCATCAACGTTGTTTAACTTTTCGTCTAAAATTGTGTTTTTATATTTATTTTTGATTTTCGAATTATCTCTCGCATCTGTTACATCTCTAGTTGATTTTGTCTTCCGATAGAAGCGTTCAATTCCATCTAAAGAAATCGGTTGGCGGGTTTCTGTGTTATTTTTTCTTATTCGACGCGATGAGGGAAGCATGGTATTATAATTATGCGCCACACAATTATAATACTAGTATATTATTATTTTTGTACTTTACGGCGTATTGATTCCTTCACCTTTTCTTCGCGCGACTCTAATAAAAACTGCGCCAACTCTTTCGCCTGTTCATCGTCATCTTTGAAATATTTTATTAAAGATGCAGCTAAGGTAGTTTTATTTAAAGGGGCTTTTACTTTTGTTTTTGTATAAATAAGTTTGCCGTCATTTACGTCAAAACAGTCGATTTCATTTTTGCGCATAATTTCCACCAAATTGTCTGCAAATACCTTGCGTTTATCTTTTAGTTCTTTCAGACGTGTTTGAATATCGCGTATCTCATTATCGTTTGCCATCCATCCCTTAATATGTTGGACCAGTTGTTCTTTTGTTTCCATGTGTTATACTTAATATACTATAGAATATTAATAAAATATTTTTATATATATTTAATTAAATATGTATTAATATTTTTTAATATCGGTTATTTGAACTTCTCTTGCTATATTCTTTATAATTTTCTTTTCTATTTTGTCATCATCTTCGAATGGTTCTGTTATCTTGTTTAATATTGTAAGGTATTCGTATTGCAGTTTTTCATCTTCGATCCAATCGGGGTGCAAGTCTACCCAGTCTGATATTTTATTTCTTTGTTTATTTGCGACGGTTTCAATCGTCTTTTTCATTATAGTGTTGTTACTATCTTTCTCCCACTTGTCGTGTTCTTTAATATACACAATATCACGTTTAAAGTCAGTACAATGTATAGGGCGTTTGTGAATGTCCAGTTCTTTAAGACCATTTATCATAAGGTTACTTAATCCTTGCGTAATTCCGTTTTTTCTAGTAAAATAGAGGTCATCGAGTGTAATTTTTAGAGAATTAATAAATTCGTTTATGTTGATAGCATCTTTGCACTGTTCGTTGAGAAAAACATTCAAGTTAAAGTTAGTATTATTTGTCACGTTGGTTATAGTATTGCCTATTTTGGGAATCATACATTTTATCTGCTCTTGTTGGTCTTTAATTATTTTTATCATTTCTTTATTATCATTGATAAGTTCCATAAACATGTTTTTTGTCATCGCTAGATTTATTTCTTTTTCAGTATTACTAGAAACGCCTCCTATTTCGGTCTCATTTAATATAATATTGTTAATATTGTTACATTTTTTATTGTGTTTCCATAGACCAACTCTTGATAAATACCGTTTGCTACATAATACGCAGTCAAATATTTTGGCATTTTTGTTAACATTTCCGGTTTTTGTTAACGTTTTATGTTTAGATGTGACCATGTGTTTAATATAGTTACTTTGCTTGCTACATATAAAGTCACATGTTTTACACTCAAAAAATTCGGCATTTTTGTCCGGCATTTTTGTTAACATGTCCATATATTCTGTTAACATAAAAAATGCCTAAATCATTATCACATAATATATATAAAAGTTGTAAAAAAATATGGTAACGTTTTTTACAACTTAAAAACACGATTTAGAGCATTATGCTCTGAGTGACGATTGCATTGCTTTTTTCAAAAGTCTCCCCCGGGTTTTCAGAAATGGACATTTATAAATGTCCATTTTTCAAAAGTGCACTCCGAGAGTTGAAATTTTCATACATCATCGATGTTTAAACTATTCTGTTCCATTTCACCGAATTCCTTTAATTTTTCTTATCGATTTGTATTTCTTTTCCAAGATTTTTTAATATTTTCTTTTCATAGTTGTCGTAGTTTTCGATTGGTTCGCAAATGGAGCGTACCATTGTTAAGTAATCCAGTTGTTTTCTTTCGGTTTCTATCCAGTCAGGATTATCAATAGCCCACTGTTGTAGAGCTGTTCGTTCTTTGTCTGCGATTTTTACAATTGTATTTTTCATCATCTCGTGGTTCTCATCTTTTGACCACTTGTCTTCATCTTTTATATACATGATGTCGCGTTTTATGTCAGTACAGTGAATAGGACGTTTGTGAATGTCGAGCTCTTTGAGTCCTTTTATCATTACATCCGTTATACCGCGTGATATCCCGTTTGTCTTTGAAAATAGTAAATCTTCTAGAGTTATCTTAAGCGAATCAATAAAGTCGGAAATATTTAACGCATCTTTGCAATACTCGTTCAGAAAAACGTTTAAATTAAAGTTATTCGTAGTGTTGTTATTATTCGTTGTATTATTTGTTATATTACCTATTTTGGGGATTATACTATTTATCTGTTCTTGTTGTCCTTTAATTATTTTCATCATCTCATCGTTATTTTTAATGAGCTTAATTATAATTTCATCCTTGTTTGAAATATTATATAAGTTATCTATTTTATTTATGTTTTCTTCATTTTCATACTGTTCTGATGATAAGTCCGTCACAGTTGTTGTATAGTCACATAATTTCATATGCTTCCATAACCCAGCGCGCGTATTATACCTTTTTTTACACTTACAGCACATATTATGATGCGCGACTTTTGGCGACTTTTTTGTTTCCTCGGTTTCCATTGTTACCATAATGTCATGTTTTCTAGTAGAAAGGTGTTTTTCATAATCACTTTTTTTACATGTATTATAGTCACAAACATTACACGAAAAAATTGGCGACTTTTTTGGCGACTTTTTTGTTTCCATTTGTTTCCTAGAGTATATGGACATAAATATTTAAACCATTTCTCAAAAATATGTAAAATTTTATGGTAACGTTTTTTACAACTTAAAAACACGATTTAGAGCATTATGCTCTGAGTGATGAAATCAATGATTTTTTTATATTTCTACCCCGGGTTTTCGAAAATGGACATTTATAAATGTCCAATTTTGAAAATCCAGCTTTAGATTTGAAAAAAGAAACATCATCACTTCTTCGGCATCCGCCCTCCCTATCTTATGACGGAGGTTTGCGACCATTATGCTGTGGTTTATTATATATATTAATTATATTTTGTTACCATAATGGTGTCGTTGGTTGTGTGCAGGTGTCGGGGTGTGGGGGTGTGAGGTGGGTGTGTTTTTGTGATGGTGTCACGAATCTTTTGCGAAGGTATATTTGTATACATATTATGCTGTCGTGGGTTTCGCATTTTTGTTAACAGTTGTTAACAGTTTTGTTAACCATGTAAAAAATGCCGCGGGCGTACAACGTGTCTGCTAGATATAGCGTAACACATATTGTACACATTTTTTTGCGGCATTTTTGTCCGGCATTTTTGTTAACAGTGTCCAAAAATGTCCACTTTCCCGCATGTTGGGCGATTATTCTGTGAAAAGTTGTAAAAAAATATGGTAACGTTTTTTACAACTTAAAAACACGATTTAGAGCATTATGCTCTGAGTGACGATTGCATTGCTTTTTTCAAAAGTCTACCTCCGGTTTTCGAAAATGGACATTTATAAATGTCCATTTTTCAAAAGTGCCCCTCGAGAGTTGAAATTTTCATACATCATCACTTCTTCGGCATCCGCCCTCCCTATCTTATGGCGAGGGTTTGCGACCATTATGCTGTGGTTTATTATATATATTAATTATATTTTGTTACCATAATGGTGTCGTTGGTTATATGTATGTTTTGTGTGAGAATGTGTGAGAATGGGTGAGAATATAATGTTTATGAAAATATATATTATGTTTATATAATATATATTTAGGACGTGAAGTATAAAATGAAAACTCGGAAGATAGTGTATAAAAAATATAAAAATGCGAGAAAATATTTAAAAATACACAAGGGAGGTCAATCGTCTGATAGTCACAAATCGAGCGATTCGGTGCAACAGAGGGCGTCATCATCGTCACTGAAGGCAGCATCACCTCGGAGGGCGTCAGCATCACCTCGGAGGGCGTCAGCATCGCCTCGGAGGGCATCATCATCGCCTCGGAGGGCAGCAGCATCGCCCCGACGGGCAGCAGCATCGCCTCGGGGGGCGGCAGCGTCATCTAGGAGTCCGGCTCGCATGCAACCACGCTTACGTGCACATAAATCGCACTCGGATGGTGACGGTGCGCCCAAAATAATAGACGAGGATATAATGAATAAATTGAAAAAAATATCCGATAAACCTGCATCAATGACGAGTCAAGAAAAAAGGGAAGTACGACGACTGAAGCATCGAATACAAGAAAGAATCCCACCAGCGCCTCCTATTGAATTATCACCATCTGGTCGCAGTTTACTCACGTCATATACTCCGCTGTTAGATGTTGCGGAAGCCCTTCCCCACACTATTCCGGTTCTAGGCACTCCGAGTAGAACAACGCCTTTACTATTAATGTTACCTTTTACATATAATCATAAACGCCCACTGCCTTTAACGTTCTTACGCGAAAAAATTGCAAATGCGGCTGAGCGTAGCATGATGTTACATATAAGTATGTATCCTATTACATATAAATATTTATCACCCATTATATATGATATACTTAATAAAATAAATAAAAGAGACTTATATGCAAAAGTGCTTATAAGGGGTAAGTTAAGGGATGAATTAATACACTGCATAACAATAACAAGTTTTGAAGCATTACAAAGTCGTCTATTTATGACGGATCTGGAGGTTCACGAGTTTATGTACCATCTACGTGAATATAACGAACCGTTTGAGCGTATGGGCGCTAGCCCTGACCACCCACTAGCGCTAAATATACCTAATATAGATGTTATTTCACCCGATCCCAATCCGATTGATCCCGCAAGCTACGCTGCAGTAGGTTACAATAAACATCCTATGTTTAGAACACAACCGATGACGCGGAAAGAAGAGGCAGAATTGGTGAGTTTGTCTGAAAAACATAAAAAAATAAAAAGGGAGGATGTTGCATTTGTTCACGCACACGGTGCAATTACAAACGAGTTATCTCCCGAAATGAAAGTTCTTGCGAACAAGTATTTTAGGATAATAGAAATGGGGAAAGAAGGTCAAGTAATAAGTGGGGCATATCGAAGTTTTCCGGTAAAGATAAATGAGATTCTTCGAAACCCCGCATACTACTCGATGTTTGATAATACAGATGAGGGCGAAAGAACACGCAAGATTGTTTTTGATATTTTATGTAGGTATACCAAAGTCGATAATATAAGTTCGTGTTATGCAGCCGACACATTTCATTTGACAAATATAACACACGACAGATTCTTTTGCGGTCATCACGAAGATGTTGTAACAAGAGATGATCGTAAAATAACATTAAAGTCTATAAGAAATATGGTAACATTAGGAATATTTGTTCCCGTAGATTATAACCTCGATAAGTCTACTCCGTATGTAGCAAGAAAAGAACTATATAAACTCTACCCTGGAACAACGTTTTTTACTAAAAATACGAGAATGAATTTAATAGAAACTCTTCTGCCGGTAGCAATCAAAGAGAATAAGCGGATAAATATTATTATAATGTCTTGCGCGGTTAATCACATAAATAACGAAACTATACACGATATTGCATTACAATTAAATAGAAATCCGAAACCGGGTAAAGCGAATCCGGCGATTGAAATATTGACCAAAGCCAAATACTTTTTATCGAAAATGAATGTGTTAATGGATGATTATGTATTAATGTCGGGTAATTCGGGACTTGAACCCCTTGAACGTGTTGTTGTGAACAAGCGAAATGTATTTACTGGGTATAATAGTTATATAGCCGACAGTAAATATACGGAGGTATATAATATAGCTAGTAACATTGTTCAATTTTATATGAATAAATACTCATTTATTGCTATGGATAGTTATATTGTATTTTCCAAAGTAGCCGAATTATTCAGTTTTTCTGGAATAAATGGAGGACGTCGTTCTAATCGATTAATCGAGGATGGTGGTATTCCATTAAGAGGTGAGTGGTATTATCCATATATCAACGAAATTATAAAAGTAAAAATATTTATAATGAGTGAGTTTTTAAAAGTATGTTCGTTGCGAGTACCCATGATAACCGCTTCATTATATATCATTCTTCAAAATGTTAGAGACTTTAGAACAATGTATGGTGCAAATCCGACCCCTGCGCAACAAGCGACGTGTCAATTACTGGAAAATGCTATTCGCCAGACTGGTGATATATTCGACTATTTTGATAATCTGTTGGGGTTGTTGATGTATATTGAAGATGGGTTTAATATCATGGACGAGACCGATGTTAATTCATTTATGCATCATGAGAAGTACAGAGAAATCAAGAAAGAATACGATACGTCGTCGGCGAAAGAATTTTACGAAGAAATGGTTGAAGGTTTAGACTATGATAGGTACGAGGGTGAGAATGTTGGGTTTAATGAACGTGTATATAAAGCATCTCATATGAATCCTATATCGCCAACCAAATTTCGAAAAACGGCGAGGTTTATCTATAAACATAAAGTCCTTCCAAATCGCGACGAGATACGAAAAAGACGCAAGACGATGAAGAAACAGTTATACGAAAAATACGGGATAAGAAGCCTCGCGCAAAAGGCGAAGGGGTCGTCGGGTGTATCCGTATAGACGTGGCGCACGTGTTCGACATTATCATAAAAGTAAAATTTGAAAATTTACATATTTATAACTATATTTTATATATTGTTATGTATAATACTATATAAAATGAACGTAGATAGTCAAAATAGACCTAAAAAACTTCGTGTAGCGGTTATTGAGAATGCATTACCTTATAGTAATTGTAAACCTATATTTGAAGGAATTACTGTCGATATTTGGAAAAAAGTCGCCGAAAAATATAATTTAGAATATGAGTTTATGTGTTATAAAAGAGAATATGATAACGCATTAGTTAGCTTAAGTAATAACGAATTTGATGTTGTTGTTGCAGATATCAGTGTTGTTAGTAGACGGTACAATCTAGCATTATACTCACGACCTTTTTTTATTAGCGACATCCATATTTATAGAAAAAAGAAAGATAAATCAAATATATTGAATATATTTAAAGATGTTAATTTAAATTACGTTTTACTTACCGTTTTAGCAATCGTCATTTTTTATACGGTTTTACTAATGTATATACTGAAGATGAGTTTTTTAGATGCCTTTTATAAAACACTTTTATCTTTTTTAACAGTTGGGGGTGAAATAATACCATTTAAAATTAAAACGCTTAATTCTTATAATATTAAAATAGTTAACTCTTTATGGGCGCTTATTATTTTCTTTTTTAGAGCATTTATTATTACTCGTATTCTTTCGCTTATTGTTACAGAAAAAAATGTCATTGCCTTTGATGAGATAGAACAAGTTAATAATATAAATGTACTAAAGGGATCAGCTTATGTTGATTATGTTAAACAACTCGGCAAAACTCCCATCGAGGTTGCAACAACTGCCGAAATTATTAATAAACTAAAAAATTCTAATGGTAGCGAATATTGGTTTGATGACCCCAGCATTGTTATATCCGAGCTTAAAAAGTCTAATGTTATTATGCAACTTGATAAAACGGAGAGAGCGATACTAAATGATGAATATACTATCGCGGTGAATAAACGACTACCCGAGGTTCTAAATATGGTTAATACTACACTAGTTGATATGCAAAATAATGGTGATATGCTGCGTATTTGTAAAGGGTATCTCACTGAAAATTATGACAGATGTTTGTTATAATATATTTCCCCTTCATGATAACTATATTCGTATGAAATATAGTTATGAATAAGTCGCCGCCATCCATCCGAAATGTTAAAAAGTGTAAAGTCGATTATTCTGCGCAGCGCTTCATTAAAATACCGGTTACCAAATATGGGTCTATGTTTGCGGCGGGTCGCCTATCTTCGAAATAGCCGTATCCCGCTCGGTGTGTATTATTATTGATGCGGGCGGATGCTCCTCTGTCACCGATTCCGTATGTGAATGTATTATAGTCGGATGTTTCGTGTTTGCCAGATAGACGTAATTCGTTGCTTACGCCGTAATATTGTATATCTTCTGTGTGGTGTTTTTGGAGATTATTTAATACGCGATATATTTCCGCGATGCCTTCATTATTTTTGCATGGTGTGCGCATGTTAAGTGTGGAAAAATTCGCATGACACCCTGACCCGTTGATATGGGCGAACGGTTTGGGTTCATATGAGATGGTATTCCTATATTTTTCGGCGATGCGTTCAAGAAGGAATCTTGCAATCAATAGCTCATCGGATGCTCGAATTCCCTCGGATGGTCCGATTTGAAATTCCCACTGGTTTTTGCTGACTTCGGCGTTTATACCAGAAATAGTAATGCCGGCTTTTATGCACGCAAGCATATGTTCTTCTGCCATTGTTCGATACTCGACATCGTGTCCAATTCCGCAATAGTGTTCGGTTGTTTCGTAAAATAATGCCGTATGTGGCGTGGTTTCGATGCGTTTATCTAAAATAAAATATTCTTGTTCAAGACCAAACCATGGTTTTTGTTCTTGAAAGGATTCGAATATTGCTGCAGCAGAGCTACGTTTATTTGAAGGCGTGGGTGTTCCGTCGGGGTGGTATGTTTCGCATAAAACCAGTTTAGAATATGCTATTCTGTTTTGTCCGAATGTGTCTAGTGGAACAATGAGGGGATTGTTGCATACAAAAATAGGGCAAAGTGTTATTTCTGACTTTTTATCGTCTGTTTGTCCTGTGGAAGATCCATCGTAGTCCCAAGAAGGATAAGAGGAAAAACGTGACCAATAATCTGCGGTGTGGTGATAGCCAAATTCAATAATTTTTGTTTTTGACCTTAATTTTTTATTTGCGTCAAGCCAAATATATTCGGCAATTATAAATGACATATTTATATATTAAATATATACGTGCCTATATTTAATATTGTTTTATAAAACATTTAGTATAACATGCGACTTTATATTTTTATAATATTTTTATAATATTTTTATAATATATTTATAATATTTTATAATATATTTATAATATTTTATAATATATTTATATACCCATATAATATATAATGTCTGCTAATTCTGATAGGGTTAGTCTCCCAAATACGCTCGCGTTATTGGAAGGAGATGGTGAGGGTCGTGAGGAAGGTATGCAACCTAATGTTTTAGTTGATGAAGTACGACATTCTCCGGAACATGTGGGGAGGAAATTGACAAGTTTGGAAGAACTTATGGATGCACCAAATACTGCAAGATTATTAGTGAGTCCGCGTAGAGAGGTTGTTGTAAATATATCTCCGAGAGCGAGGCGGTCATCGAGTAGCGAGGGTAAGATGAGAGGAAAAACTAGAAAATTTCCAAGAGCTGTCATGAGTAAAGCTTGGATGTTTCCGAATGCTCTAGTTGTTCCCCCGATACCTCCTCCACCGCGTGGTCCTAGTCGACGCAGAGAGGTTGTTGTAAATATATCTCCGAGAGCGAGGCGGTCATCGAGTAGCGAGGGTAAGATGAGAGGAAAAACTAGAAAATTTCCAAGAGCTGTCATGAGTAATGTTAGGCGGTTTCCAAGTGCTCTAGTTGTTCCTACAATAGCTCCTCCACCGCGTGGTCCTGGTCGGCGCAGAGAGGTTGTTGTAAATATATCTCCGAGGGCGAGGTGGTCATCAAGTAGTGAGGGTAAGGTGAGAGGAAAAACTAAAAAATTTCCAAGGGCTGCCATGAGTAATGTTAGGCGGTTTCCAAGTGCTCTAGTTGTTCCTACAATAGCTCCTCCACCGCGTGGTCCTGGTCGACGAGCACCTCGAGATGTAGATAACTGGGTTTTATTAAATGGCGGACCGACTATACGTAGAGGACCTATTGGAGCACCCGAACAAGCAACGCGATACAATCCACAAGCAACGCGATACAATCCACAAGCAACGCGCCAGCGATTAACACCATTGTGGTCGTCGTCATCATCATCCGCAGCAACGCGATACAATCCACCAGCAACGCGCCAGCGATTAACACCATCGCGGTCGTCATCGTCATCATCATCCGCAGCAGCGTGTCGGCGATTAACACCATCATGGTCGTCATCGTCATCATCATCCGCAGCAGCGTGTCGGCGATTAACACCATCATGGTCGTCATCGTCATCGTCATCGTTAGAGCCGTGGCTGCTGCCTCCATCACGACTGCCTATAATTCGACCCCCTAATGTGTCAACATCATCATCGTGGTCGTCATCATCCTTCATCACTCCATCCAGTCGACGACGCCGTCGATTAACACCATCATCGTCATCATTCTCACCTGCACCATCGTCATCGTCATCATTCTCACCGGCATCATCGTCATCGTCATCATTCTCACCTGCATCATCGTCATCGCGTCGACGACACCTTCCCACGCGACGACGAGCACGGCAGCCGATGATATTACCAAGAAGGTCGTCGTCGTCGTCGAGGTCGTCGAGATCGTCTGGTCCGTCGCCTCGTTCGAGCTCTTCAAGACCATAGTCGTTCTGGTTAATGTGAGTGTCTTTTACATAATTGAGAGCCATCAATAGATATAACACTATTACATGGCTTACCTATATTAACGCCGCTTTTTAACACAGCTATGCATCGCGGCTTATCAAATGTGGTCGAACACGCTTCTTTATTTTTTACTTTTACGGGCGAGGTGGTTGACGATGCAACGATTGATGATTTTTTATCCGTATATTTTTTATAATGTTGTGGACAAAATAGTAGATTTTCAGCCTGATAATATAGTGCATTTTTGTTACACTTTGCCTCACATTGGGGTTCACCGTTACGTTTTTTTATAGTATGGGAGCATTTGGTGGCGGGGATACATTGGGTATCGGGGGCGTGAATATATTTAGCATTTTTAATGGATGGGTATGGAATAAATGGTAATAATTTGTTGGTGATACTGCGACAGTATGGGCATTTGATTTGATTTGCGGCAAGTTTAGTAACTTCGTATAGTGTATTTGATTTTGTTTTCTGGTAGAGTACTTCTTTATATATGTGTATGTAGTTAAATTTGTGATTACATGCGAGAGTAATATGATTTGGGTGGAGGGGTTCTTTAGAAATAAGACAAATATTATCGTCGTTTGTTGTATTGATAATTGCGTTAACTGAATTAGTGGGGGGAGCGTGTAGAGGTGGGTTGGTATTTGTAGTAGAAGGTGTAGTTTTCATAATTTTAGAAAGTTCTGAAAAAAAGTCGATAGAATTTTGCGAGGTGTGCGTATTTAATTTAGAAGATAACATAAAATATGAATTGTGTATATTAATAAAATAAAAAGTCTTTATATTATTATATTAATAATATGGCGACAAAGAAAGAATGGGGGAATGCGACGTGGTATTTATTTCATACTCTTTCGTATAAAATGAAGGATGAAAATTTTGAAGAGTTGAAAGATGATTTTTTAAATATATGCACAAAAATATGTGCGAATCTTCCTTGTCCTGATTGTTCGGAACATGCGACGGAAATTATGCGGAATTTAAAGAGGGATAATATTAAAACAAAAAAGGATTTACAGATATTCTTTTTTGATTTTCATAATTCGGTAAATAGGCGCGTTAAGAAGCCGTTATTTAAGGAAGACCAGATGTTCATGTATCATAAGGCGATAACTAAAAATATTGTTTTTAATTATATAAACGTAATGTCTAAAAAACAGCATAACATAAAGTTACTTACAAATAGTTTTCACAGAGATATGACTATGAATTATTTTAAGAAATGGATAGCGCATAATAGCATTAAATTTAATTCGTAATTTGCGAGCGACTCTTACATGGTATGTATAACTTCTCCATTTCTATATACCTTGCATTTAAATGTTTGTTTGTTGGGGCGAGAGCATATTGATGCACCGTTTTCAACATTAAAGAAAACCATTTCATTATTTGCCGCGGAAACAAAAAGATACCACATATATCCGACGATCCATCCGATAGCGAGACCGATAATGACGCCGACAATGGGGGTACAGCCGTAATAGATTTTAGATGCTGCGTCGATGAAGAAGAATACCATAATGATGGAGAGCATGACGACATTGTAGCTGCTATATTGTAACATTGGCATAAACATGTAGGCGAAAATGAATCCTAGTGCTGCGCTATTGAAATTGGGGATTGTGTATTGACCTAGACCGAATGGTAGTGATACGAAGTTACATTGTTGTTTCCAGTATGGTGAGCCGCGATTATTTATATTATCAAATTTGGCGTTGGTGGTGAAGGCGGTGATAGAGAAGACGAAAAGAAGGATAATAAAGCCGGCTAAATACATTACCCATTTTAAGTTGCCGTTGCTTAAACTAGAAATGATGAAAAATCCGGATAGTAGTACAGGAGATAGAGACGAGAGAAGTTGCAAAATATTACCGATAGATAGGGATACACCTGGTTCTAAATTTGATAACATTGTCGCTTTAACAAATTTTGAATAAGCCGACTCTTGTGGCTGGTTTTGATTTTGAGGTACTTGTTGATTATTAACAGTTGACATATTATATATTATATGTTATGATATAATATATAATAATATAATGTTTTTGTTTTGAGTAATTGTTTTGAGTAATTGTTTTGAGTAATTCTTGAGTAATTGTATTTTATACTTAATATTTATAGCAATGTATTAAATATATATGTAAAATACATAGAAACAAAAAGATAATAATACATACAGTATATTATTATCCGTATCGCGTCTCTCGTTACAGTATAACATGGGTATTCCTAGTTATTTCTCAAAAGTGGTGAAAGCGTATCGTCATATTCTAAAAGATATGACATATTTGAGTCATGTAAATAATTTATATATGGATTGTAATTCATTGATATATGATGCTGTAAAAAATAACCCAACGTATGATAAAAGCAAAAATAAGGAGTATGAGAGGGGGCTTATAAAGGCAGTATGTAATAAGATTGATTATTATGTAAGTGTATTAAATCCGAAGACTCGCGTATTTATTGCATTTGATGGTGTTGCGCCTGTTGCGAAACTGAGTCAGCAGCGTGATAGGAGATATAAGTCGTGGTATACGACACAAATGCAGCGGGATATAGAAGGTACAGGTGCAGGTGCGGGGTATAAAGAGACATGGAATACGTCGGCGATTACACCGGGTACTAATTTTATGAAGCAATTAAATGAGGAAGTCGGTATATATTTTGGCAAAAAGGCATGCGGCGATGACTTGAGTGTGGTAGAAAACCCATTGGAGTATATTATATCGAGTAGTTCGGAGGAGGGGGAAGGGGAGCATAAAATATTTGACTATATGCGAAGGTTTCCGGAGTATCATAATTCGACAGATATGATAACGCTTGTATATGGTTTGGATGCGGATTTGATTATGTTGACCTTGAATCATTTACATATAACTAAAAACCTCTATTTATTCCGTGAGACACCTGAGTTTATAAAATCGGTTGATTCTACGTTGGATGCGAACAAGGATTATTTGCTAGATATTCCGGAGTTGGCTGCGTCTATTGTAAAATATATTCAAAATGATGGCGTCGATGGCAATAACGTAGGAGGAGGTGGTACAGATGTAAGAGAAATAAACAGGATAACAGATTATATATTCATGTGTTTTTTGTTGGGGAATGATTTTATGCCACATTTTCCGGCATTGAATATAAGGACGGTGGGTATAGATATATTGTTAAATGTATATAGGGAGACGTTAGGTAAGACGAATAAGTATTTAACGGATGGGAATAAAATAGTGTGGAAAAATGTGAATGAGTTTATAGTGAATATTGCGAAACAGGAAGATATCTTATTGATGGAGGAGCATAAGAAGCGTGATAAGTTTGCGCGAAGGTTTGGAGGAGGAGGTGGCGGTGGAGCAGGAGCAGGAGCGGTAGGCAATAACAACATGAGAGATAACAGGTTCGAGAGAAATGCGTTTAATCATGGAATAAATAAAAACTCTTATAACTCATCAAACACGCAATCTTTTGCAAAAAATGATAAAAATGTATTACAAGACACGGAAGAGGTGTTGGGCGAAGGAGTAGATATAAATAAAATGGATGATTTGTTGATGTTGCCGATGAAAGAGCGAAGTGTTGAGAAATACATTAATCCTTTTGTGAAGGATTGGGAGTATAGATATTACAAGGCATTGTTTGATATTGAGATAACTGACGATAGAAGGAAACAAATTTGTGTAAATTATTTGGAAGGGCTGGAGTGGACATTTCATTATTATATGGAGGGTTGTATAGATTGGAAGTGGTGTTATAATTATCATTATGCACCATTGTTTAAAGATCTTGTAAAGTATATTCCACATATGGATACGCAATTTTTGAAACGAAAAGAGAAACAGCCAATCGAAGACCTCGTACAATTATGTTATGTATTGCCTAGGGAAAATTTAAATTTATTGCCTGTAGAAGTAAATATAGTATTATTGCAAAGATTGGGACATCTTTATGGTGGTGACTATGAATTTAAGTGGGCATATTGTAGATATTTTTGGGAGAGCCATGCGGAATTACCCGAGTTACATATTGAAACATTGGAGAATATAGTCTTTGAGGCGAAAAATAAAAAAACCTTTGCGGTTTCCAATCCTATTCCTATACCGAAGTCGCATCATAATGATAATAAACAGTCGTTATAAAATGGAGTAATATTATTATTTTTGTTAAATTTCGTGAACTTTTCATGAGCTTTGTTATATTTATGGCGGAACTATAAATATAACGGTCACAGGCGGGAGTTTATGATGGTGGTAGTTGTATTAGGAGGATGATGTAGCATGAGACGTAACAGATGCGTGAGAAAATGGGAAATTCTTTAAAAAAGGAAACTTGAAAAAACTGCATCCAATCGAAGAATCACTACTAGATGTACATGCAGATGCATCACATTTTCCAGTGAATTTGTAGATACAAGATATAGACGAAAAACATTTCTCAACAATTTTAAAAATAATAAAATATACAATAGACCATAGTGTGCTGCGAAGCAATAAAAATGAAACGGGTAATGGCGTGTCACCTTTTTCTATTTTGTTTTCGATACAGGGAAATTTGGTCGCGTAGTGCTCCATTTTTTCAAGACACTCGCGATGAGATAGACCTTGACTGCGGAGTGTATCGATGCGGTACTTGTCCATTTTGGACCATATTTTGCTCCAACATTTATAGAAGTCGTTGTAATAGTCGTCTTTTGTATATTCGCGTTTATGTTTTTTCTCGAATTTGGATCTGAGTTTTTGGGGGTCTATCATAGGACCATAGTAGGTAAATAGTTTAGTATTTTTGTGTAACATAATATGTACATCGTCTATGACATGATCTTTATTAGTGGTGTGAATAATTTGTATAGGTAGGTTATTTTCGAAAGAGTGGTAAATAAATCCTTTTTTAAGAGTGGTTGATACGGTGTGACGATGTGGGCGACGAAGTGCTTCGGGGTATAATGAAAGATTGCGTTTATCATCTTTTTTGCGAAGTTCTTCTATTTTTTTGAAATTTTCTAAAACTTTTTCTTTTGTATTCCCCTGATTAACATAAATAGCGTAAGATGTGAGGTAACAAATAACACCCAACACGGGTAACATAATCCTCATTTTATTTAAAGCAATAAATTTAGAAGAATAATGTAAAACATAAGGGTCAATAAAGAAGTCTCCTACGGAAACATGGTTTGTCATGTACATAATATTCTTGTCTATGATAAGTCCTTGTTTTGAAACTTTATGCATGGAGCATTTTGTAGCGCTCATACAACATTCGACAATGTACTGTATCGCCTGTTTATTATTTTTTATATCATAATTAAGGATTGTAAAAATAGGCATAATCAACACCATATATAAAAAAATAAAAATATCTAAAATATTTCGAATACCAAAATTAGAATAGTCGTAACTAAGCGTAGGTTCGATATCTACCATTTTTAATTGCTGTTATCGATAATATTTACTAAAGAACACTTAAAATAAAATAACATAAATTACTAAACATTAAAACGCAGAAAACGCCGTACATATGTAAATATTTGTAAAACAGGTAAAAGTTATTAAATAAATATTTACCGAAATAAGTAATTTAAAACAACGATTATAAAGATAGTATAATAGTGCAACGGAATGGAAAATGTATTGAGTCGTATTGACAATAGTTATAGAATTCTTAAATTTTCGGGAACGAGGGCAGATTTTGCAACACTGATGGATAATAATCCGGGTATTCTTATTTTCAAATTTACGGCGAACTGGTGTGGTCCATGTAAAACCATAAAAGAATATTCATACAAGAAGTCGAATGATTTGCCCGATTATATGACAATGATGGAGGTGGATGTAGACGAGTGTTTTGACTTGTATGCCTTTTTGAAACACAAAAAGATGGTGAATGGTATTCCTGTATTTCTGGCATATGCGAAGGGCATAACCAATGGACCAATCGCGTCAATTACAGGGGCGAGTTTGCCCGATATAGAGACGTTTTTTGCGACGTGTATGAGTTACAAGTTTTCGTGATGAAAGATTTGAATCATTTTATCCCTCATATAAATATATATATTATTTAAAACAACTTAAATAAATTAGATCATATATTTATATAACAACGATCTACTTCCATGGATAAAATTGGTTTTTTCATCAATGAAAGACCTGAATTATACAATTATATTAATGATAAAGTTATACCAGTTAATGAAAAATTTAAACTTGTTCATGCTCCTGTGAAATCTGGAAAAAGAGGAATGGTCGAAATATATTCTCTTATCGATAAAAGTTCTAAACATATTTATTTAACTGCTTTACATAGAAAAGCGGATGAAAAACAACGGAAGGAATTATCTTCTTATGGTATAGAAGTTTATTCGGTTAATAACAAAGACAAAAAAGATAACTGTATAAAATGCATTGATGATTTAATTGGTAGTAAAAAAAATGTAAAAATTCATTTAGATGAACTCGATTTTGGTTGTGGGAATAATCAACTTTTAAGTTATATATGGACTAAATATAAAAGTAATCCAAGTGTATATTTCATTTTATATAGTGCTACAATTGAGGTTGCTAAAAAGGAATTTTTGCATGTTAATGATATTCACGATGTTCATGAATGTGATAGGTATGTACCCCCAACAACATATTTTGGTATAAAAAGATATTTAAATAAAAAAAACTTTTTTCAAGCTTCACCATTTATTAGTTATAATGATACCAATAATACCTGTTCTGTTACTACACAAGGACGTGAATTAATTAGTAAACTAATAAGTAATACAAATAATATAAATAATAAAAGACATATAGGAGTTCTTAGATTAGCAGGAAATTTTAAAGTAAATGGAAAACTGGTATCTCAATTTGAAAAGATGAAAGATAGTAAAGATAAAATTGAAGACGAATATGGAGTACGTTTAAAATTTGTTGGAAGCAATGATAATACTGTTGAATGGGATAATATTAAATATTGGGAAGAATTAACACCTAGTTTTCCATTTATTATAGTGATTAATCAAGTTTCTGGTAGATCGACAGAATGGAAATGTCATCCATTTATTGTTTGGTATCATACACTTAGAACCGACGAAACACCGATTGGTACAATTATTCAAGACCAAGAAAGACCCGTGTATTATACAGGTACTTATACTGATGATATTAATATTGAGATATATGGTGATTTGGAGTGTGCTAAATATTCTGCTGGTCAAATTACTTTACAACAAATGCTAACTATGACATCAAGAAAATTAAACGCTAGGTTAGATACTAAAACAAAGAAAAATCATGTTGATGTAATTTCAGAATCTTACGACAACTGGGAATTGATACCAAAAAAATATAAAAAGGGAAAATCTTTGTCAACACATGTAAATCAAGATAATATTTTAAAACATAAAATGTCTATTATTGAAAAAATAGACAATGTTAATGTTAAAAATGAATATGAAATTAAAAATTGGGATAAATATAGCCATTTAGAGGGTTTCTATATGACTAATATAAGAAGTTCACGAATAAATTTTATAAAGGGTAAAAAAAGTAATAATAAAGCTGTATGGTTTAAAAGTGATATAGACACTGAATTAAAAGAAGGTATTAATGAAAAATCTAAAATTAGAATTAATCTTTATTATCCCGATGGTGAAACAGACCCAAGTAAATATAAATTTATTGTTAGAATATTTAATGGGTCTAAGCAAACTAATTGTTCAAATACGACAATGTATAATACATAATATTTTAGTTTTTTGTTATACAAAAGCGAGATTATAAATGGTAATAAAATATACTATATAAACTATTTTTATAGTATATTTTGCGTATGAAATATACTATAATCAAGTAGTAGTAACAACCAAATATTACTATATTTTCAACAAAACCGACTGAAATCGACGCGAGGTCCATTGAGAATGGTAACAGGCAACCATCGTATTGCGGAGGGGTTACAAATTTCTTTAGAAAAGAATCCGACTCCTATTCTAGCACAAACGCCGACGGCGAGTCTTGTAGAAATGATGAACCGGCTGATATCGCCGGATAGTTCAGCGCGTGCGCCTACATTTGCGACACCGATTTCAAATGTAGCGCCGGGGATAGGAATTTGTGCTGTAAAAGAAGCGGTCCATGTTCTTCCTACACTTCGGCTCACCCCTAAAAGCGACGCCCATGCTTTATATCCGAAGTTTGCGGGGGAGTCACAGGGGAGAATCCAAGCGGATGCACCCACCGATGCATAATTTTGAAGTCCGATGGTGCATGTAAGTTCACCACCAAATCGGGCTTCTTTGCATGTACAAAAGTTAGGGAGGCGAAAATAGTTAGTGATTGGTCCGCAAATGCTAAGGGCTGTAGATTTCATCCCTGAACCAAAATCGCGCATTTCAGCGACTTTAAATGCGTCCAAGTTTACAACGGCATCGGTGACACTACCGTCGGCAGCATAACTACATTTGGAGTCTTCGACACAACTTGAGGAAACAGGGCATGAAAATCGCGCATCCATACAACGAACGGCATTTGGGAGAGGGGAGCACGCGTAGACCAATCCAGCGCCCACGGCAGATGCGTTACTCATACATGTCTGGGATGGGGCACACGCGATACCGTTACCGCAGTCTTCAGATGCAGGATGAGAGACGGGGGCGATGGTTGGAAGGGCGTCAGTGTCGCAAACAAGCATGACAAGGGCGCATGCTAAAAATGTGGGGAGTTTCATTTTTTGAGAATATATATAGTATATGTTTATATTTTTATATACTTTTCCATATATATACTTCCCACCCATATATCATTTATACATGCACGTGTTTCATGGGTTTATATAGCGAACGTTAATATTTCTTCAAAACGATAATATATGCTAGAAATATACCGAAAAAGTTTTTAGCGAAGAGGTCTAAAATATTGTAAATCGAGTTTTTAATATTGTACGGCATCAAAGCAGCGATACCGTAAATAGACCAAAAGAAAAAGAAATACCAGAATATTTTCAAACCAGTATCGCTTTGAGTTGCAAATTTGTGGTAAATAACATAATAGTAAATCAAAAACGGTATAAATCCCATAAAAACACCCAAGCCCGTTGAAATAATTTTTACTTCTCCCAAATAGCCGAATAATAACATTAACCAGTTTAACGTCATCACTTTTGAAACACTATCTAGGTTATCTTTTAGTGTTCCGAATAAAGTCATACCCGCGGTGTCTATATTATTATGTCTTTTTCCGAGAAATATCAAGTATACCATTAATGTTGTCAACATGGTTGGTGTGGTAATTGCCCAGTCGACATACCGCTTAGGTGTAACATTGGTTACTTTGTTAAAGTTGTATACCAACCATATGTAAAAAATACCTTCGATGAGTTGAACGGTTAGTTCTAAATATAGTAAGTGGTTAATTAAAAGATATTGAGGCGGAGTATTTCTCGAAAATACTAGTGCTATAATCTCGATGATGGCGGTAATAATCTGTACAATAACGGATATCTTTAGTGTTTGATAGAAAATGTTATTTGTATTTGTATTTGTATGTGTATTTAGTTTCTGAATACTATTTGTCATGTAATGTGTGGTTGTGTTGTTGCAGTTATGTATATATATAGTTAAAATATAAAATTAGAATAGGGAATAAAGAATAAAGAATAAATCTGTCAAAATATATTAATCTGTATTAAAATATAGAAATAAATTTACTATATTATAGTAAGAGTGATAGTAAGAGTGATAGCACGTATGTCAAATATACTGGAAAACATGGATTTGGATATAAACAACTATGAGTTAAATGATATATTGAACTTATTCAAGTTGCCGGTAATGTTTGACGAGAAACACCTTAAACAAGCAAAGGTGGTGGTGTTGCGCATGCACCCTGATAAGTCGAATTTACCGAAGGAATATTTTCTATTTTTTACAAAGGCGTATAAAATATTATATGAGATATACAAGGTCAGGTTTCCTGATGCGAAGAAATACAAAGAGGATAAGTTTTTGTATACAGCGGTGATAGACCGCGAGTTAAACCAGACCAAGTCAAAGACGGCACACAGTGCGGAGGATCGTGAATATCACGCGTCTCAAGAAGAGGCATATAAAAAGATTCAAAAGATGGATTCAACAAAATTCAACACATGGTTTAACGATAAGTTTGAGAAGTTTCGCCTACACGACGAAGAGCAGGATAATGGGTACGAAGAGTGGTTTAGAGGTATTTCAAATGATGGCAGCGATGATAATGAGGTTCAACAAATGGGAGGGTCGTGGGCAGAGAGAAATGCACAAATAGAACGAAAAAAGACGGAGTTGCGAAATAAGATGGCTCTAGTACAGCGTACTGAAATACAAACCGCAAATAGTGGCGGAGGAGGAGGGTATTATGGACTAGGTCGCGAAGCTCCGCAAGAATATTCTAGTGGATTATTTAGTTCGCTGCAGTATGAGGATTTAAAGAAGGCGCATACTGAGACGGTAATACCAGTAACCGCCGAAGATTTTGACAATAGGAGAAAATATACATCAACAAATGAGATGCAAATGTTTAGAGATATTGACAAAACAAATTATAATTATACGAAGGAATTTCAGACCACGCAGTTGGATAGAGAAACCGCGTTACAAGTTGAGCAAGATATGCAACGCGCATATAGATTAGCGAAACAAGATGAGATAGTGAGAGAGATAAATAAGAGGTTTAATTCGGAGTTTCATCAGTTGGAGAACTGATATAGGGAGGAATTAAAAACATGAGATGTAACAGATGCGTGAGATTAATCGAAAATCAATGTGTTAAATAAATAATTCGAAACTGTCATAATAGAAATATTCTCATATATTTTGAAAATTATTCAAAATATATTCTAGGTAATTATTATACGACATAATATAAATATAATAAAAATGAACATTTCAAAACAGCAGATATTAATGATTTTATTACTTTTAATTATAGGATATGTCTATTCTATGTATTCGGGTAAAATAAACGAGGACACGGAGAAAGAGGAGCGAAAGTTGATTCAACAGTTCTTAGCGAACGATGTGAACAAAATGGATTCAAAAAAACCATTTTTGTGGATACCTATCGAATATGATATGAATGGAAGAGACTGGTTAAATTTCGGTTCTAGGAATACGGCAAATTTGAACCAGCCTTATTTATTCTTAACAATAAGAAGTATAATAGATAAGTGTGGCGACTCATTTAATATATGCATTATCGACGACAATGTATTTAATAAATTAGTACCGAACTGGACAATACAGGTTGGTCGTTTAGCTGAACCGCTCAGGTCACATATGCGGGAGTTGGCGATGGCGCAGCTGCTAAATAGGTATGGAGGTCTGCGGATGTCGCCGTCTTTTGTATGTTTCGAGGACTTGATAACGTTGTACGAGCTCGGAATAAATACTGAGACGGCGTCTGGTGGGGGCGTGTTTATAGCGGAGATGGTTTCAAAGAGTGTAGTATCATCGTCGTTGGCATTCGCGCCATGTTCTAAAATAATGGGATGCCGTAAAGATAGTGATATAATGAGGAAGTATATAGAATATTTAGAGGTTTTGGTATCAAAAGATTATACGAATGAGATGGAGTTTGAAGGGAAAGTAAGTAAATGGTTTTTTAACAATGTATCGAGTGGTGCGGTAAACATAATAAAGGCGGAGTTGATTGGTGCAAAAAAACAGGATGATTCGCCTGTAATTTTGGATAATCTGATGAGCGATACGAATATAGAACTTTCAAAGGAGAGTTTTGGGCTTTATATACCTTCTGCCGAGTTAATACAGAGGCGACAATATGGATGGTTTGTCAGGATGTCGCCATCACAAGTATTAGAATCGAATACTCAAATCGCGAAGTATTTATTGGCGATGAACTGAGCAATCGAATAGGTGGCAGGATAGGTGGCGGAATAGGAACTGGATAATATAATGTATATAATTTTAACTTATATACATTATAGGGTCTTTAAGGTATTTAGAGCATAAATTTTTTATTTTTTATTTTTTATAGTTCTTCGTAGTTTTGAATATACAGGTTTATGCTTTATTCCAATCCTTTTTGATTTGTTTGCACCTCTTTTCGATTTTATTATTCTTTTGTTTCTTGTTGGCGCTTTCTTGTGATTAGTGCCGCCGCGAGCAGGGTTTCCGCGAGCAGTGGCAATATACCCAGATATAAATGCATCATATTGGTCAGCCGTTAAAGAATGTATATCCTTGAAAGATGGTAATGTTGGGAGTGTTCGTGGAGAATTTCTAGGAGAGTGCCGCAACAGCGAAGGTAGCGGGGGTGGTCGAGGAGGAGGAGGAGGGGGAGGCGGAGGTGGGCGCGCTGCAACAACGGCGGGATCTTCGGGTGTATCAGGTGACGCATCTTCATAAAATGGGTCAAGAAACAAGCCACGTTGGGGCGAAATGCGCAAGTAACCGCCGATATAGTCTCTAATTCTTGTATAGGCGCGGATAACATGGGATCTTTCGCGATGATCGGGAATAGAATTCAAATATGATTGTAAGTCGATGTATATATTATTGCGAATCATTTTTCGAAGGTTATCGCCATTATTTCCAAATAATGTAAAAATACTGCCACTTAGTTGACAAAAATGATGATTAGCGAAAGAAATTGTATTAAAACAACTGTCAATTAAAATAATAATAAAAATAATCTTGTGAATAAGAATCATACAAGAATCTATATTCATGAGTCGTACAGGAAATACTCCCACAGGTCCTACTACAATCGGTATTATAGGACCAGTGGGATTCCATAGTATAGAACCATTCAAGTTGCGCCTTATTAATTTATTTAAGGACGAAATAAGGTCGCTTAGTCTTATAGCACACTTATAAGCACTACTCGCCGATGCAGGGTCTATACCTAAAAGTCGATAAAAACCTCTAACTATCTCTTGTTTTTCACCAGCATCACCGAATGATCGAATATAATTTGCAATATATGCTTGTATTTGTTGTATACCCTCTGGGGTCATACGCGAAACAACGCGACCAAAATCTATAGCGCGAACCCTAAACTGGTCAACGGGTTGTGTCATATCGTACATCCAGTTTCCAGAATGGGCGTCGAGAGGTATGTATCCTATACGATAAAATATGATAACACATATAGCTAGAGAGCGTTCACATAATTGGTAGAGTAACGCTCGCTTGTTCATGATATCAGCGGGCGGTGCTATGATAGCGTTGTTATATGGAGCAATTTCCGCACGTAACTGTTTAAATGAAGCATAAGAGGGTGCTAAAGATTCCATCAATATAATACCGACTTTTCTTTCAAAATGAGTTCCGCTAGTAGTCGTAAGAGGCAGAGGCGCTTCCAGCTGTTGTAGCAAGTATCGAAAAACGCGATTTCTATTAAAAATGTCTGTTTGAATGGGTGGTAAAGTACTGGCATGGCGAGGTGAAAGAGTGTCGGGGAAAAAACATTCACGAAATTGTGTCAAGTTAAAAAACATAACTGCGTATACGTCGGGACATACAGGTATTCCGGCATAAGCCATAGTTGCGCTATATACGTTAGATTGCGCATCGTATTCGTCTCTAAGGTCGCTTCTTGTACACGTTGATTTTCCGCGACCTGCCGTATATTCGGCGACTCGGGGTTCTTTTTGGGGTTGAACGATGCAACATTTTAAAATATGCTGCGTAACTAACTGTCCGGTACTGGGTAGTTCATATTCGTCGGCATTCATTAGTTCGCCGCGTTCATTAAAAACGTCGCTTCGAAATGGTGTATTGTCGGCGGGTAAAGTAATTCGCAATATAAAACCAGTCAAAGAATCAACGGATACTGTATCGACGCTAATCGCGCTAGAAAATATATTAATAAAATCGCGTGTATCCGCAACTTTACGTATAGCAACGTCTTCTCCTTTTGCATTTTTTGCTATTATCTTCATGCCACCTTGCTGCTGTTGCATAGGATCGAGGTGTACATACATCTATATTGTAACCTACAGAATCGTGGATATATATATATATATATATATATGGGTAATATAAAAATACCACAAAACAAGTTAAAAAAGTTCAATTAAGTTATTTGTAAAAAGAGCCAGCTCAATTTCGTCTTCATGAATATTATGAAATATTGTCATATACTTACAGAGTATTTTGGTAATTTTGTATTTATTTGTTTCAGTTATCAAGGGCGTTGTTTTAATAAAAAGGAAGTAATTGTCTAAAATATCCATAACGGAGTAACCTTGGTCATACAAGGTGTATAATATTTTTATACAGTGTTGTAATTTTTTTTCTGTTAGCGATTGAGTGTATTCTTCAAAAATATGGAAACTAATATTAGTGCATAGTAGTTTAACCAGAGATAAGTCGATCGATGTATTTAATATTTTAATTTTTTCTAAATAGTTAATCAAAATACGTATCGATACATTTGAAATATTGAGGACAAATTTTTCAGCTTCTGGTGTAATAATAATATTTTCTTTTATGATAATTTTAGCTAGTATTTTTTGTAGACAAGCGTCTTCAATCTGATTAATTTTTATAATAATATTGCGCGACTGAAGGCTGTCAATTACTTTTTGCACATTTGTACAGGATGAAATGAAGTGAACCTTGTGGCTATATTTGTCGATACAGTTGCGGAATACTTGTTGGCTTTGTTCATTAATAATATCGATATCATCGAGGAGGACAATTTTTTTAAACCCCTGTATTAGAGAAGCGGTTTGGCAGAATATTTTCAGGTCGTTGCGATAGTAAGAAATGCCTTGATCCTTTAGGCTATTTAAAACAAGTATATTGTCGGGGTTATAGTTTGTTTTATAATACTCGCGAATAATAGAATAAATAAGCGATGTTTTGCCCGAACCGGGGTCACCGATTAGAAGTATATTAAGGTTATTCATGGATATAAGAGTCTGTAAAAGCCGAATAACATTTTGTTCGAGTTGTTCAAATTGGTGAAAAAATTGTGGTTGATATTTATTAATAAAAGGAATATTGGTTTGTGAATTTTGCATGCTATGGTGATAGGTAATGGTGTATGTATAATTTAAATAGGGATAATCGTAGTGATAACCGCGAATAAATATTTATATTAATAATATTCGTTAATAAATATTTAAGTTTATGTTTCTTTAATATAATAAATATATTAAATAAATGAAATCTGGCAACTCTAGTAAATCTGAAACATTCTATGATATTCTGGGATTAGACGAGAAATGTTCACAGGATGAGATAAAGAAGGCGTATCGAAAGTTGTCATTTATGCATCATCCGGATAAAAATGGAAATAGTTCAGAATCGACAGAAAAGTTTCAAAAGATTTCGGAAGCGTTTAGTGTATTAAGTGACTCTGACGAGAGGGTGAAATATGATATGAATCGTAATAATCCGTTTGCAAATATAGGCGGAATGGGTGGAATGGGCGGAATGGGAGGCGGGATTAGAATAAATCCTATGGATATTTTTAATATGTTTATGGGTGGAATGGGTGGAATGGGTGGAATGGGTGGAATGGGTGACTCGCATGCGGCGCATCCGTTAAATGGGTTTGTAAATATGGGAGGTCTGGGTGGTATGGGTGGTATGGGCGGTATGGGAGGTATGGGCGGTCATGGACCACGAATTATAATCAGGACATTTGGTCCAGGCGGAGAGTCAATTAGTGAAAATATAATGGGAGAAAGTAGTAGTGATCCATTTAGTTTATTTAACCAAGTCATGCATGATATGCACGATATGCACGATTCTCCGCGACAAGAGATGCACCAACATGTATTACAACATCCACTACGAACCCCTCGATTCCAAAAAAGAGTAGAACCGAAACCACCTCTTATAAGTATAAATGCGACAGTAACATTAGAACATGTGTGTCAGGGTGCAACGATACCGGTAGAGATGGAACGCTGGAATATAAATAGTGAAGGTGTACACGAGTTGAACAGTCATGTGGAGTATATATCAGTACCAATGGGTGCGGAAAACGGTGAGGTAATACTACTAAGCAATCGCGGAAATGAAACAGGAGATGGCACTCGCGGAGATGTAAAAGTAACATTTATAGTAGAGGAGCATCCCTTATTTAAGCGGAACGGGTTAGACATTTTATTAGAAAAAAGCATAACCCTGAAGGAGGCGTTATGTGGATTCTCATTTGATATAGCGCATATAAATGGGAAGAAATTTTCATTCAATAGTTCATCTGGAAATATAATAAGAGACGGCTTAATAAAAACAATACCGCGTTTGGGTTTACATAGAGGGAGCGAACATGGTAACTTGAATGTAGTTTTTAAGGTGACGTATCCGGAGAAGTTGAGCGAGGAACAAATAAAAATATTATCGGATATATTATAGACATGACCGCGTGTGTATCGAAAACAATACACTTATATTCTATGTTGGTATTAGCAGGCGTGCTTTAGTGTATATGCGGATACTTTTGCCAGATAAGCGGGGCGGTTTGTTTTGTATAGGTTTGCCAAATCGGGGACAAGGGGGTCATCGGGATTGGGTTCATGCATAAGGGAAGAAATACTGAGAAGCAATTTGGAAATGGTGAGAGCGGGACTCCATTTGTCTTTGAGAATATCGATACAGATGCCGCCGGACGAGTTGATATTTGGGTGTAAAATCGGCGTGATGAATTTAACATGAGGGGGTTTAAAGGGATAGTCGATGGGGAAGTCGATATCTAGGAAGAAAATGCCGCCGTGGTATGGTGTGCCTTCCGGACCAGTAATTGTTGCGCGCCATTTCATAATATCGTCGGAATGAGGACCGGCGCTACAGTTTGAAGGAGGATCTTTTGCGAGTTCAGTAAGTTCCTTTTGGATACGTTTGGTAATGCTTATAACGCTCATAATGATTGGGTTGATAAAACGTAGAATACTTTTGACGAGTAGTGCTTGTATATGTATATCGCGTATTTTGTATATCAATTTTCTTGATATATAAAATAAAAATATGAAAATAAAAATATGAAAATAAAAATATGAAAATAAAAATAAAAAAAATAAAAATATAATATATAATACGTTTGCGAGATGTGTTATAGTGTAGAATCAAGCCTAAAAACTTCATTATTTTCTTTAATCGCGATTGTAATATTATTCAGCTCAAACGTGCCACATTTTAAATGGATTGCGTTGATTTTAATTAGCTGGTGTAGTATGCAGGTAGGCGAATTATTACTCTGGTTAACAAACCCGCGTAAATCATGCACACCAATGAATAAATTAATAACACTTACACTTATTCCATTTATATTGCTTTCTCAACCACTATTAGTAATATTTGGGTCATTTTTTGTGAAACCGTGGTCCATGTGTAGTCATAATAGGCAAATGCTTATATTAGGCTATTGTCTTATCGCGAGTATAGTATTTTTATACTACTTTTTTGAAAATCCTACAAAATATTGTACAACAGTCACAAAACAAGGACACCTTCATTGGTTTCTTAAAAGCAGCGAAGACACAAGAATTGAAATGCCTTATGGTTATTACGCTTGGATAGTAGTAGTTATAGGGGCTGCATTATTATTATGGAATATTTCATATAAGGCGTTGGGTGCATTGTTTTTAATACCACTTATTGGTTTTATTTATTCGCTTCGTACAGATTCAAAGTCAAGTATATGGTGTTATTACTCGAGTTATTCTTCGATTGTGATGCTTATCATATATGGATTATATAAATTCAAGATATACAATATTTTGAAGTAATGCTAAAGTGATGCTAAAGTTAAACAAGTGTTTCGAGCATTTTACGAAGGTTGAAAACAGCGACCGCTGCGGAGACTACCTGATGGCATTTCGCAAGAAGTAGCGAGACGGTATTGGTGGTGGCGAACGGAGCGATTCAAAGCGCCTACACCTGAACCGGGGACAAATCGATTGATTGTACTGTCGTTGGCTATACTTGTAAAAATAATACGACGAGCGCCACCGGCGGCTTTAGATTGACGGACAAGCCCACGGGCGATATTATAAGTTTGGTTGCTAACAGTCATTTGTTGAGATATATACTATGCAGAGATTATATATTTTTCCATAGATATATTACACTTATTATAAATATTGTTATAGTGATAGTTAAAATATTTTTCATTATGAACATTATAACTAGTTATATTTGTATTTCTTATATATTTTAAGTCTGAATAACTATCTAGTTGTGAAGAAACACACAATAAACTATTACAAACAGATAAATTTCCTTCATCATACAATTTATGACAGTAACAACACATAAATTCTACTATATTTACATCATTAAGTTCACTATTATTTTTCAATAAACAACGAGGCATTAAGTGTGCTGTTTCGAGTAAACTTAGTGGAAGTTTTTTATCACATAGTATACATATGTGTTCTTTATTATTAACTAAATATTCTCTTAACTTTGATTGTTCTTTTCTAACCTCTTTTAGTTCATATTTTTTATCCACTTTATTATTTTCAGCTTTTAATTTTATATTTTTTAAAAATTTTAAAAATTTTATATTTTTTAAAAATTTTTTAATAATAATAAAATAGTAGTATTTGTAGTCTTTTAATTTATCATTTCCTTTTTCAGTTAACTTGTAAATATTATTTTCACTAAAAATAATATTATCTTTTTTTAATTTTAATAACTCATCCTTTATTTCATCTTCATGTATTGAAGTGTTATACCTATTTTTTATATAGTTAAAAATATCTAGTAGTGTATTTTTATTGTTTATATTAAAACAATTAATAATAATATTTTTTAATGAGTATCGTGTCATTAAGTAGTCATTATATATATTTTTAAAAGTTATATTTAAACCTGTTTTCAATAATCATTCTAATAGTTCAACCATTATATTATATCCTCTCGTACCATACTTACCATTAATACCTACACCTTTAGTTTCTGATTCTTTATAGTTTAGTTTTTCAAGTTCTTCTTTGAATTGTTTTTGTGTTTTTAGACAATCTTTATGGTTTTTTTTGCACCATTTTTCATATTTTTCATATATATATTTTAAACCAATTCTCAAATTAGTTTTTTCTGTAATTTTAAAGCATTCTGTTGTAAATAAGGTTACACCAATATTTGCTATATATTGTGTCAAAGTATTTTTACTTTGAGATTGTGCTATTATATTTATTGAATAAACATGAGGTTTATTTTTGTCATACAAGTATAACCAACCATCCGGTGTTTTCCAATAATATTTTTCCGGTAAAGGTGTATCATTTTCTACAAAATAGTCATCATTTTCATTAACATATCCATGAGTATTTTGTCTTCTATATTTGTTTTTAATAACAGTATATTTTACGTTATCACCATCAATGAAATAAGAAGGTTTTTCATTTTTTTCATTTTTTTCGGTATTGAGTGGAGATATACATGTCGGTGACTTTTGAAAAGTATATTTTGTTTCATCAAACCTAAAAATATGCGTTTTATAATTATTATGATCATGTATCCGAATCGGTTTTGAAATAATTGCTTGAGTACCTTTATTTGTTAAGGAAATATAAGAAGAAATACGTTCTTCTTCTATATATCTAGTTAATTTATTACCATAAGGTGTATTTAAATGATCTTGGTTAAATGTATGATTATAATACATATTTTTTTTTTCGTCATCCTCATCCTGAGGTATTCCTTCATCTTTTTTATAATCTACAGAATAATATTGTTTTATTTTATATTTTTTATCAAATTCAGTTAAACTCATTTCTTTAATTTCGTTAATACATAAATATTCAGGTAAGTTTTCTTCTTTACACCATTGTTCTATTTCTTCTTCTGACATATCATCACTCTTTATTAACGAGTATCCATTCATTTTTTTATCAAAATGTTTTTGAATACCTAAATTTTTTGTCTTTTTACGAGAGTCTATATATTTCATATATTTTCCAAACCGCATTTCTCCGTTGTCGATAATATTTTCTAGTAAATATATTATTTCATCATGACTTTCACAATCCATTATTTTAGATTCTACTATTTTTATGAAAGGAACATAAAAATTATTCATTATATCTTTTAACTGAGGAGTAGTCCATAAAGTAAGTTTCATATTTTTAATATCATTATATTTTCCTTGTAATCGTATCCTTTGCGAAATATCGGTGCAGTTAAATGAAGCATGAGAAACAAAATACTGGTCTGTTAAGTGTAATGAAAATTCATCATAGTCATCACTTGTAAAAGAATACCCTCGTTCACCATACTTACCTGTTATTGTTATAACAGTTTTATATTTTACCGGTATAACACTTTTTTCAAACAAAATTCTTAACAACTTATATACAAGTTTAATATTTAAAAATTTAGTATCAATATCATAATAACAGTAACCATTGGGCAACTGCTGTCCCTTTTCGGTATATATAGGTGATCCATAAACACCCCCACTTTGGTGTAGTCGATTACTAGTAGATGACTGTCTGGCGTCCCATAGAGACAATCTTTTAAATTCATTTTCATATTTTTTTGATAAATATAATCTTAAACATTTCCCATGAAATATAACAACAAATAGATCAGAAAAATCTTTCATTATTTCATATGCTAACTTAAATTGACATTCTTTTATTCTTTCCTCACTTATTAGTAGTGAATTATATTTTTGATTTTGTTTTTTTGAAATTTTATTTAAAGTCTGTCTTACATAAAGAATATGATTTATAATTTTTTTAATGTTTTTATTATAGTCTGTAATAATGTCATAACTTGTACTTTTTTTGTTATTAATATCCTTACAATCCCACCAAGGTTCAACTACAGAAGTATTAAAATATATATTATTATTAAATAAACCATAATAATCTGAACCCCTTTTCATCTTATGAACTTTTGATATTTTAATATGAATATTTGTATTGTCGCTTAAACGAGTAGTAGTATTGTATAAAAGCGAATGAGCTGTTCCTGTAATATGTAAAACATATCTTACCTTTTTATATATTTTTGAAAGTAATTCTTCGCATGCTGTTGTATCATTTAAATCATTTTTATTGCTTCCATCATTTGACGAAGAAGGGGACATTAGATCACTTTCATCTACTACTACGGTTATGTTAACTAGCTCATTATTTTTACCAATATACTCAGAAAATTTTTTATTTATTTTTTCCAAAGGTGTATAATGCATTAAAGTAGAAAAAATGTCAGTTGGGTTAAGAGCATCTTTATTGTTTAACTTATCAATAACGCCATTACTATTTATATCCTGTAGTTCTGGAAGTTTAAAATCTTTCCAACATTTATGTAAATCACTATTAAATTCTTCAAATAAATTTTTAATATATTGGATATTAAAATTATATTTTTCTGTACCACATATATCATCTTGTAATTGTTTTTGATCTATTCTTAAATTTCTAAAAATATATAAAACGGGTCTCTTGAAAATATGAACAGAAAACCACATTATTATACAAGCTTGTAATCTTTTTCCTAACTGAATATCTCCCCATAATAACTCAATAATTGATTTTTCATTCTCATGTAAATCTAATGCTTCTAATAATTCCTTTTCGAAAGTAGACGAGTCTAAATCTTTTGGAATACTTTTTAATTTTACAGGAATATTACCCCAATTATGCCTTTCCAAACTTTCACCATTTATATATCTACATTTCTCTAACATATTATTTATAATTTTTTCAAGCACAACTTTAAGCTGTTGTCTTCGCGAACCATAAAACTCAACTAAACTCTCTTGAAATGACATTTCTTGTTTATATATTAACTATGGGCATTTTTTTAAGTGGTTTTTTTATTATATTATTAAAAAAATGCCTCGAAAATATCACCCCGCCATAAAATTGAAACGAATAAAAGCCAATAAATAGAATACAGAAAGTCAAACATCCCAAACAAACACCGCCACCCAGAAATGCCCATCGGTATCGGAACATTCGTTGCTGCTGCCATCATCGCTGCCGAAGATATTGATGCCGAGATTCCTCCTACTCCTCGCGTCGAAGAAGAATCCAAGTACCCCCGCTCGCTCCAAGAAGTTGCCGCACTCGATTTGTCGTTTATTCGCGACACATGGGGAGCCGATATGCTTCGCGATGCAATGAATGCGGTCGTGCTAGCCCAAGAAAACCCCAAAATACTCCAACAAAAAATCGACATCTGGACTTACTTGTCTAGTTACGAACCACCACACGGAGAAGGATTCATGTTTAGTCGTGGAGACATCGTTGTTGAATCTGTTCAACAACATATGCAAACGGCGCACTCGGGTAGCACCATGACCTTGACGATGCGTCATCTGCAACTACTTGCCCAAGTCGGATTCCCTAAATATCGCGAAGGATATCGCATGTAAGTAGTGTGAGATAAGAGAAAATTAATCAAATGTAAGTTGAATAGATGAATAGATTTATTTTTTTTATAATATATAAAATTGAATTAAATAGTAGCAAATAAAATATATTATAACAAAACAAAAATCAAACCCAAAATGGAATTAGTGACAGAACCGGATACTTATTCACCAAACATTGACGATAAAGGAAATTATATAGACAAAGTTCCATCGTTTCATACAAATGCACTTGCAAACGGACTAAGATGTCCATGTGGAACAAGAAAAGACAAAATATACACATCACATGCAATATTTACATCGCACATCAAAACAAAAACACACGAAAAATGGTTGCAAGACTTAAACACAAATAGGGCAAACTTTTATATTGAAAATCAAAAATTAAAGGACGTAGTTCATTCGCAAAAAATAATGATAGGAAAATTAGAACTAGAATTAACAAATAAAAATATGACTATTGATTATCTAACACAACAACTGATTAAAAAAACTTCAACTATGTCTAGTAAAACTATCGATTCTAGTTCGGCAAACGACATGATAATGTTTGATATTTAATTAAATGTCTGTATGTGTATAACGTAACACCCCGTTTTCTCTATGTTTTAGAACGCGTTTTACGATTTGTGCGCTTGCCGGCGGGACGTTTATTCTTGCGCGTCCGCATCCCCGCATGTTTATGTTTTCGCGTGCGACGGCGTCGACCCCCATCATAAACGGCGCTTGGATCTTTAAGCTGCGCTTTCAATATTTTTTTATCACGTTTTCTTTGGCTTCTTTTTCTTCTCATTTCCTCTTCGACGGGTTTCAGATGTGGAAAATACATGTCTCGAGCGTTTTCAAAATGTGTGTCATGTCTAAACATCCATTGGGAAAATCGGTCGGCATCAGCTTTGTTGCCTGGGATTGCTGGTTTGCCCTTTTTATTATATAATGCCTCCGAAGCAATGTCATCATCGAAAAGATCTAGGTCTAAACCTAACTTATTGTAACGTTCATTTACTTCATCATCCTGTCTTGGAACCCTTGCTTCATCTGGTGAATCTCCCATTCCTATAGCTCCTTCTTCGACTATAACTGGGCGAATATACCGGTCCCATTGATCACATGCATATATCGGTGCCTCGCGCCAATGTTGATCACTCGTTCGTATTAAAAGTTTAACTATATCTTCTCTTAATCTTTTATCAACCGCTGGAGTAAACCTAGCATCAAATGGATGTATTGTTTTTATATAACGATTAACATAATTTCTAATATATCTTTTTCCTTTGTGAAAGGTTTGGTCTGCTAACATTTCTACATATTCATTGTCCAATCTTCCAAGTGGTATTACATGAGGCAATGGAGGGGCTCGCTGGTATAATCGTGCATGGCTAGCAAGGAGGGGGGTATGCGCTACATAAGCAGAGGGAAAAAACTCATCCTCTACTCCAAAATTGTTTGGAATATAAACGTCTTCTTCTAAACGTCCCGGTAACCACCAACCATAAGCGGTATTTTCCACGTCGGGCATAGCATAACTCAACCGCATCCATCTTTGTGGTCTGGAATTATCTATTTCACCTATATAGCGAGGGTTAGAAGGAAAATCACTATCCCATTCTGCTAAATATGGTTCGCCTATATTATCTATGGGACTTACTGTAGCTCGCCATAATAACATTGCATCGTTATCGCCTTCTCTTGGAATTTTTATTCTGTCGTTTTCACGCACATGGGGACTTCTACTCGGGCTTATACGAAGTCCTCTACGGGGACTTCTGCTAGGGCTTCTACCGGGTAGTAACATTGCATCATTATCATCTTCTCTTGGAATTTGTATTCTGGCTGTATGGGGTATATAGTCTGCGCGCGCGTTTCCATGCGCACGTGGACTACGCCCACGTGGACTTCTACTGGGACTTCTACGGAGGCTTCTACGGGGACTTCCACTAGGGCTTCTACGAGGGCTTCCACTTGGGCTTACGAGGGGGCTTACGAGGGGGCTTCTTCTATTTTCCATAGTAATATATTTATTATATATTGTAGGTATAATAAATATATGAAATATATGAAATAATAGTAATATACTAAATAATTAAGAATATATCACAAACTATGCGCATATAGATAAAATATATGTGAAAAGTGAATAATACACATCAAATCTTATTTGTTGTATTGTAACATTACTACGATGGTACTTATACCCCAAAATATTATAATGTTATATTCCAATCACTCCAAATGTTTTGCATGTCTTGGTCGGTAATAAGTCGATGTGGGCGAATCTTATATAATGCTTCCATGCGTTCGTCGTATGGGTCAGAAGGGCGCTTTACGAAAACGGCTTTTTTCCTAAACCCATTTTCATTTGCACCAAGTTTGTCAACATTTTTCTCATTTTTTATGTCAGATACATAATAAAAAGCAAGTGTTTTTCTATATATATCATTTGGACACAGTATAATATTTGGAACACCATGCCAGCTTTGTTCGGTAGTTACAAAAATAATAGCAGTATTTTTTTTTGGATATGATTTAACAACGCAGTTTGAAACCGTCTCGTCCCACAACTGTGTATCGCCGTTCCATTCTTGATTCCATTCATCATTTAAATATAAAATAACGTTAAGTCTTCTTTGTTTATTTGATATAGGATGTATTTCGTAATCAATATGCATATTTAGTCGACCATATCTAGGATGCATATGTAGACCAGCGCCATGACAATATGGATCATATTCTAGGTCCGGTATATTAAATATTTTTTTAAACCTATCGATGGTATTATCGTGTGACAACGAATAAAAAACATTACGAATGGCGGGATGCATTGTATTTAAATCATCCAATGCGTATTTTACCTCTAATGGATTTTCATATTTCCACCATGTTTCTCCGGGAGTCGAAGGAATTTTTGATTCGAGTTCGCGATAATAGTCGTTTTTAATAAAATCTGGTATAATGATATGGTCGAATGGTGCTGTTTTTAAAGATAGTTTCTCGATATTATTAAACCAATCTCCAAAAATATCATTATTACTGGAACGAATATTTTTTTCTGTTATTTTTATATTGCAACTTTTTGACATACTATACTTTTAATATTAATATTATAATATAATAACTATAATATAATAACTATAATATAATAACTATAATATAATAACTATAATTAATGACAACAAAATTGCTAAAAATGTCAAAAACGTCTTCGGAAAAAGCAATTCGTGCAATTGCGGTTTTCAATGATAAAAAAATAAACGGGACGGTATGTTTCACAGAAGAGCCATCAAAATCGCAGATACGTATCGATGTATCGTTGACTGGGCTAAAGTCGTCTGGGTTACATGGTTTTCATGTGCACGAATATGGAGACATGAGTGATCACTGTGAAAGTATGTGTGCGCATTTTAATCCTTATAATAAAACACATGGATGTCCTGGTATGAAAAACAGGCATGTAGGTGACCTTGGAAACTTAAAGACAAATGCAAAGGGTGAAGCAAAGTATACTTTTTATGATGATTTTATTAGTTTGCGGGGAACAAAGTCAAATATTATAGGTCGTGGGTTGATTATTCACGCGGATGAAGACGATTGCGGACAAGGTGGAGAGCCGGATAGTTTAATAACGGGACACGCAGGCAAGAGAATAGCGTGCTCGGTAATAGGGTATGCATCTCCCCCTAAAAAAAAGTCGTAGTTATTGGGAGGGGAGAGGAGAGGAGAGGAGGGCAGCAACATTTATGTATTTCATCGTATATAAAAGGACGGGTCAATAACGCGTTTTGCGCCATATGTAAGCTTGTCGGTATCATATTCATTGATGCGTCTTTTTTCAAGTTCACCTTCACCGTTACTAAAAACGATTGCCTTTATATTTAATTTTTTCATGCGGAGAGTACAGTGAAAACATGGCGCGGATTCAGCCATGTCACCACTTCGCGAGCGCCTGACAATATAAAGAACCAGTTTCTGAACAACTTTAGGCGATAACTCCATAATACAAAGTTTGTGCAAAACATGTATTTCGGCATGAGCACTACAACATTTGCGATAATTAAGCAACCCATCCTTCGAATGACAGCGTATATTATTATAACCTTTTGCAAGAACTTTACCATTTAAAACGGCAATACACCCGTGCTGCATAAGAAGGGTTGACTTTGACGCTTCCTCTAAAGCAATGCTTGCAAACCGGTGGTCTTTGTTGCTGATGTGTCGATGGCGATACACTTGTTTTATGGGTGGCTCAGAATCAGGCGAGTTGATAGAAGTAGGGGAGCAATCACAGTTTTTAAATTTTTCGTGAATGGGAGAAGCCGTATTTTCTTCTCTTTTTGTATGTAAATACATAGTTGTTAACTTTTTGTTATATCTTAAACTATATAACAAAAAAAGGTTCAATTTCTTTTTTAAATAATATATAAACTGTTATGGAAAAGTAAACAAAACAAAACTAAACTACAATGTTCAACTAATCTTCTTAGAAGGAGTCTCACTTGAAATCAAATAAATGGAGTTCTCGGTTACAATAATATACTCAGTCTCGACTTTGTAAATATTGGCAATTGGGCTTGTATATTCGTCTTCACTC
>Ga0209500_10000232_pt1 | contig 50985 bp, 44 predicted proteins | sample S_140212_EF_Meta_FD_187323 | JGI IMG/M metagenome (GOLD analysis project Ga0209500, IMG submission 187323) | Freshwater microbial communities from Lake Simoncouche, Canada to study carbon cycling - S_140212_EF_MetaG (SPAdes) (version 2) | ecosystem: Environmental > Aquatic > Freshwater > Lake ... | reverse complement strand
TGACTATCCCCTGCAGTGTTCGACACCCGCGGCAGCCTCCCTTCCCTACGAACATAATATACGGGAGGTGCGACCCGACCGGCCTCGTCCGAGCCGTGGCAACGTACCGCCCACCTAAATCCAGGAAAAAGTGGAGCTCCAATCGGAATCGGCACAGGCGGGGACCCTTTAAGTGAAGATGACAGCGGACAGATGACGGATGGGTAGGTAGGGCCGGGACCGCGTCAGGACCTAGCTGCCTGGCCGCCGAATGGTGACCAAAGGTAGGGGCAGGACTACGTCATGACCTCCCATACAAAAAGGGCGCGGCATAGCCACGCCCCTACCCTACGTTCACCATTCGGCGAACGCGACGCACCGCATGACGTGATGGCAATCACGTCCCTACCTCAGGGTCGCTTCACAACCCAACGGGAAACCGGAGACCGTATGATCGGCCGGGGGTTATGACCCTAGCCTTCATTCCAGCTCCCGGTCTCCCTTTGAGTTCATGGCTTTTCCTAACCGCCAACCGCTATCCGCTCACCGCCATTGCCTATCTCAACCTAGATTCAACTGACCGCCTTCGCAGAGAGTCGGATTACCGAAAGTCTTCATCGGATGACCGAAGCCCTTGGCAATGGACATGAGGAGACGGTTGTGCGGCTCCTTCTTGAACTTGAGCGCGCGGCCGGTCTTGAAGCCAAGGCCACCGCCGATGAGCACCCACGGAATGTCTTCGTGGGTGTGGCTGTTACCCTTGCCGAGCTCGTTCGTCCAAACGATGGTGGTATTGTCCAGCATGTTGCCCTTGCCGTCCGGCTCCGGGGTCTCCTGCAGGCGCTTCGCGAGGAAGGCGATCTGCTCGGCAAACCAGGTGTTGATCTTGATGAGCTTCTCTACCGATACGCCGTTCAGGTCAGGGTCGTGTGATAGCGAGTGATGGCTCTCGTCGATGCCGATCCACTTCATGCGGGCACCGCCCACGGAATTGGTGAACTGGAACGTCGAGATGCGGGCCATGTCGTTCTGGAAGGCGCTGATGAGCAGTTCGGTCTGCAGGCGCGTGATCTGCGGGATGCTGTCGTTGTCCATCGGAACTCCGGACTCCGGCGGATGGGGCACCTTGAGGGCCGCCTGTGACTGGCTTTCCTTCAGGCCGCGCTCGAGCTCGCGTAAGGCGGTCGCATGCTGGTCGAGCAGGCCGCGGTCGCCCTTGTCGACCGCGTTGGCCACTTTGGCGATGTCGTCCTTGAGTCCGTCTAGGACGGAGCCGAGGTTTTCGCCTTCCTTCATCGAGCCGTAAAGTTTATCGAAGAGTTCGTACGGGCTTGAAATCGGGGCAACGGGCTGATTCGCACCCGCATAGCTCCAGCGCGTCCAAGGGTCGGCGCGATTGCCGACAGCGACGCCGATCTCGAGCGAGCCCATGCGGGTCTTGGTCGCGGCATTGGACTGCAGATGCGTGCGCAGGACCTGGTCCACGGACGGACCGCTGGCCCAGCCGGCGGGAGCGCCGCCGCCACCCATGATGTTTCCAGGGAAGAGCTCGATGCCGGTGAGCAGGCAGCTCATGCCACGCATGTGCGAATCGCCGTCGCCACGCACGCGGTTGTTCACGCCCTTGAGCGTGAGCAGCTTGTCCTTGAAGGGTTCGAACGGCTTCATGATCGCCTTGAGCTTGAAGTTCGCACCTTCCTCGTCGGGCCAGAAGGCCGGCGGGACAATACCGTTAGGCGAGAAGACGAAGATGACGCGCTGGCGACGACCGGCAACCGGTTCGGCGGCGCCAAGCGAGGCGAGACCGCCGAGGAGCGGTAACGCGGCGGCCGAGAGGCCGAGGCTACGGAGGAAATCCCTACGATGTTGGAGTGACATGATCTTAGCGGTTGGAAGGGGTGGTCGTGACGGTCGGACGGAGCGCTGCGACGACGGCGACCTCGACAGCGAGGTTGCGGACGTGGAACTTATCCGCGCGGAACTTTTCAGTCAACTGGCCGAGGAGTTCCGGCGAGTAGGCCGCCGGCGGCTGCTTCACGAGCTCCTGGAAAAGGTTGCGCACGAAGCCGGTCTGCCCGGAAAGGCTTTCGGCCGCGTGCACCGCGACATCGCGAGCGCCAGTCAGCTTGATGACATTGCCGTCTGAAGTAGTGTAATCGGAGACCGCGTCGACCGGCTTCTTGTTGTCGGTCGCGCGCACGCGGCCGACGGCGTCGAAACGTTCGAAGCTGAAGCCGAGCGGGTTGATCGTGACGTGGCACGACATGCAGGCGGGCTTGGAGGTGAGTTCCGCGACCTTCTCGCGCATGGTGAACGAGGGGTCGAACTTGTCGTCCATGAACGCGATCGCCATGGGCGGCGGCTTAAGCATGCGGCCGAGGATGTTACGAGTCACGAAGACGCCACGGTGAATCGGAGAACTGGACTTTGTGTAAGAAAAGGTCGCGAGGACGTACGGGTGCGTGAGCACGCCGGCCCGCTGGTCGGCATCCATCTTGACCGGCTGGAAGCCGGCGCCAGCTTCGACCTTCTGCCCGTAGAACTTCGCCAGGCGTTCATTCATCAGAATGGTATCGCCGAGCAGGAGCTGGCGGTAATCGGATGCCTCCGACCACACGATACTTTCGGCGAAGAGGTCCAACGAGGTGCGAAGATCCATGACGACTCCTTGGTCGAAGCCCGGATACTCCTTCTGGTCTTTGGCAATCTCGGCGCCTTCTTCGACGTGTAACCAGTGGTGCAGGAAGTCGCGCAGCTTCGATTTGGCACGCGTATCCTTCATCATCCGCTGGGCCTGCTGGCGGACCTGGATATCGGTCTTGAGCTGGCCGGCAGCGGCGGCCTTCAGGAGGACGGCGTCGGGCACGGAATCCCAGAGGGTGAGGGCGAGGCGCGACGCGACAGCGAAATCATCCTGCGGACCGATACCAGGATAGAGGAATGCGGGATTGGAAAGCGTGAAGATGAAGGCTCGCTTGGCGGCAACCTCAGCGGCCACGCCTACGTAGATCTTGGCCAGGTCGGCCTTCTGCTCATCGGTAAGCGGACGTCGATAGGCCATCTGGGCGAACCGCAGGGAGAAGGCCTTAAGCTTCTCGCCTCGGTCCGGAGCATCGGTCTTGGTACCGGCGAGAACGAAGAGGTTCGGACCGATCATCGCGGAGACCTGCAGCGCGCCCTTGGCCACGGCTTCCGTCCACTCGCGCGAGACTGAAGCGCCGCGCTCATAGCCGATGCTGCCATCGTCCGGCGGAAGGGGCACTGAGATCACGCTGACCGGAGAGGAGAACTTGGGGGAGAGATACGTGCGGGGAATCACGACCCAGGCACCGCCGGGCGGACGCCACTCGAGCTTCAGCGCAGCGGTCTTATCCTTGTACTTGAAGAACTCGATCTTCAGCGGGTAGCTACGGCCGCCGAGGAGGAAGATCGGCGCCGAGGCCGTGCGCGTCATGGCGGAGCTCACCCAGATATCGATGAGCGCGTTCTTCTCGCTGCCGCCTTCCGGCATGTTGACGTAGAGGCGGACGCCGTTGGGCGAGGTGATGCGGAACTCGTATTCACCAGTGTCAGGGATGAGCACCGAGCCGGACCAGTTGATGGAAAACTGAGCGGTGTATTGGCCCTTTTCCGGCGGCTTGTCCTTGAAGTCGAAATCGATGACTGGATCCACCTGCTGCTTGAAGGTCGCTTCGGGTCGGTTCTGATCCGGCTTCTTGGGATCACGCTCTGGGCGTTCGCGGTAAGTGCCGGCGAGGCCGCCTGATTCGGTCGTGGAACTCGCGCCGCGCAGCGAGGCGAGCAGATCGGCGATGCTTTCGCGATACTGGCGGACCGTGAGGTGCGCGAGCTCGATGCGGGGCGGGTGGTTGCGGGCCCGGGCTTCGGCGGAATAGAAGGCCTTATGGATGTATTCGGCGGAAGCCGTGGCGTCAGCGAGCGAAAGGGCGCCCGGATTGTTCTCGGGCATTTCGCGGACGATATACTTGGCCAACGAGGCAATCGATTTTTCACCGACGAGGGGCTCGTCCGCCTTACCGGCGACGCCTTGGCCGACTGGCCCGTGGCAACGCATGCAGTCTTCTCGGTAGACGACTTCGCCGACACGCGGAGCGGCGAGGTTCTTCTTGTAGTAGCGCTGGCCTTGGCGGCCGGCATAGGCGAGCACGGCCACGACGACGAGCGCAGCCACGACCTTGATAGACCGGGAAAGGGACATGGGGGTAAGACCTTTAAACTCACGGGGAAGTTCCTCTAAATCAAGCCTGCCTCGCCGAAACTGAACCACCCTTTCCCGGCCGGATCGGCCTCTGGACGGCCGATGACGACGTGGTCCAGTAGCTCCACCCCCACCACGCGCCCCGCGTCAACGAGTTGCCTGGTTACGGCCCGGTCGGCCGGGCTCGGCGTCGGGTCTCCGCTGGGGTGATTATGCGCCACAATCGCCGCAGAGGCAGCATGCTTCAAGGCCTGCCGAAAGACCTCGCGGGGATGAAGCAAGGAGCTGGTCGCGGTTCCCGAGCTGACCTCGTGCAAGGCGAGTAGCCGGTTACGTCGGTTCAGGCAGAGCACCCAGCACTTCTCCACCGCGAGCCCCGCCGCGAAAGGCTCGAGGCGCGCCCAGACCTTAGCCGGAGCGTCGAGCTTCTCGCCCGGATCATGCGCCCGCTCGCGGATTCTTCGGGCGAGTTCCATCGCCGCGGCGAGTTCGGCGGCCTTCGCCGGGCCAAGCCCATGCACCCGGCCGAAGTCATGCGTATCCCAAGTTGCCAACGCAGCCAAGGCTCCCGCCTCAGCGAGCAACGCCGCGGCGACATTCGGGGCCGGCGCGCCCTTCGTGCCAGTACCGATGAGTAACTCGATGAGCTCGGTATCGAGCAAGGCGCGAGGACCGAGCCGCACCAGCCGCTCGCGCGGGCGATCCTGGGAAATCATCCCGCCACACTGGCGGGGCCTGGATGGCACTCAAGCGGACCTATCACCCAGCGGTTCCACCCAGCCGACGGTAGTGGGCAAGGACCTTGCCGTAAGCTGGCGTCAGCGCCTCGAGCGACGCGACATTCAGGCCCAGATCCTTGATCAGGCCATCGCGCAGACCGTAGATCCAGGCGTGCACTTCAACCTTCTGGCCGCGAGCCCACGCATCCTGCATGACGGTGGAGTGGCAGACGTTCGCCGCCTGTTCGATGACGTTGAGCTCGCAAAGCGTGTCTAGCTTCGCCGGGCCAAGCACGGACTCGACGACGATGGCGTGCTTGTGGTGCACGTCGCGCACGTGGCGGAGCCAGTTGTCGACAAGACCGACCTTGCGGCGCTCGAGCGAAGCCTGCACGCCACCGCAACCGTAGTGGCCGCAGACGATGACGTGCTCGACCTTGAGGACATCGACGGCGTACTGCAGCACCGATAGGCAGTTAAGGTCGGTGTGCACGACGACGTTCGCGACGTTGCGGTGTACGAAGAGTTCGCCGGGCAAGAGACCGACGATTTCATTGGCGGGCACGCGACTATCGGAGCACCCAATCCAGAGGTAGCGCGGAGTCTGCTGCTTAGACAGCGTCTCGAAGAAAGCAGGGTCGCGACGACGGACACTTTCCGACCATGCACGATTTTGCCCGAACAGGTTTTCGACAGAAGACATCGAAGGCACTTACATTGGGAAATGCCTCGGGCGGGCAAGCGAATAGGGCAGTTTACCCCATTAGCCCTCCGCCCGGCGCCATCGACTAAGCGGCCGAACGTGACTCGGCGTGAAAACTGGGGGTTTATCGACCTTTACGGCATCCGGAGGAGACCTTCTTCACCTTCCGTCCTGACGGGGGTTGAAACTCCGCCCCTGGTGTGGTGTATTATCCATAACATGAAGACCAGCCTCCTTGCCCTGCTCGCCGCCGTGGCACTTGCCAGCGCCGCCACTACGACCACGACCACCAATAAGAAAACCACCGGTGGCACCGCGACCGGTAAGACGACCTCGCCGACCGCAGACAAGAAGAAGCCGCAAAAAGAGGAAGGTGTCGCTGAGGCTGCCGACCCGATTCCGCTCGTCGCTACCTCCATCGACGCCGCCACGCAGATTGCGATGGAAGCCGCCAAGGTCGCCCAAGCCGAGGCCGCCAAGCTCGCCGCCATTGGGAGCGAAGCCGCCGCCCCCGCCAAGGCCAAGCTCGCCGAAGCCGTCGTCGTGGGAGGCGTCGCCGCCGCAAAGGAACTTAAGAAAGCGAAGAAAGAGGCTGATCAAGAAAAGCCCGAAGAAAAGAAGCCGGTGACCAAGCCCACCTCCGAGAAAAAGCCGGCGGATAAGAAGCCGAAGGAAGTCAGCGCGCTCTGAGAAAGAAGGCCTTCGCGAAAGCCCCCGTTGAACGGGGCTTTTTCATACCTATCACGCCCGGCTTGAAACCTCCGTCCGGCAACGCTGTCTCACCCGTATCCCCATGAAGCCCGCCTTCCTCGCCCTCCTGCTCGCCGCCAGCCTCGCCGTGGCCGCCGAACCCGCCAAGGAAGCCCCCGCCGCCCCAGAGCCGAAACCCTTCTTCGACCCCGCCGCCCCAGCCCCGACGGTCGATCCGACCAAGCCCGTGCCTGAGCCAGACCCCCCGACGCCAGAAAAGAAGAAGTCGGCCGTGCCTGAAAAAAAGAAGAAGGAGAAGAAGTAAGCCGTAGCCAGGGGCAGGTAATATTGAAAACCTGGAGGAGCTGAGAGCCCTCTTGGGTAAGGACGTGATTACCATCACGTCCGTGGGCGGACCGACGTCATTACCACCGATAAACGCGCCCGGCTCGACCATGTGCGACGGCGAACGGCGGCCATGGCAATGGCCGCCCTACCCAAGGCAGCCTCAGGCGACAGGTGGCGGACGTTTCATTTCCTGCCACCTGGAACCTAGGGCCGCCACCTGCCACCTGAAGTGATTGCCTGGTCCACCGAGCCTCTGGTCCTTCTGCCTCGCTCGTCCGTCAGTCGACCAGAATCTCGCGCGGGCTGGAGCCGTTCTCCGGACCGACGTAACCCTTGTCATGGAGGACATCCATGATGCGGGCAGCGCGGTTGTAGCCAAGCTTCAGGCGACGTTGCAGCATGGAGACCGAGGCGCGGCGCGTCTCCTTGATGATCGCCCAACTCTGCGCGACCAATGGATCATCGCCTTCATCACCCTCTGCGCCGGCCTCGCCATCAGCGGCGCCATCCTTGATGGCCTTGATGACGTCCTGGGCGAACTCGGGCTTGCCGTTCTTCTCGGCCAGGAACTCGACGATGGCGGCAACTTCCTGCTCGCCGACAAACGCGCCCTGCACGCGGTTTAGCGTAGCGCTACCCGGAGGCACGAAGAGCATGTCACCTCGGCCGACGAGCGTCTCGGCACCGCCGCGGTCCAGGATGGTACGGGAGTCGATCTGCGAAGGAACCTTGAAGCCAATGCGCGTAGGAAGGTTGGCTTTGATAAGGCCGGTGATGACATCTGTCGACGGGCGCTGGGTGGCGAGCACGAGGTGGATGCCGGCGGCGCGGGCCAGCTGGGCGATGCGCGCGACCGAGGTCTCGATGTCCTTGGCCGCGACCATCATGAGGTCCGCCATCTCGTCGATGATGCAGACGATGTAGGGTAGCTTCTCGGTCGGCACGGTCACGCCGTCGTCGATGACCGCTTCCGCGGCTTCCGCCGCGGCGGCCTGCTCCTCCGGGCTGAGCGCGAGCTCCTCTTGCTTCGGCACGCCGGCCTCCTTGGTAATCTTGGCGTTAAAGCCGGTGATATTCTTCACGCCGCACTTGGCGAAGATCTTATAGCGCTGCGACATCTCCGCAATGAGCCACTTGAGGGCGGCAGGTACGCGCGTGGGGTCGGTCTCGACCGGGATGAGCAGGTGCGGCAGGTTGTTATAAATCTGCAGCTCGACCACCTTGGGGTCGACCATGATGAAGCGCAGGTCCTGCGGCGTGCAGCGGTAGAGGAGCGAGACGATGATGGCGTTGATGCAGACGGACTTGCCCTGGCCCGTGGCGCCTGCGATCAGGCAGTGTGGCATTTTAGCCAAGTCCTGGATGACAGGCTTGTTGGTGACGCTGTCCACGCCAAGCACGACAGGCAGCTCCATGGCGGCCTCAGCCCAAGCCTTGGACTCGATGATTTCGCGCAGGAGCACGTCCTTGCGGTTCTTGTTCGGAATCTCGATGCCGACGGTACCCTTACCAGGCACCGGCGCTAAAATGCGGACGGCGACGGCCTCGAGGTTCATCGCGATATTATTTGAAAGGTTAGCGATTTTCTCCACGCGCACGCCGGGCGCAGGCTTGATCTCGTAGCGGGTGATTGATGGACCTTGCTGGATGCCGACGTCGACGCCGTTGATGGGGTCGACGGGCACGCAGTCGACCTTGAACTGCTTGAGGGTCTCGATGAGGTCCGAGGCGCGCTTCCGGAAGTCCTCAGGTTCGAGCTTCGAGTTGGCGGCCGGCTCGTTGAGCATCTTGACCTCGGGGAAGATGTAGTCGCCGCGCTTCTTGATAACTTGGCTGGCGCGGGCCTTCTCGATCTTGTCGGGCTGCACGACGAGCACCTTGCCCGCATTGGGGCCGAGCGGCTCAGGCGTCTTGCGCCCGGGTTTGGCTTCGTCCTCTTCTTCAGAGACCGCCTTCGACTTCTCGGGCTTCTTTTCCCTAGCCGTGGTGTCGGGGGAAATGCTGACGTTATCGGGCTCGACGAGGTCGGGGCCGGTTGCTTCGTCCTCTTTCGGGCCTTCGTGCGGAATATCAATTGGGATGAGCACGGACTTGCTCGCGGGCTTGGCGGCTTCCTTCGGCTGGGGGATCGCAATCGCGGCGCCGACGACTTCCATCTGTTTGCGGCGAAGTTCAGCGGAGGTCGCTAGGCGGCGGCGCTGCTCTTCGGCGATGGCGAGCGCGGCAGCCTTACGTTCGGCATTCCAGGCGCCTAAACCATCGCGCATCTCGGCAATCCAGGATGAAAGCGTGGCCTTCGGGTCGTCCGCTAGCGCGCCCAGGAGGCAGAAGCCGTAAGGGAAGATGAGAATCCAGGCGCCGTAATCGCCGAGCACCGGATGAAAGACCGAGCCGAAGAGCATGCCGCCCAGCACGCCGCCGGGGCCACGCGGGTCGAACGCGACGGAGACGTCCTTCGCGGTGCCCAGCCAGAGCGTCAGGATCGGCGCGAAGAGGATCACGCACAGCGCCATCAGGGTGACCTTTACTGGCCAGAGAGTGTGAGCGCGTTGGTTGAGGGCGAACCAGGCGGCCGCGCAAAGGAAGAACGGAATCAGGAAGCCGGCGTAGCCGAAGAGGCTGAAGAGGATAACCGCCACGGTCGCACCGAAGGCGCCGCACGGATTCTGCGCGGGCTGGGCGTTAGATTCGGCCGGCAGGCTGAAGGTCTTCTCCAGCCACTCGGGGATGAGGTTCTGGTCAGCGGCGGAATGGAAGATCATCGCGACGAGCAGGAACGCACCCACGAGCGCGAGCACGGCGGCGAGAATCGGCTTACTCTCGCTGGCCGGACGGGCGAGCGTGGCGGAACGTTTACGGGCAGGGGCAGGCATGATTATTCGCCGAAGAGGGTTCCTTGCGAAGCGGCGTCCGCGGCGCCGGGAGGGCTGGACTCGGCGTGCAGATGGCGCGGCGGACGCGTCACGCGGGCCGCGAGGGCGTGCGTCCGTTCTTGGGCGAGGCGTTCGACCATACCCGCGAGGGCGTGGCGAATCCACTTGGGCGTGAAGGAGGCGGCGGAGTAGTCGCAGGGGCCATAACCGTGCACGCGACCCGCCTGGAGCAAGGCGTCGTTCTGCGCGAACTCGGCTTCGCTTTCGGGCACGTAGACCGCGAAGGCCTTACCGCCGTTCTTGCGCAGCAAGGAGAAGACGGGGACGTCGCTGGGTCCGTCGGCGACATAAATCATATTCTCGAAGGGCACGCGGCGGTCTTCAGCGCGGACGACGGCGTTCACGTCGATGTCCGCATTCTTGTTCGAGCCTTTGTTGATCTCGAAGAGGAAGCGGGTCTTGATGGTGTTATCGACCATTGCGGCGACCTGCGTGATCTCGGTCGGAAGGTCTAAAGACAGTTCATCCTGCTTGGTGAAGTGTGGAGGCAAGGGCGACTCGAGGAATTCGCAGCCGTAGATGCCGTCGCAGTGCGCCGCGAGGGCCGTGCCGCGGATCATCTCGGCGAGGCCGGTGCTGATGACGTAATGCTCGAGGACAACTTCGACGTTATGCTTACGGCCGAGCTCGCGGACGTGCTCCTTGAGGGCGGGGAAGAACTGAGGTAGGCCGGGGCAGAGCTCAATCTCGGCGCCCAACTCACGCAGCCGCCCGTTGGTCAGACCCTTCATGAGCCCGGACTTCACGTAGCTGAGAAGATGGTTGAGGTAGACCGAGTCCTTAGGCGTCCGGATACCTTTGCGGGCGTAAAGGGCTGGCAGCTGGTTCGTTTCCTTCCAGAACTGCTCCTCGTCTACCCCGAAAGCCTTGAAGAGCGGGGTCTGCATGTAGCCCGGACAGAGCGTCTTGTCGAAATCCCACACACAGGTGAGGACGTGGGTGCCGCGGAGCGCGGGTTCCTTGGGCTGCATATCGGTCAAAAAGGGATGAAGGTCGGGCTTGCGGAGGGGAGCCTACCGCACTCCATTGAATAACGATTGGACGTCTTCTGTCCAAGCCCGATTAACCCCCTTCCTGATGTCCGCCAACCCCCTCCGACCCGACCTGACCGGCTTCCGCCGCCGCCTGGCCGAGCTGGAAGGCCTACTGGCCGACCCGGCGACTTTCGCCGACAACCGCCGGGCCGCCGCCCTGGGGGCCGAACTCCGCTTCACCTCCAAGGCCGTGAAGGCCGACGACGTCCTGGTCGCCCTGGAAAAGGAATTGGCCGAGTCCCGCGCCCTGTCCAATGAAGCCGACCCCGAGATTCGCACGATGGCGGCCGAGGAGATTGCCCGCCTAGAACCGGCCGTCGAGGTGGCCCGCGAACAGCTCATTCGGTCCATCATCCCGGTCAATCCGGATGATTCTCGTAATGCTCTTGTAGAAATTCGTGCAGGCACGGGCGGAGAGGAAGCCTCCCTCTTCGCCGCCGAGCTCCTCCGGGCCTATACTCGCTTTGCCGAGAAGAAGGGCTGGAAGTGCGAGCTGATGTCCCTCTCCCATTCCGACTTAGGCGGCGTCCGGGACGCGGTGCTACTCATCGAAGGCGAAGGCGCCACCGCCCTTCTCCGCCACGAGGCCGGCGTCCATCGCGTCCAGCGCGTACCCGCCACCGAAGCCTCGGGCCGCGTCCATACCTCCGCCGCCACGGTCGCCGTCTTGCCTGAAGCCGAGGAAGCGGAAGTCGTGCTCAAGCCCGAGGACCTCGATATGTCCGTCGCCCGTGCGAGCGGCGCCGGCGGTCAGCACGTCAATAAGACGGAGTCCGCCGTCCAAATCATCCACAAGCCGACGGGGCTGATGGTCTATTGTGCCGATGAACGCTCCCAGCTGCGGAATCGCGTCAAGGCCCTCCGCGTCCTGCGCTCCCGCCTACTCGATCTAACGCGCGCCAAGGAACGCGAAGCCCGGGCCGACGCCCGTAAGACCCAGGTGGGCTCCGGCGACCGTTCCGAACGTATCCGGACCTATAACTTCCCGCAGAATCGTATCACGGACCATCGCATCGACCTCACGGTCCACGGGATTGAGCAGGTACTCGAAGGGAACCTCGATCAGCTTGTAGACGCGCTCTTCGAGGCGGATCTGCGCGAGCGCGCCGAAGCGATCACTCGCCCGACAGCCTAAGCCGAGCCTGCGCTCCGTCAAAACGAAGGTCGCCCGCGAAGCTCTTTCCGTCGTCCATCCAGCCATCAATAACGCCAAGGGTCCGCTCGAAAGACCGGCCTGATTCCGCAGGCGTGAACACAATCGCCGGCCCACCTTCCGAGCTCTTGGCGACAAAGGTCCAGTTACCCGGAACCTGGCACTGCGTGAGCGCCGCCGCCAGCGGCGCCAGCTTCGCGTCCGCCATCTGCACGCCTGGTTGAGGGAGGTCGCAATCCTTCGGCCAGATACCTTTATCCCCGCGATACTGTAAGCACACCACGCGAGCCTGGACGAACACCGCCTCGACCGAGCTAGCCTTCCGGTAATCGAGCACGATGAAGACCAACGCGACGGCGAAGCCGAGGCCAAGGCCGATCACGACGCCCTTTGCGGCCGTGTACCAGAGCGGCACACCCGGCGGCAGGAGGATCTTCGTGCTGGGGTTCTCCGCGGCGGACATCTCTGGCAAGATGCCCCGAGCCAGGACGGCCAGCAAGCCTTGAGGAAAGCGTTTGTTCCTTGGAGCGGAGCCCGTATGCCCCTTCATTAAGGTCATGGACGCGGACCACCTCCAACGCTTCGCCGGCATCGGCCGTCTCTACGGACGCGCCGGCATGGAACGCCTCGCCCGTTCTTCCTTCCTCATCGTCGGCCTCGGCGGCGTTGGCTCCTGGACCATCGAAGCCCTCGCCCGCTCCGGCGTTGGCCACCTCGCGATGGTCGACGGCGATTCCGTCTGCATTTCCAACACGAATCGTCAGCTGCACGCGGTCGCGGGCAACGAAGGCAAGGCGAAGACGGAGGTGATGGCCGAACGTGCCCGCTCCATCCACCCCCAGATTCGCACGACGCTCCACCAGCGCTTCCTTTCCCGCTTCAATCCGCATGAGGTGCTTACGGACTTCGACGGCGTGGTGATTGACGCGATGGATGCGCTCTCGCCGAAATGCGGGCTGATCGCCGAAGCGGTGAACCGCAAGCTACCCGTAGTCACGGTCGGCGGCTGCGCCGGCCGCCTCGAAGGTACGCGCATCAAAGTCACCGACCTCCGTGATTCGCGAGACGACCCTCTGATGATGCTGGTTCGCAAGCGTCTCCGGCAGAATTTTGATTTTCCCCGCGGCAAGGCGCCGTTCGGCGTCTCGTGCGTGTGGTCCGACGAACCGTTCACGCAGCCGACGGATTGCGAAGGCCTCCCAGGCGGCGAGATTCCCGAAGGCGAAGACCTGCACCCGAACTGCGAATGGGGCTACGGTACGGCCTCGCATGTAGCCGGGGCGTTCGGTCTCGCGGCCGCGGGCGAGGCACTCCGCCTCTCGCTCCTACGCCCCGAATAGGCGCGCGAAGTTCGCGCAGGTCAGCGCGGCAGATTCTTCGGGTAACACGCCCATGGTCCGGGCGAGCTCCTCATTATTCCGCACGAGGTTCGATGGATGGTTCTGCTCGGCACCTTCCGAATCGCGCGCGAGGTCGCGTAGACGAAACTCTGGCGCCGGACACAGGGCGGGTGCATCGGTCTCGACGAGGATCCGCTCGCGCGGGATGGCCGCGGTGAACTGGATGCGCAGGTCGGCCTTGCGCGGGATCAGATGATGCGCACTGAAAGAAAAATATGCGCCGAACTTGGCCAGCTCCGGCACGAGTTCGACGGGGCCGTTCCAACTATGCAGGAGGAATCCGCGGCGGGGGAGCGCGGTCACGCGCAGGATTTCCATCAGCGGCCCGATGGCCTTGACGCAGTGGATGGTGAGCGCGCGGTCGAGCTCGACGGCCATGGCGAGCTGCGTGCGAAAGGCCGCTTCTTGGGCGACGGGATCGAAGTCCTTCACCCAACGATCGAGTCCCATCTCGCCCACGCCCGCCGTCGGATGTGCGAGCAGGGTCGCGCGCAGCGTCTCGGCCCAGCCTTCGGGGGCGGTCGGGACATCCCACGGATGCAAGCCGAACGACATGCGGTTACGCGGATCGCGGCGACCGAGGGCCGCCACGTCCTCCCAGTCGGAGGGCGCGCTACCGTTGATCATCGCCAAGCCCACGCCGTCCGCCCGGGCCTGCTCGACCGCGGCGTAAGGCACCTCGGCAAACTGATAATGGCAATGCGCGTCGCGGAGTTCCATCGGGCGACTTGCATCCTGCCCGCGCGAGTCGCCGCCTCAACGACGAACCACCTTGCCCTGCCGCCCCGCCCTGCCCTATCTCCGTGGCAGGATGAAGACGCCGCCCTTGCCCACCGAAGCGCTGATGACCGTCACCGGCCTGCCCTACCCGCTCCAAGCGAAGGGCAAGGTCCGTGAAGTCTTCGACCTCGGCACGCATTACCTGATTGTCGCGACCGACCGTCTCTCGGCCTTCGACGTCGTGATGCCCAACGGCGTCCCGGGCAAAGGCATCCTCCTCACGCAGATCAGCCTCTGGTGGTTTGACCAGGCCCGCCTCGTCTTCCCGACGCACCTCGTGCCCGACCACGCCAACGCCCTGGCCAAGGCCCTCCACGGCCACGAACACCTAATTCCCCGCTCCATGCTCGTGCGTAAGCTTAAGCCTCTCCCGGTCGAAGCAGTCGTCCGCGGTTACCTCGCCGGCGGCGGCTTCAAGGAATACCAGAAGACCGGCGGCATCCTCGACCACCCGCTGCCCGCAGGCCTGCTCGACGGCTCGAAGCTGCCGCAGCCGATTTTCACCCCTTCCACCAAGGCCGCCGAAGGCCACGACGAGGCCATTACCCGCGCGCGTTGCGGCGAGGTCCTCGGCGAGAAAGTCTTCCGCACGGTGCAAGAGACCTCCATCGCGCTTTACCGCATGGGCGCCGAACGCGCCGCGAAGGCCGGCGTCATTCTGGCTGATACGAAGTTCGAGTTCGGCAGCGCCCCGGACGGATCACTCGTGCTCATCGACGAAGTCCTAACGCCCGACTCCTCGCGCTACTGGCCGGCCGCCACTTGGCAGCCTGGTCGCGCCCAGCCCTCTTACGATAAGCAGTTTGTCCGCGATTGGCTCGAAACCCAGCCGTGGAACAAGACCGCCCCGGGCCCGACCCTGCCGGCAGAGGTCGTGCAGAAGACGCAGGCGCTCTACGCGGAGTGCCTCGAACGCCTGACGGCCTGAAGTGAGGTTCGACAGCGGGCGGCCACGTGGCTTAATGGCCGCATGAAGCCGACCCCGCTCCTCTCCCTCTTGCTTGCCTCCGTCGCCTTCGCCGCGCCGGAACCGAAGTTCCGCCTGCAGGAGATCGACAAGATCGAGATTGGCTACGGCCTCGCGATTGCCGACGTCGATGGCGACGGTAAGCCCGACATCGTCCTGGTAGATAAGTCCACGGTGCAGTGGTATCAGAACCCCACCTGGAAGAAGCACATCATAGCTACGAATCTCACGAAGGAAGATAACGTGTGCGTCGCGGCACAGGATCTCGATGGCGACGGTAAGGCCGAGATCGCCATCGGCGCGGGCTGGAATCCTTCCGACACCGTGAAGAGTGGCGCGGTCTTCTATCTGATTCCGCCCGCCGACCGCACCCAGAAGTGGGAACCGGTGAAGCTGCACCACGAACCGACCGTCCACCGTATGGCCTGGGTTGAAGTCTCGACTGGCCGCTGGGACCTCGTCGTGCAGCCCCTCCATGGCCTCGGCAACAAGGCCGGCGTCGGCGCAGGTGCCAAGCTCCTCGCCTACCGCAAGCCAGCCAATCCGAAGGACGAGTGGAAGACCGAGCTCATCAACGACGCCGGCCACATCACGCACAATCTCGACCCGGTGCGCTGGCAGAGACATATCGGGCAGCAGATCCTGGCCGGCTCTAAAGAAGGCATCTGGCTTAATGCCTACGCCGACGGCGCTTGGCAGAAGACGCAACTCACTACCGAGCCCGTCGGCGAACTCCGCGGCGGCCGCCTGCCTTCCGGCAACTTCATCGCGACGGTCGAACCCTTCCACGGTACAAAGTCGGCTATCTACACCCGTGACGGTACCGGCACCTGGCAGCGCAACCAGGTCCTCGATGGCTTCAAGGATGGCCACGCGGTCGCCTGCGCCGACTTCCTCGGCACTGGCTCCGATCAAGTCATGGTCGGCTGGCGCGGCGCTGGCATCGAGCCCGGCATCCGCCTACTCACCCCGCTCGACGACGCCGGCAAGGCTTGGCGCACGAGCGTGGTCTCCAACAAGGAGATCGCCGTCGAAGATTTCAAGGCCGCCGACCTCGATGGCGACGGCAAGCCCGACCTCATTGTCGCCGGCCGCCAGACCAAAAACCTCCTCATCTTCTGGAACGCCCGCTAAGGCGTCACGGTTAGACACGAATAGTTATCTTGCCGTGTTTCCTTATAACTTTATAAAAAAACAATGAAGCGTGTTCTTGCCGCCCTGATATTGCTGTTCTTTCCGTTCTGCCTTCAGGCCGGTGTTATCATCTTACTTGGCACAGAAAACTTCACCGTCTTAAGCCCCACTACCTTTAAAGTATCAAGAGGCGGTAATGTAATAGGTGTCGTGCGAGTTGATTACACTATCGCCCCCGGCTCTAGAATCAAAGCCGGCAGTGAACTTTCTACAGGGGGAACTATTTACATCAACGGAAAGCGGATTAGCATTATCAGCGTCGAAAAGAGGTAACACATATCATCTAGATGCGGCAGCCAACCGCATGAATGAAAAAGCCCTCAAGAGAGGGCTTTTTGCTTTCAGGAAATAGTCCGACTAGGATTTGAACCTAGACAAGGAGAATCAGAATCTCCTGTGCTACCATTACACCATCGGACTGTCCTGAGTCGTCTGACGATGGGACTCCCCGGCCGTTCGTCAAAAAGAAAGGAGCGACCTTCAGTGCCGAAATTGCCATGAATTAGAGGCCCGGAGGCCCGGAGGCTCAGTGGACCAGAGGGAGTTGCGCATTTTCGGGTGGCAGGTGGCGGCCACGGGCATCAGGGACTCAGGCTTCGGCTTTTCGGCCATCAGCCGCGGGAACCCGGAGCCGGCTGCCGAAGGCTGAACAGCTGACACCCGAAAGGCCGATGCCCTGGTGGCTATCACCCGTCACCCTTTGAGTGGCTGCTGGGTAGGGGGGCGATTGCCATCGCCACCGTTTGCAGCCGAGGCCGTGAAGTCGTCGGGGCTTAGCTAAATCAATCGGACTATCGAGTCGCTGGGCGAACGGACGCGACGCAGTCGCGCCCCTACCTAAATACAGCCCTGTATCTTCTCTGGTCCTCCGGCCCTCGAGTCCTCTGGCCCTCTTCTCTGCCTCCCTTGCCAACTGGCCCACTGGTCAACGGGTCAACTAGTGCTGCCTCTCTACCGTCCTCGAGTCCTCCAGCCCTCCGGACCTCGCTGACTACCCCTACTTCTTCTTCGCCTTCTTCGCCTTCTTGACGGACTTCACCTTCGGCAACAAGAGCCTCAACTGCTTCGTGGCCTCGTCTCTATCGAGCTGGGCGGCGGCGATCGCAAAAGTCAGGCTCTCCCATTTCGCCGAATCCGGCTTAGGCTCGACGCCATTGAGGCGGAGGAAAACTAAGCAAGCGCCCAATGCGGTCCGCTTATTGCCATCCAGGAAAGGATGATTCCGGCAGAGATAGAATAGATAGGCGGCAGCGACTTCAGCCAGATCGGCGAAAGGCGAATAGCCGCCAATCGTGACCTGCGGAGCTGCCACGGCGGACTCTAAGAGCGATGGCTCTCGGAGTCCCTCCGCGCCGCCAAAACCCTCTAGGGCGGCGGCATGGATCTCCTTCACGATCTCCACCGTGAGGTGGAAGCAGTTCTCGGGCGTAACCTTCACGCGAGCTTACGCATGGTGCGTGCGTAGTCCTTCATCACGCCCCGGATTGTCTTAGTGACCTCCTCCTTGGACGGACGGGGGCGCAAGGGCGTGATGGTGATCGTGCCGCCTTCGTGGACCTCGACATTGACGTCGTCGCCGACCTTGAGTCGTGCGAGCTCCATCAGGGCGGCGTCGAAGACCAGTCCCTGGGAGTTACCCAGCTTGGTGAGCTTTTTGTGCATAGGTAATACATTGTATTACTACACGCCAAAGTCAAGTCGACCGTGCTAGGCAGAAATCCCCAGCCAACCATCCGGTCTCCGGTCTCCCCTTTGAGCCCTGCCTCATGTCGCTCACTTTTGCACCTTTGCACAGGCCGTAGGCCGATTTGCACTTTTGCACGGCCACTCGATGCCTCCCTTGCCCACTGGTCAACCTGTGTGCCCTGGTCCTCTGAGCCTCCGGGCCCTCTTCGGCTTAGGCCCGCCGTCCCGGTGCCCTCGCCACCACCACCTTCATCCGACGCAAAATTTCGCGTAGGCGTTCGCGCGGGCAGCCGAAGTTGAGTCGCACGTGGCCGGGGCCGCCGAAGTCGGCGCCGTTGCTGAAACCGATGCCGCCCTTTTCGAACTCGGCATGCGCGTCGTCGAAACCGAGCGCGGTGATATCGAACCACACAAGGAAGCTGGCCTGCGGACGCTGGCGCAGCACGACGCCGGGCATGGACTTAAGTTCCTGCTCGATGAGGTCGAGGTTACCGCGGAGATACTCCACGCACTCGAGGCGCCACGGTTCACCGTGGTCAAACGCGGCTTGGGTGGCGACGAGGCCGAAGACATTCTGGTCGAGCGACAATCCCTGAAGAATCCGGCGGAAGCGCGAGCGCAGGCCGGCATCGGGAATGATCGCAAAACCACAGGTGAGGCCGGCGATATTGAAGGTCTTGCTCGCGGCCATCAGGGTGACGGTGCGGGCGGCGATATCTTCGCCGAGCGCGGCGAAGACGATATGCTGGGCGGCGGGGTCCAGCACGAGGTCGCAATGGATCTCGTCGGAGCAAACGGTGAGCTCATACTTACGCACGAGGGCGGCGAGGCGATCGAGCTCGGCACGGTCGAAGACGCGGGCGAGAGGGTTATAAGGATTGCAGAGCAGGAGCACCTTCGCGTGCGGTTGCGCGCAGGCGGCCTCGAGCTTGGCCCAGTCAAAAGTCCAGCGGCCGCCCTCAAACACCATCTCGAATTTGAGCGGATTGCGCTCGGATAGCACCGGCGCGGTCATGAAAGGCGGGTAGACGGGGACGGTCGTGACGACAGACTCGCCTGGCCTGCTGGCGCAACGGATGGCGGCGTGGATGCCGGGCACGAGCGAGCACATGAACGTGATCCACTCGGGCTTGATTTCCCAACCGTGGCGGCGACGCACATGGTTAACGATCGAAGCAAAGACGGCGTCGCGCTGCGCGGGGTAACCGTACACGCCATGCGCGGCGCGAGCCTGGACGGCTTCCACGACGGCGGGAGGTGACAGGAAGTCCATATCGGCAATCCAGCAAGGGATGATGTCCTTGTCGGAATACTTATGCCACTTGGTGCTGTCCGTCCCGGCGCGTTCCGGACAGCTGTCGAAATCGAAAGCCATAGTCTGAGGTGAACCTTGGATTGAACCTAACGACGGGCAAACGCAATCTGCCGACATGTCTTCCGCCCGCGTCATAGCCGCCACCCTCGCCGGATGCCGGGTACGCGTCGGCACCCTCGATGGCTTCGCGGTCGCAGTGACCGAGACGGGCGACCTCATCCTTCGCCAGCCGACCCGGTCGGCGGAGTTTCGCCGCCGGCTGAAGTCCTGGGGCTGTGTCGTGGTCGCTGACCGTCTGCCGAAGGTCCGCGCCATCCGCGCCCATGGCTCCCGCTTTCAACTCAAGGTCTGGCAGGCCTGCCAGCGGATTCGCCCGGGCCAGACCGCCACCTACGGACAACTCGCCAAGTCCGTCGGCTGCCGCTCCGCCCAAGCGGTCGGCACCGCCCTCGGCGCCAATCCCCTTGCGATTCTGATCCCCTGTCACCGGGTCGTCAGTGCCTCCGGCTTGGGCGGCTTCGCCTGGGGGCTGACCCGCAAGCGGAGCTGGCTGAAGACCGAACGCGATGGGCTGGCTGACTGACCTCGACCGCGGGTTCTTCGACCTGGTCTTCCCCCGGGACTGCGCGGTCACGCAGGAGCCGATGGACGATGACGCTCGCCTGCACCTCTCCCCCGCCGGGGCCGACCAACTCCCCCGGATCGCCGACCCCCGGTGCCTAACCTGCGGGCACCCCTTCGAAGGCATCCTCGAAGGCGACCGGGCCTGCCCTCACTGCCTTGACCTCCAACCCGCCTTCGCCCGGGCGGTCTGTGCCTTCCGTGCCCGCGGCCCCGCCCGGCGGATTATTCACCGCATCAAATATGAACGCTGCCCCTTCCTGGCCGACGACCTTGCCCACGCGGCCCTCTCGGACGAAGTCTTCCGTCGCCACCTCGCGGGGTCGGTACTGGTCCCCGTCCCGCTCCACGACGACCGCAAGTTTGATCGCGGATACAATCAAGCGGAACGAATTGCCCGAGTCCTAGCTAAACATGTCGCCGGTTGCCGGGCCGAGCTCCTCCTCCGCAAACAGCACGAGACCATTTCACAGACGCGACTGGGCCGCCAGGAACGCCGCAAGAATGTCGCTGGCGCGTTCGTTGTCGTTGACGGCATGTCCGTCGACCCATCTACCCGCTATGTCGTCATCGACGATGTGCTGACTACCGGGGCGACACTGCATGCTTGCGCGATGACCTTACGCGAAGCCGGCGCTGGGTTGGTGGATGCCGCGGCCCTGGCGCATGGATGAGCGAAGCGTCGAGGACTGAGTCGATGACTGCATCGAGGGCTGAATCGAGGGCTGAGTTGATGTTTCACCCGATGGTGACGGGTGACGGCCACCAGGGCATCAGCCTTTCGGGTGTCAGGCGTTCAGCCTTCGGCAGCCGGCTCCAGGCTCCTGCGGCTGATGGCCGAAAAGCCGTAACCTGAGTTCCTGATAGCCGTGGCCGTCACCCGTCACCCGAAAACTTCGGCTATGTCGTGACGCGGTCCCGACCCTACCCATTGCCTCCCTGGCCAACCGGCCAACTGTTCAACGGGTCAACTAACGGTGAATCGGTCTAGTCAACTTGCCCACTGGTCAACTGGTCAACTAGCGCCTCGTCCACGCCCATCTTGGCGACGACGAAGGCGCGCATATCCAGCGCGAGCGGCGCGGTGAATGTGCGCGTGATGCGGGGCGGGAAACGAAACTCGAGCTTGGCGGCGTGCAATGCCTGACGACCCATCTCGAGCGCGGCGCCAAGACGTGGCGTCCAGCCATGCGCCACAAATTCCATATAGAGCGAATCGTCGCCGCCGTAGAGTTTGTCGCCAATGACGGGATACCCGAGCCAGAAGGCGTGGGCGCGGATTTGGTGCTTACGGCCGGTGTGCGGCTGCACACGTGCGAGGGTGTAGCCATTACGCACGAGCACGGGCTCGAAGAACGTCGCGGCGGGCAGTGTGCCAGGGCCTTCGCGCACGGCGGTCTTCACGACAACCTGACTGGTCTCGTCGGGCCCGAGCGGTTGGTCGACCATGACGGGCTCCTTGAGCTCGCCTTTGAGTAAGGCGTAGTAGGTCTTGAGCACCATGCGGCGCTCCATTGCGGTCTGCGCGGCGGAGGCGGCATCGTAATGTTTGGCGATCAGGATCACGCCGCTGGTCTCGCGATCGAGCCGGCTCACGAGGTGCGAGACATCCATCTGCTTCCATTCCTTCACCGCGCCGACAAGCGAGGACCAAGGGCCGTCCTTCGACGGGTGGCAGACGAGCCACCCTGGCTTATCGAAGACCATGTAGTCGTCGTCTTCCTGAATCAGCCACTTCGGCAGCTCCGCCGGATCGACCTTGGGCGTGGTACTGCTCGGCGGGACGAAAGAATAGTCGGTCATCGCGCGGAAGGCAGGCGATCCTGCCAGGCATCAGGGAGTCCGTGGCCGCTTAGGCGCGCGAGGACTTCGCCGACGAGATAAAGCGACCCGAGCACCACGACGGTCTCACCTTCGGCGGCGCATGTGGCCGGAGACGGGAAAAGGTCGGCGACGGACGCGCGGCGCACCGCACCACCGAAATCGGCCGGCACGAGCGCGGCAAGTTCCTCGACGGAGCAGGCGCGTTCGTTGTCGGGACGGACGAGTACGAGGCGACCGGCGGCCTTCGTGGCAGCGGCCACGAGCGGACGGGCGCGGTCGACACCGAGCGCACCGACAATCACGGTCGGCGCATTCAAGGCGGCGAGTAGAGGCGCGACGGCGCGGATGCCTTCTTCGTTGTGCGAGCCGTCGACGACGAGGCGCCGCCCGTCGATGAGGCGGAATTCCTGCCAGCGGCCAGCCCACTCGACAGAGCGGAGCGCGGCACGCGCCTTGGCGTCGTCGATCGGTAGACGAGCCGCGAGTTCGCAGGCGAGCAGAGCTGCGCCGGCGTTGCGGCCTTGGTGCGCGCCGACGAGGTTGGTCTCGGGCAGGCCTGCCGGGAAACGGTTGCGGACGAAATGGAGCGGCGCACCGATTTCGCGGGCGCGGGCGACGATGACCGCTTCGGCTTCAGGCGGGACATCACCGACGACGCACGGCACCGTAGGCTTAATAATGCCCGCCTTCTCGGCGGCGATGGCGGCGAGCGTCGGGCCGAGGTATTCCTGGTGGTCGAGTCCGATAGACGTGATCACGCAAACTTCGGGGGCGCAGACGTTCGTGGCATCGAGTCGTCCGCCGAGGCCAGTCTCGAGCACGGCGACGTCGACCTTGCGCTCGGCGAATTCCAGCAGCGCCGCGGCGGTGATCAGTTCAAAGAAGGTCGGCGCGTTCTCGGGGTCTTTAGCCCGGATGGCTTCGTAATGCGGACGCAGGCGTTCGGCGAGGGCCACGACCGCGGTGTCGCTCAGCGGGGTGCGGTCGACCTGAATCCGTTCGCCGATCGCAACGAGGTGCGGGCTGGTATAGAGACCCGTGCGACGACCCAGCGCGCGCTGGATTGCCTCGATCATCGCGGAGGTCGAGCCCTTGCCGTTGGTACCCGCGATATGGAAACACGGCTGCGCGTGTTCGGGGTTGCCGATACGGGCGGAGAGCAGCCGCATGCGATCCACGCCGAGGCGGGAGCCCAGGTTACGTAGTCCCGTCAGCCAGCGGAGCGTCTCTTCTGGAGTCATCTCCGCGGAGGTCGCGCTCAGGCGCGGCTCTTCACGGCCTTCACCTTCACCTTACGGTGGGCGAGGGCGCGGAGGAGGCTGGCGAGCTTCGACTTCATCTCCTTGCGGTGGATGATCATGTCGATGAGGCCGCGCTTCAGGAGGAACTCCGAGGACTGGAAGCCTTCGGGTAAGTCTTGGTTGGTCGTCTCCTTGATCACGCGGGCGCCGGCGAAGCCGATGAGCGCGCCGGGTTCGGCGACGATGACATCACCGAGGGTCGCGTAGCTGGCCATGACGCCGGCCATCGTGGGATTGGTGAGGACGGCGATGTAAGGCAGGCCGGCCGCGCGGAGCTTCGCGAGGGCGGCGCTGGTCTTGGCCATCTGCATCAGAGAAAGGATGCCTTCCTGCATGCGGGCGCCACCAGAGGCGCAGACGACGACGCACGGGCACTTCAGCTTGATCGCGCGCTCGATGGCGCGGGTGACCTTCTCGCCGGCGACGGAGCCCATCGAGGCACCCATGAACGAGAAGTCCATGATCGCGAGGGAGACCGGGAGGCCGTCCATCAGGCCATGGCCACAGACTACGGAGTCGCGGAGGCCGGACTTCTTCTGGTGCTGGGCGAGGCGCTCGGGGTAAGAACCGCCGGCGGTGAATTTGAGAGGGTCCTTGGAGACCAGCTTGCTGTCGGTCTCCTTCCAGGAGCCGTCGTCGATTAGCAGGGCAATGCGTCGCTTGGTGGACAGGCGCTCGTGGTAGCCGCTAATGGGGAAGACGTTCCAGTTGGCCTCTAGGTCCTTGGTATAGACCATCTCGCCATCGAGGGGGCACTTGGTCCAAAGACCCGCCGGGATATCCTTCTTCTTAGGAGTCGGTGTGTGCGTGCGCTTGCGGAAGACGGCCATGGTGAATGCCCGGAGATTGAAGCGTTATCCGTGAAAGCGAAAGGGTAAACCTGCCCCATAACCCTCAAAAACCGAGAGAAATAGGCATTTAACCCGACGTCGCCGGCTTAGCGCGGGCCGCGGTCGGTACCGGCGAGACGCTCGAGGAGTTTCTCGTAGGCGTTCACGGCGCGCTCGGCCATCACGAGCTCGAAGTTCTCGTTCGGGGCGTGCAGGTGAGACTCGGGCGTGAACAGGCCGATCATGACGGAATCGAGGCCGGTCTCGCGACGGATGTCGCCAATGATGGGCACACTGCCGCCTTCGCGGAGATAGAGCGGGCGCTTGCCAAAGGCTTCGCCGATGGCCTTGTCGGCCTCACGGAAGGCCTTGGCGAGAACAGGATTCTGGTCGGCCGGGGTGTTCGGGCGATCCGGCGGACAGACGTAATAGGCCGCGTTGCCCTGCATCTCGATGAGGTCGACGCGCACGCCTTTCGGCGCGCGGGCATGGATGGCCGCGGCGACCTTGCGGTGCACATCGACGGGATCCTGGCCCGGGACGAGGCGGCAGGTGATCTTGGCGAAGACCTTCGAGGGGATAACGGTCTTGGAGCCCTTGCCCTGGTAACCGCCGCCGATGCCGTTGAACTCGAGCGTCGGCGCGAAGCGCACGGCTTCGAGGCCATCGAGGCCCGGAGCAGGATGGAGTTCGTCGACGCCGAGGGCGCGGCGATAGCCGTCTTCGGTGAGCGGCAGTTTGCGCAGTTCTTCGCGCTCCCAGCGGGTCGGCTGTTCAACGCCGTCGTAGAAGCCTTCGACCGTGACGGCATTATCGGCGTCGTGCAGCGAGGAGCAGAGTTCAGCCAAGGCCTGAATGGGATTATAGACCGCGCCGCCGTGCAGGCCGGAATGCAGGTCGGACTTCGGTCCGGTCAGGCCGACCTCGAGACCGATGATGCCGCGCAGGGCCGTCGTGATGACGATCTGATCGGAAGACGGTGAAGCGGTGTCGGAAAGAATGACGCAGTCGGCTTCAGCGAGCTCGGCCTTATGGTTGTGGAGGAATTCCGGAAAACTCGGGGAGCCGATCTCCTCTTCGCCTTCGATTAGGAAGGTGATACGGAGCGGCAGGTTCGGGCAGCGCTTGAGCAAGCGGGCAAGCGCGACGACTGCGACGAGGTGCGGACCCTTGTTATCGGCGGTACCGCGGCCCCAGATCTTGCCATCGCGCACGACGGGCTCGAAGGCCGGGGAAGTCCAGAGATTCAGTGGGTCGGCCGGCTGCACGTCGTAGTGTCCGTAGAGGACGATGTGCGGCCATTCCTGCGGACCGCGACGACGGCCGAGCACGATGGGGTGGAGAGGCGTCGGGATGACTTCGACCTCGAGGCCCGCCTGCTTCAACAGCCCGCAGATGTGTTCACGTGCCCCGTCCATGCCCGCCTTGAAGGACGGGTCGGTGGACACGCTCGGGTGCTTCACGTAATCGATTAATTCGCGGACGAGATCCATGCCTCTATTAGGTAGGGAAGAGACGGGAGGGCAAGAGAGAGGCGGAATACGGAGTGCAAAGGTGCAAATGCGGCGGAGCCGCGTGCAAAAGTGCAAAGGTGGGATGCAAGTTTGGGGTAGGGGTGGGGGTTGGGGTAGGAAAACATGTCCGAATTTCAGGTCTCGGGTCTCGGCAGTCGGGTCCCAGGTTCAGGTCTTCAGGTGCGGGTGCAGGTTCAGGATTTGAATTTTGCCCCGCACCCGTCCCGTACCTGTACCTGATAACCCGTACCAGATACCTGAGGGCCGAGACCTGGGACCTGAAAATATCTTCACATTTGCACCTTTGCACAGGCCGTAGGCCGCTTTGCACTTTGGCACCTCTCTTTCCTACCCCAACCCCTGCCCCTACCCCTATCATTTTGTCTTCCCCCTCCCCTCCCCCTTGGGGAGAGTGATGTCATGTCCCCCGCGGAACAGTTGAAGGTTATGAAATCCCGCACCGAGAAATTCATCGGTGAGGCGGAGATCCTCAAGCGCCTCGAGGCCGGCAAGACCCTGCGCGTGAAGCTCGGCGTCGACCCCACCCGCCCCGACCTTACTTTCGGGCACATGGTGGTCTTCCAGAAGCTCCGCCAGTTCCAGGAACTCGGCCACCAAGCCGTGCTCATCATCGGCGACTACACCACCCGCATCGGCGACCCTACCGGCAAGTCCGAGACGCGCCCCGTTCTCTCCGAACAGGAGATCGAAGAGAACGCCAAGACCTACCTCGAGCAGGCCTACCAGATCCTCGACCCCAAGAAGACCGAGGTCCGCCGTAACAGCGAGTGGTTCGGTAAGATGTCGTTCCTCGACGCCCTCCAGCTCAGCCGCCGCATGACCGTGGCGCAGATGCTCGCCCGCGATGACTTCGCCAAGCGCCACGAATCCAACACCCCTATCTCGATCGTCGAATTCCTCTACCCACTCCTCCAGGGCTACGACTCCGTCATGCTCAAGGCCGATATCGAGATCGGCGGCAGCGACCAGCTCTTCAACATGCTCGTCGGCCGCGACCTGCAGGAACAGGACAAGATGGCCCCGCAGGCCGTACTCGGCATGCCCTTGCTCGTCGGCCTCGACGGCGAGAAGAAGATGTCGAAGTCCCTCGGCAACTACATCGCCTTCAACCACGACCCGAAGGATATGTTCGGCCGCATCATGTCGGTGCCCGACGCTACCATGTGGGTCTACTACGACCTCCTCCTACTCTCGACGCCGGAAGAACTCGCCGCGCTCAAGGCCGGTCACCCGATGGAAGCCAAGAAGCAGCTCGCCTCGCGCCTGACGGACAAGTTCCACGGCGCGGGCGCCGGTGCCAAGGAACGCGCTGAGTTCGAAAACGTCTTCTCCAAGGGCGGCGTCCGCACGGACATGCCTGAGTTCACCTGGGCCGCCATCTCTGGCGGCGCGACCGAGATCGGCATCGTCGACCTGCTCGCCGCGACGAACCTCTTCCCCTCCAAGAAGGAGATCCGCCGCCTCATCGAAGGCGGCGCGGTCAAGATCGGCGACGACAAGGTCTCCGACCCCGCCCAGAAGGTCGCTCAGCCGACCGAAGAGCTGGTCATCCAGGCCGGCAAGCGTACCTTCGTGAAGGTCAAGTAAGGCCCTGGAATCGGCCCATGGGGCCACTGTGGGCAAGACGGCGAATAACCCCGCCGATTATGCCCTTCCCCTGCCCTCCGACGGCTCCCTATTATCGCCCTCCCGCATGGCCGACCCTGAAACCATCAGCCGAGACTTCGTGCACCTCCACGTGCATACGGACTACAGCATGCTCGACGGCTGCAGCCGCATCGACCGCCTGATGGAGCGCGCCTGCGATATGAACATGCGCGCGGTGGCGATCACTGACCACGGCAACCTTTTCGGGCTATTCGATTTCTGGAACGAGGCCAAGCAGCGCTCCAAGGGCGACGTGAAGCTCAAGCCCCTCCTCGGCTGCGAGCTCTACCTCGTCTGGGACCACGCGCTCACCGACAAGCCGGACCGCCGCGAGCACAAGTACTTCCACATGGGCGTGCTCGCCCGGAATTTCAAAGGCTACCAGAATCTCACCAAGCTCGTCTCCGACGCCCACGTCCGCGGCTTGCACTACAAGCCGCGCACCGACCTCGAGCAGCTCGCCAAGCACGCCGACGGCCTGATCGGTTTCTCCGGCTGCCTCCAGGGCGTCATCCCGCAGGCGCTCCTCCGCGGCGACTACGAAGCCGCCCGCAAAGCCTGCGGCAAGTTCGTCGAGATCTTCGGCCGAGAGAACTTTGTCATCGAGCTCATGGACCATGGCCTCGAGGAGCAGAAGCGCATCATCGCCGACCTCCTCAAGCTCGCCGGCGAGTTCCAGCTCCGCGTCGTCGCCACCAACGACGTCCACTACGTCGACGCCAGTGACTCCGTCGCCCACGACGCGATGCTCTGCATCCAGACCGGCGCCCGCCTGGCCGATGAGCGCCGCATGCGCTACTCCGCCACGGAATTCTACCTCAAGAGCGAGGCCGAGATGCTCCGCGTCTTCGGCGAGGTCCCCGAATCGATTAAGAATACCATCGCCATCGCCGAGATGTGCGACGTCAAGCTGCCGGTCGGCCAGAACAACTACCCGGTCTACATCTTCAGCGAAGGCGTGAAGCCCAAGGCTTCCGATAAGATTGATGCGATCCTCGACGGCTACGAGCAGCTCAAGAACGGCCTGCTCGTTTCGGCGGGCAAGCCGGGCGACTTCGTTATCGAAGCCGAGAAGCGCAAGGCCATGCGGGCCAACGGATCCTACCTCCTCGAACAGGTCAAGGCCGGCCTCAAGGAACGCTACGCCGTCGATTACGACGACCCTAAGGCGTGGAAGGACGAGAAGATCCCCGGCGTCGGCAAGACCAGCCCCGCCGAACTCTGCCGCCGCGTCGACTACGAGATGGGCGTCATCGCGGGCACAGGCTTCGTCGACTACTTCCTCATCGTCTGGGACTTCATCGATTGGTCGCGTAAGCATGACATCCCCGTCGGTCCAGGCCGAGGATCGGGCGCCGGCTCGATTGTCGCGTATTGCCTCAAGATCACCGACATCGATCCGATCCGCTTCGGCCTCCTGTTCGAACGCTTCCTGAATCCCGAGCGCGTCTCCGCGCCTGACTTCGACATCGACTTCTGTATGCGCCGCCGCGACGAGGTCGTCGGCTACGTCCGCAAGAAGTACGGCGAGGACCGCGTCGCCAACATCATCACCTTCGGCACGTTCGGCGCCAAGATGGTCGTCCGCGACCTCGCCCGTATCCGCGACCTCCCGTTCATCGAGACCAACCGCCTCGCCAAACTCGTCCCTGACGACATCAACATCTCGCTCGAGGACGCCCTCAAGAAGTCCAACGAGCTCCGCGAGGAGGTCGCCATCAACCCTCAGGCCGCGAGCATCATCGAGACCGGCCGCGTCATCGAGGGCATGGTGCGTAATTCCGGCAAGCACGCGTGCGGTATGATCATCGCTGACCGTCCGCTCACCGACATCATCCCCGTGACGATGCAGGAAGGCGACCTGACGACCCAGTACGCCAAGGATCCCGTCGAGAAGCTCGGCCTCCTGAAGATGGACTTCCTGGGCCTCAAGACGCTCACCATCATCGACGACGCCCAAAAGCTCGTCCGCAAGCATCGTCGCCAGGCCGACTTTGACATCGAGAAACTCGGCTTCGACGACCAGGCGACCTTCGCACTCCTCAACGAGGCGAAGACCATCGGCGTGTTCCAGCTGGAATCCGGCGGCATGCAGTCGCTCTGTCGCAAGTTCCGTATCTCAGCCATCGACGAAATCGTGGCACTCATCGCGCTCTACCGTCCGGGTCCGATGCAGTTCATCGGCGACTACATCAAGGGCAAGGACGACCCCACCACTGTCAAATATGCGCACCCGCTCCTCGAGAAGGTCGCCAAGGAGACCTACGGCATCTTGGTCTACCAGGAACAGGTCATGGAAGCTGCCCGTGTCATCGCCGGCTACACCCTCGGCGGCGCCGACATGCTCCGCCGTGCGATGGGCAAGAAGATCCGCGAGGAGATGGAGCAGCAGCGCTCCATTTTCATCGAAGGCGCCAAGACGACCAACAACATCGACCAGAAGAAGGCCGAGGAGATCTTTGCCACCTTGGAGAAGTTCGCCGAGTACGGTTTCAATAAGTCGCACTCCGCCGCCTACGCCATCCTCTCGTATCGTACGGCCTACCTGAAGGCCAACTACCCCGTCGAGTTCATGGCGGCCGTGCTTACGTCCGAACAGGGCAACGCCGACAAGCTTGCCGAATTCATGGGGGAAGTCGAAGCCCTCGGCATGAAGGCGCTCGGCCCGGACGTGAACCAGTCCGACACCGACTTCACGCCGGTGGTGAAGGACAACGCCATCCGCTTCGGTCTCGGCGCCATCAAGGGCGTCGGCGAACAGGCCGCGCGTAACATCGTCGCCGAGCGCGAGAAGAACGGCCCTTACAAAGACTTCGGCGACTTCGTCGGCCGCCTCGGTGAGTTCGACCTCAATTCCCGCACGCTCGACTGCCTCGTACGCGCCGGTGCCTTCGATTTCACGGGCGAAGACCGCCGCCACCTCGTCGACTCGATCGAATCCGTCCGCCGCCACTTCGCGGGCGAGCGCAAGGAACGGGCTAGCGGCCAGGGTTCGCTCTTCGACATGCTTGGGGCTGAGGACGCCGGCGCCGCGCGCCCGACCGACCTCGTCCTCCGCAAGTCGGAGAAGATGCCCAAGCTCGAGATGCTTAACAGCGAGAAGGCCCTGCTCGGCTTCTACCTCAGCGGCCACCCCCTCGCCGACTACCATGGCCTCGACGAGGCTATCGCCACCCTCACCGTCACTCCGGACCGTATCGAGCTCGACAAGAAGGAGCGCCACACCGTCCGTATCTGCGGGATTGTCGGCGCCCTCGAGAAGAAGATCTCCAAGAAGGATAACCGCCCTTGGGCACTCTTCACCGTCGCCTCGCGCTCGGTGACGATCCCCGTGATGATGTTCTCCGACGCCTACGACGCCGCCGCGCAGCTCAAGGACGGGGAGCTGCCGCTGCTCATGGACGGCTCGCATGTGATCGTCGACGCCCGCCTTAACTTCCGCGAAGAACGCGGCGAGTGGTCGCTCAGCGCCCACTCTGTCACGCCTCTGCGCCGCGCCCCTGGCCTCATCAAGAAGATCCTCTTCGCCCTCAAGCCCGGCCCCGAGGCCGGCGACTTCCTCGAGAAAATTGTGGCGCACACCCGCAAGGTGGACGGCACGACGATTGTCCAGGTCGGCTTCATTCAGCCTGATGGTCGCGTGCTCGTCGCTGAAGCTGCCCGCGGCATGACCACGCGCTTCGACACCGAGACCTACGGCACCTTTGGTCGCCACCCGGCCTGCGCCGGTGTCCAGATTGAGCCAGTGGCCCCAACCCAAGCTCCGCAGCGCAAGTACGGCCCGCGGAGCTAAGCCTGCTGTCTCAGGTCGACGAGGATCTCCCGGACAATCACCTCGGCAAAGTGGTCCTGCGAGAAGGGCTTGGCCTGAGCCGAAAGTAGGAAGTCTCTGATACGCTCCTGATAGCCGCGATAGGCGGCGTCATCGATTGTGCGCAGGAAGGCATCGAGCGCAGCCGGCGTCTCGTAAGCGCGGCCGTCGATGAAGCAGCCGGCGGGCACCAGGTCCGCAATCTCCTGCGGGCCGACGTAGACCGGGACACAGCCGGCCCGGAAGCAGTCGAAGAGTTTTTCGGTCACGTAGCCGGCGAGGTCGCGGCAGTTCTCATGCGCCAGGCAGAAGCGGGCCCGTGTGAGCAGCTCGATCTTATCGTCGACCGGGCCACGCCAGGTGGCGTACGGCGACTTCGCCGGCAGGAAGCGGGCGAGGAGCTTGCGCACCTGATTGCGGACGCGTCCCCAGCGGCCGGGCAGCGCGGCGGGGCGGTCCCAACCGCGTCCGAAGAGATGGAAGTCGGTGGGGGCGTGGCGCTCATACCAATCGAGGATGCGGACACGGGCCTGGTACTGGTCGCGCGGGTCGACGACCGCGAGGGCCTTGTTCGAGGCCACCAGCACGCAGAAGAGCGGTCGCTTCTCCGGCCCGTTCCAACCTTCGGCCTGGAAGCGGTTAGGGTAGAGGAGCGGAACCGTCCGCGGGTCATCGCGAAGGTCGCCATCCCACGCGAACCACTTCGCGTATCGGGCCAGCGCTCCTCGGTCGCGATTGAGCGGGCGGATCAGCGGGTTCTCGTAGAGGTAGACGTAGGCTCGGGCCGAAGGGTCTTGCCGACGGCAATTGATGTGCAGCTCGAAGGCCACTTCCCTGCCCTTGTTGAGATCGGGCGTGTTGAGTTCAATCCCGGCGGCAAGGAAACGCTCCCGCAGCTTGCCGTAAGGTAGATAGAATTCGCCGTTATTCTCGCCGGCTCCGGGCGTGAAGAGGGAGTTTTCCGCGTAATCGCGATAGATGACCGAAGCGTAGCGCATCCTTAGGCAGCTAGTCGCATCAAGACAGAGACTTGGCCTCGACTCGCGCTGATCGCGAAGCCTGCTTTAGCCAATTCAGCGAGCACCTCTTGGTGCGAGACCTGGCGAGCACCGTCCCTGACATCGTGGCATTCGACGATGATGCCGGCGAAATGACCCAAGGCGGCCGCTTGGTGGCGGGCGATCTCCCATTCCATGCCTTCTATGTCCATCACAAGCCAGGCCGTGCGCGGTAGGCGATGACGTTCAATGACGCGGCCCAGCGATTCCGCAGACACACGAATCAGCGACTTAGCAGACTTATCGGCTACAGAACCGCCTTGGGTATATTCCGGCGACCAATCGAAAGAGACCTCATCGATACCTTCGGAGGCGATGGCGCAGGACACTAGTTCCCAGGGGGCGGCGGGGTGATTATGCGCCACGACCTGGCGGGCGATGTCCCCGAGCGGGCCGACGGCCTCATAAGAGATCAACCGCTCCGGCTTCTGGCCGAGGATGATCGAGGAGACGACGCCCAGGCTCGCGCCCAGCTCCAACACCGTCGCTCCTAGGGGCAGGAAGGAGCGGATGAAGCGGGCCTCCTTAGCCTCATAGGAGCCGGCATCGAGTTGGCCTAGGATCACCTTCGAGGGCACGAGCCGCAGGGGGACCTCGACCCCAAATAGTCGGGGGTTGCCTCGGTAGCCACAGGCACGGGCCAAAGCTAGGACACGCCAGCGGATAGAAGACCAGATACGCATCGGGGATGAAGGATTGATAAAGATACGTTCTGCTTTATCCAATCAATTCAGCCACCATGCCTCCCATCTACGTGATCAATCTGGATCGTGATGTCGAAAGGATGGCATCGCTGGCCGGCAGCCTTCGCGGGCTGAACCTCGCCTATGTCCGTGTCTCGGCGGTGCTCGGCAAGGAAGTGCCGGATTGGGAGAAGCTCGTGGATGCCGAACTTTACGGCGTGCGTAACCGACTGCCGATGCCGCGGCCGGGCGAAGTCGGCTGCTACCTCAGCCACCTCAAGGCCATGGAGGAGTTTCTCCGGACGGACGCGCCTTGGTGCGTGATCCTCGAGGATGACGTGGAGGTTCGCCCCGAGTGCGTCGAAGTCCTCGCAGCCCTTGGCAAAAAAGAGGACTGGGACCTGGTCAAACTATTCTGCTTCCACTCAGGCCTGCCCGTGCGCAAGCGCGCGCTCACGCCGATGCACCATCTCGTCGTGCACCTGACCCGCACGACCTCTTCGGCCGCGTATGCCGTTAACCGCCGTGCCGCCGAGACCTTGCTGAAGTCCATGCGGCCCATCTCGGAGCAGGTCGACCACGCCTTAGAGCGCCCATGGGAGACCGGCCTGCGCGTGCGTGGCGTTCGCCCCCTCCCCGTGGTCCTCGCCCCTGTCGCCGCCACCACGACCATCGGCTATTCCGAACGCGGAGACCGCAGCATGCCTTTTCGTCGTCGCGTGCGGCTGTTTCTCTCGCGCGCCGGCAAGGAGATCCGCCGTTTCGCAAACGGCCTGGCCGAAGGCTTCCTCCGCTAAAAAGTTCAGGCGGAGGAACGACAGGCCCTGCCGATTGCGGCGAGCATGCCGCTACAGCCGCGAGCGTAGTTCTCGGCATAGGCCCTCGCCGCCGCCCGGATGCCCTCGGCTTGCGCGGGGTCCGAGTGGACGGAGCGCAGGCGAGCGGCGGTACCGCGGAGATCGGCCGGATCCAATGCGAGGCGCGCATTAACCGGCAATTCGGAACCGAATGAACTATCGTGCGTCGTGACCATCACCAGTCCGTTGTGAGCAAGCGATTTCAGGACCGCTCCTTCGACCGTCGCCGACCAGATCGACGGGCATAGCACCACGTCGGCCGTGGCCACCGCGTCGGCGAGGCCTTCGCTCCAGCTAAGCCTGCGGAACTGCAGGTTGCCGGGAAGACCCTCCGTCGTCCCGAAGTGCTGCAAGTATTCCTTAGGATCGCTAGGCACCAGAAAATCCCAGTCCGGCATCTCCTTGGCCAAGGCAATCACATGGACGACGCCCTTGGCCGGCTGGCAGCTTCCATGGAAGACGGCAAGCGGACGGGAGCGAACCGGACGCGTCGGCGCGGACGCTGGCGCCGTGATATCCGGCACAGACAACGGGACGACCTTGACGACGGCTCCGGGGCCGAAGTGGGCCCGTAGTAAGCGAGCATGGGATTCACATTGGGCCATCAACCGAAGTCGACCGGAGTGGACCCATGCTGGGAAGTGCTCCTGAAAAGGTCCGGCGCCGAACCAATCCTGGCATCCGTGCTGCTCAGCTGCGGCGCCATCATTGCCGAGGCAACGCAGGCATGGCCCGGTTTCTCCGGGAAGGCAGTTATAGGATCGACGGCAGAACACGAAGGCATCGAGCACATACATCCATACATGAGGCCTGGCGTCCATCACCTGGCTGAATAACTGAAACCCAATCGTCTGAGGGTGCAGCATCACCACATCTTTGTCAGACCTAGCCGCCCTGAGCACGCGCCAGGGAAAACTTACGCGGCTGAAGAAATAATGGGCGATCCGGAAAGGGTTGATCTTCTGCAGTCGCGCCCAGCCACGACGCCGCGGCGTCTTTTCCTTTACGATGAACTCGGCGGGGCTGCCGGCGGCGGCTTCCGCCATCAAGCCGATCATGAGCGCGCCGGTTCCCGTGGAGCCTGGGCCGATTCCGCAGATGAAGACGATTTCAGAGAACATGGAGATGGACGTAGTTTAAAGAGGCTGACCCGGCCGGACCAACATCCGGTCGATGGCCTCGGCGAGGCCGATTTCCGATGGGCGGGCGCCCGGCTCGCCGATCCAGGAGCGGAGGCGGGACAAGTCGGGAAGGCAGCGCATGGCGTCGCCCTCCCGGTAAGCCTTGGCGCCGAACCGCAGATCCAATGCCAAGCCGTGGCGCCGGAGCGAGGCGCGGACGGTCTCCATGAACTGCCGGGCCGTGATCGCGCGGCCGGATCCGACATTGCATGCCTGCCAGCCAGGCTGATCCGGGAGCGAAAGCCCGAGCCGGCCGAAGATCGCGGCCGCATCGCGGGCGGACGTGTAATCAAGGAGCTGGGCGCCGGCGGTCACCTCGGCGGCGACGCCGTCGCGGGCGCACCCGACGAGATATGGCAGCAGGCGCGGGAGTTTTTCGCCGGCCCCATAGACGTTGAACATGCGCAGCCAGAGCAGCGGCAGCGATCCCGCCTGCCGCTTGGCGACCTCCGCGGCCGCCACCTTTGAACGTGCGTAGGCGTTGCGCGGGCTCAAGGAGTCGTCCTCGGCGTGCAGGTCGTCGCTGCTCGCGTACTCGGCACAGGTTCCGAGCAGCAGGCATCTGGGCGGGGCAGGCAAAGCCGCGGCGGCGGCCAGCAAGTGCTCCAGCCCCTCCACGTTGATCGCCTCCAGCTCGGCCTCGTTCACGGCCTGGCTGACCCCGGCGGCCGCGAAATGGAAGATGAATTCCGGGCGGAATCCCGCGATCTCCGCGCTGACCTTGGCGCGGTCGCGCAGGTCGAACCCTTCGTGCCGGGATGGAGCGCGTACCGATGCGCCGGCTTGCCTGGCGACGGCGGCGAACTCACCGCCCAGGGTCCCGGTGACGCCGGTGACGAAGACCCTGCGTCCGGCGAATGCCTTCAGTTCGTCCATGCGAGGCCGGCGGCGCGGGCGGCCGCCACATACGCGGACAGGTCGCGGTCGCAGAGGTCGCCCGGCGCGACGCCGGCGTGACGATCGCGATACCAGGCAGCCGTGGTGCGCACCGTCGTGGCGAAATCCCAGACCGGCTTCCAGCCCAGGACTTCGGCGGACTTGGTCACGTCGAGATGGAGGAGGCCGGCCTCATGCGGAGCAGCCGGGTCGGTGCGATCCTCCTGTCGGCCGGGCCATTCCCCGAGGAAAGCATCGACGAGCGCGCCGACCGGTTGGGCGGACTCGCCGCGCGGGCCGAAGTTGAAACCCTCCCGGAGACGGGCGGGCTGCGTCGCGAGGGAGGGTCGGCGCAGGCATGCGCCGAGCCAGAGATAACCCGCCAGGGGTTCGAGCACATGCTGCCAAGGGCGCGTCGCTCGACGATTGCGGATGACGGCAGGCTGGCCGGCCTCGAGCGCGCGCACGCAATCCGGGATGATGCGGTCGGCCGAGAAATCGCCGCCGCCGATGACGTTGCCCGCCCGGCCGGAGGCGAGCGCCGCCTCTCCGGAGGCGGGGCAGAACGAGCGACGCCAGGAGGAGACGAGAAGTTCCGTCATTCCTTTCGAGGCGCTGTACGGATCATGTCCGCCCATCGGCTCGTCTTCGCGGTACCCTTCCGGGCGTTCGCGGTTCTCGTAGCACTTGTCGGAGGTCACGATGACCACGGCCGCGGACGGCGCCTCGGCGCGCACCGCCTCGAGGAGGTGGGCCGTGCCGAGGACGTTGGTCGCGATGGTCTCGACGGGAATCTGGTATGAGAGCCGGACCAGCGGCTGGGCGGCGAGGTGCAAGACGAAGTCGGGGCGGAAATCACGGACCGCCGCCCGCAGCGCCTCGCGGTCGCGGACATCGGCGAAGTCCGAACGTATGCGGCGCCCGAGGGCGAGCCAGTCGTGCAACGGCTGGTCCGACTGGGGCGCGAGCGCGAACCCGCGGACCTCGGCCCCGAGGGCCAGCAGCCAATGGGCCAGCCAAGCCCCCTTGAAGCCGGTCTGACCGGTCAGGAGGACGCGCTTCCCTTTGTAAGCTCCGCCGAACATCACCACTTCTTCCAAGGAGCGCGGCCGGAAGCCCAGAGCTCTTCCAGGAGGTTCTTCTCGCGTAAGGTGTCCATCGGCTGCCAGAAGCCGCGGTGCTGATAGGCCGAAAGCTGCCCGCGGGCCGCAAGCGTCTCCAGCGGGCCTCGCTCCCAGATGCAGTCCTCCCCCGTGATCAGGTCGAGGACCGAAGGTTCGAGCACGAAAAAGCCGCCGTTGATGAAGGCCCCGTCGCCGGCGGGCTTTTCCTTGAACGAACGGACCGCGCCCTGCTCGATCTCCAACGCGCCGTAACGACCGGGCGGCTGGACGGCGGTGACCGTCGCCTGCCGCGCCTCCTTGCGATGGAACGCGAGCGTCGCCGCGATGTCGACATCGCCGACGCCGTCGCCGTAGGTCAGGAAGAACGTGCTGTCCAGGTGTTCGCGGACCCGCCCCAGGCGACCGCCCGTCTGGGTCTTCTCGCCGGTATCGACGAGCGTCACCTTCCACGGCTCGGCGTTGCGCTGATGGACCTCCATCGAGTTCTTGGCCATGTCGAACGTGACGTCGGACATGTGGAGGAAGTAATTCGCGAAATATTCCTTGATGACGTAACCCTTGAAGCCGCAGCAGATGACGAAATCGGTCACCCCGTGGGCGGCATAGATCTTCATCACATGCCAGAGGAGAGGCTTGCCGCCGATCTCGACCATCGGCTTCGGTCGCAGCACGGTCTCTTCGCTCAGCCGGGTGCCGAGTCCTCCCGCTAGGATGACGGCCTTCGGCATGACGGAAGGGTTGGACATGCGATGATTTAAACTCCCGCGTGTCGCGGACTTCAAGCGCAGATGCGTAGGAGACCCTATGGACATGGGCGGAAAAGATGTTTACCTCCGATATGGGCGGACTCATCTTGGCCCAGCGTGAGCCTGCCGACCATCAGCGTTGTCCTGCCGACCTTCAACTGCCGACCGTTGATGGAGCGGCATCTCGATGCCATGGAGCAATGGCTCGACCTGGCGCACGAGGTCGTCGTCGTGGACAGCCGCTCGACGGATGGGACGCTTGACCTCATCCGCACCCGGCTCCGCCATCCGAACGTACGCATCATCGAACGCGAACGCGGACTCTATGCGTCCTGGAACGAAGGCATCGCCGCCACGACCGGCGACTGGATCTACGTCAGCACCGCCGGCGACACCATCGAGCGCGGACAGCTGGACCGCCTGCGCCGCTGTGGCGAAGCCTCGAGCGCGGACGTCGTCATCAGCCCTTGCCGATTCGTAGACGAGGACGGGCGGCCCCTTCCGGCCGAGGCGCGGCGTAACCCGCGGGTCTACCAGGAAATGGGCGGCCAAGGGCCGGTCCTCCTCCCTCCTCAGGTCGTCCGGCATCTCGCGTTCCGCTCCGCCGGCACCCACGCCCTCCTCGGCAGTTGCGCCAGCGACCTGTTCCGCGGCGACTTCCTGCGGGCGCGCCCCTTCCCCCTCGACTATGGCTCGCATGGCGACACCGCCTGGACGCTGCGACACGCGCATGAGATGCGCCTTTGCCTCGTACCGGAGATCGGGTCCACCTTCTGCGTCCACGCCAAAGAAACGGTGGAGGCGAAAAACGCCCTGATGGGCACGCTGGATCGCATGTTCGAAACGGAGTTCAAGTCCGGCCGCCCGGCGGGCGAAGACGGACTCGCGCTGCAGGTGCGCGGGTTGATGCGCCAGCGCCGGGAAGCATGGCAGGGCCGCCGCTCGGTCCTGGGCTGGATAAGCGCCAACGCGCGGTACCTGCCCCTGCGGGCGGTCTTCGGCCTCCGCGAAAACCAAGCGTGGACGAAGCTGCGCCCCTTGGCCGCCGCGCTCCGGGTCGCCTAGCTCAGGCCTCGCGGGGGAGGATAAGGCGACGGAGCAACCGGATGTGCTTGATCGCCATCCGGTATAACTTGCCGCACCCCCCATGGGCGACAGCCTGGAAGTAGCGGTCGTAAGCGACATGCGGGACGATCGGCGGACGGTCGTCCCAAGACTCGGCGACATCGAACGCCGCCTGCGGAACCCACCAAGGGCGACGATTATTGGTGAAATGCGTTCCCGAACCATCGAAGCCGATGTTGAGCACGAGATTGTCGTCAGGAATGACGGTCAGCATGCCTTTCCTCAGCAGGTGTAACATGAACTGATAATCCCAGGCGTGCGCTGCCGAGCCTTGCTGACCGTCGACGGCGCGCGTCAGGTTGCGGACCATCTTGCGGTGGAAGTGCTTCGTCCAAGGCTCATCGACGGAAACCGGGGCCGGCCGGATATCGTAGCCGTCCCAGGAGCGCCGCCAGGTCGCCCAGCCCCAGCAAGAGGCAAGTCGGCTGAAGCCATAGGATGCGCCTAACGAGACCGGGGGAGCCATCTTTGAGCCGGAGATCAAGCCGACCTGGGGCTCGTCTCGATACCGTTCAAGCATCACGGCGGCGAACCGGAAGAAGGCAGGTTCGGGCACGCAATCGTCCTCCAATATCACACCTTCTCCCGCCTCCGCGAGGAACCAGGCTATGGCCTCCGCGGGCCCTTGGCCGCAGCCGACGTTATGCTCAAGGTACCGTGTGCGCACCTCGCAGGGCCAGTCGACCTTCCGGGCGATTGCGCGGACCTCTTCCACTTTCTGCGCTTCGCCCTGCTTTCCTGGACGAGGACCGTCGCATGCTATGAAAAGGCGGGAAGGCCTTGCCCGGCGGATGGCTTCGAAGACCCGGAGCGTCGAAGCCGGTCGGTTGAAGGCGATCAGCAGCACCGCTGGGACGGGAGGCATCATGCGGTCGGGTTCAGGGCTGAGGGTTGGTGAAGGCTTCATCAGGAGTCCCTGCGGAGAAACGCGACGAGGTGGGTGTAGTGTTCGACACAATCAACCAGGCTGAACCCGTGTGTTTGGAATTGGTCCAATATGTCCTTGGGTGTCACGTGCCCGCCTTCATCCGTGACCTGATGGCATTCGACGATGATTCCTTGATACCTTCTCAGGGCGGGTCCTTGGTTCCTTGCCAGATCCCACTCCGCTCCCTCGATATCCATCACCAACCAAGAATCGGCCGGGACGTGGTGGATTTCATTTACCTCGGAGAGGCTGATCGCCGGCACGGTGATGATGCTGCGCCCCGTCTCCTCGCCCTGGCCGTCGACGACCTGCCCGCCCAGGTTCTCCTGCGAATCAAAAGCGAACCGCACCTCCTTCTGTCCGATCCTCCCGATGGCCATTTCCTTCAGCTCGTAAGGGGCGTTCGGGAAATTCAAGCCCACGGTCTTGCGCGCGAGTTTCGCCCAGTCGCCCACGGCTTCGAATGACAGGAGGAATTCGGGGGAGGTCTTGAGTATGTGGCAGGAAATGACCCCGATGCTGGCCCCCAGCTCGACGACATAAGCGCCCCGGGGGATATGCCTTTCCACGAATTCTATTTCGGCCTGCTCATAATATCCTCGCACCAAAAGCGCGCGGGACTCCTTGGAAAACTCATGCAGGGGCAATTTTAGTCCGCCGAGGGTCGCATAGCCGTTGATCGCATAGAGGATGCGGCGAGGCGCCCAGAGCAACCTCTTGCCGATCGAGTGGGCGAGTTTTCGGAAAAATCGTTTCATGTTCTTCTCAGGCGAGATAAAGCCGCGTCCGAAGGTTGAAGGCGATGAGCAGCATGGCGGGGGCGGCGAGGCTCATGCGGCGGCTCCTCCTGCTCGCAGGACGTCCCGGCGGACGTACCAGTCATCGTACTGGGAGATCTCCTGATGGACGCGCACATAACCCTTGGCGCTCAACAATTCGAAGATCGGCCCGCGGGCTCCGGTGTAAGCATGCTCGCAGCAGATGACCTTGAAGGACCAGCGGTCGAAATCGAGCGCGGACAGGATTTCCAGTTCGCTTCCTTCGGTGTCAATCGAGAGGAAGTCCGGGTCAGCCGGCGCGCCATGCTCCGCAAGCAGGTCGCCCAGGCTGATGGTCGGGACCTCATAGGTCACGCCGTCCTTGCGAGCTTCCGCGTGCATGTCTCCTTCGGAAAAAAGCGCGATCGTGGAGAGCACGCGGTTGCTGGCCTCACGGAAAGCAATCATCTCGCCGGTCCTGCTCCAGACGCAGCGGTTGTCGATCGCGCAAGCGCGATGGGATCGCAGCTTCTGGGCGTAGGAGCGGGCAGGCTCCGAAAGGATGCCACGCCAGCCGAAATGCTTCTCGAGCAGCCAGGTGTTGCTGAGGCCGCGGCCGTCGGCGGCGCCGAATTCGACAAAGAAGCCGTCGCGTTTGAAATCAAGGACGCTGAGGGCGAAAAGGTCCTGACAGATCTGCGATTGGGATTTGCGCAGGAGCGCGGCGAGACGTGCCCGATGCGCCTCCGGCATGCGCGCCATAAAGGCACGGTCAATTTCGTTAGGTCGATCGATTCTAAGGCGCTTCAGGACGGAATTGCGAAGCTTGGACAGGAATTTGGCGAATTTACTTTCGGGCATAATGAGGTTCAGTCTTGCGCGATGAAGCGCTTGTGGTCCGCGGGAGCCGGGGCGTGGCGGAGCAATACCGGCGCATCCCATGGCTCGAACGCAACCAGGGCTTCCTGCTGAGCGCAAGGCCGGGCGAAACCGCGGGCGTTTTCATTGAGCATGGCGGCCATGAAAGAAAATGAGCTATTTGCGGTCAGCACGTAGTCCGCCTGCGTGAGGACGTAGAAGTCGAGATACGCGGCGACCTCGGCCTTCCCCCCGAGGTCGGAAGCGTCTGCGGTCTGGAAGCCGGCGAACCGCCGACGGTACGCGGCCGGGGTTTCCGAACAGACGTAGACGAGCCACTCCGCCGGATCGAAGCCGCTTCGGCGGAGCCACTCTTCATACCAGGAGCAAGGCGCGCGGAAAAAGTGTCCGTAGCCGTAGTCCCCGCGTCGCAGATGCACGGCAAGGATTCGCGGGCGGCGAGTGCGGAGCTTGGCCAGTCGCTGGCCGGCAGCTTGGGCGAACTCCGGGACGAAGCGGAACAGCCCGCGGATGAAGGCGCGGTCCGGCGCGAGGTCCGCCGTATGGCCCATGAAGTATCCCCAGTAGTCACGCGAACGAAACCGCGGGTCAGGCTCGCGGAAATCGCGGGTCCATTCGCATCCCTTGAACGCATCGGCGGCGCTCAGCTGATCGACCGGCTCCCGCCACTCCGGCATGGCGAGCACCGGTGCGGGGTCGTCGCAGCCGAAGAGCTCATGCCCGACCCATGCGGGCGTCTGGACGAGGGCGCCCTGTCGGCGGGCGACCAGCCGAAGGAACATGTACTGAAAGAGCTGATTTGCGAAACGGCCGTTCTTGCCGAGCGTGCTCATCGCGACGACAGGCTTACGCACATAGAACGCATCACCCCAGGTCGGGTGCCACGGAGTCACCATCGCGGCGCGATTGAAACCGGCCTCGGCCATGAAGCCCTCCAGCTCGTCGAGCAGCGCGGCGCCTTGGTACAGCTCCTCGAGATTGATCTCGGTATTGACGGCCGCGACGCCGGCCAGCAACCCCGGCGCTCCGCGCAGGGCCATGAGTTCGGCTCCCTGGATGTCCAGGTTGAGGAAGTTGAAGTCTGCAGCCGTCAACCCTTCCTCGGCCAACAAAGTATCCAGCCGGCGAGACCGGACTTCGACCTTGGCCACTTCACGGATGGAGGGGTAGATGTCCAGGTGCTTGCCGAGCGGCAAGATGGAGCTGCTCTGGTCCATCGAAGTGACATGTAGATGGACCACTCCGTCGACGTCGGCGGCGGCGGCATGGGCCACGAAGACCTTGCCCGGATGAGCGGCGGCCTTCACGCGCAGAGCCGGAATCAGCGCCGGATTGGCTTCGACATAAAGGATTTTGGTGAAACCTAGGCGGAGGTACTCGTCCAGCTCGCCGGCCTGGTGGGCGCCGACGTGGATGACGCCGCGCGGGATGATACCGTACCGGGTCAGCATCGAGCCGATATCGATCATCGCCTTGGGCCCATCCGTCACGGTGGCCTGACCAAGCAAACCATCCAAAATAGGTCGTTGGCTTACCGGCTTAGGCTTCAGGAACCACACCCGCTTACGGACCGATCGGATAAGTTTCTGGAAGACGGACTTAAAGCTCATTAGAACAAAACCATCTTCGTAACTTAGGCTTAATGTGTCAATAAGAGGGCGATTTGGTTTAATGCGCTGTTCGGCCTTCACATGGCGATAATGTGACGATTAGATTTCAGTATGTCCCAACGGCCCCTTGGTTTCGGTATCTGGGGAACCGGCATGATCGCCGAGTTCCACGCGAAGGCGCTCGCCGAGATCGCCGGCGTGAAACTCGTCGCCGCCTACAACCGCTCGCCCGCCAAGGGCCGCGACTTCGCATCCAAGCACGGTATCGCCTTCGCCGAGACGCCCGAGGCGCTCTTGGCGAATCCCGAAGTGGACATCGTCTGCCTCTGCACGCCCAGCGGCGACCACCTCGCCCCGGCCCTCGCCTGCGCGAAGGCCGGCAAGCACGTCGTCGTCGAGAAACCCCTCGAGGTCACCCTCGCCCGCTGCGACGAACTCACGTCCGCCTGCGCGAAGGCCGGCGTGACGGTCGCCGGCATCTTGCCCCGCCGGTTTGGCTCCGGTGCGGTCGCGCTCAAGGCTGCACTCGAGGCCGGCCGCTTCGGCCAGCTCACGCTTGCCGGCGCGCTCATCCCGTGGTGGCGTACGCAGGCCTATTATGATTCGGCCGCCTGGCGTGGCACGTTCGCCCTCGACGGCGGCGGCGCGGTGATGAACCAAGGCATCCACACCATCGACCTGCTCCTCTGGTTCCTCGGCGCGCCCAGGCGCGTGTCCGCCACCGCCGGCCTCGTCGCCCACAAGGACATCGAGGTCGAGGACATCGCCGCCGGCTGGATCGAGTTCGCCAATGGTTGCCGCGCGACGCTCGCCAGCTCCACCGCCTGCTGGTCCGCGACGGGCTTCCCCGCCGAGATCCGTATTCACGGTACGACAGGCGCCGCGGTGCTCCGCGACGACAAGCTGACCGCGTTCGAATTCGAAAAGCCCCTGCCCTCCGACACTTCGGTTATCGCTCCGGCCACCGAAGGCGGAGGCGCGGGCGCCAACGACCCGAAAGCCATCGGCCATGCCTGGCATCGCTCCAATCTGGAAGAAGCCATCGCGGCCATCCGCGCGGGCAAACAGCCCGCCGTCAACGGCGCCGAAGGCCGGAAGGCCGTGGAACTCATCCTCGCTCTTTACCAATCCGCCCAGTCTGGCGGTGCTCCGGTAGACCTGCCCCTAGCGAAGGACCCCTCGCTTAAGAAGCAGGGCAAAAAGTCCTGATTACTCGCCGGCGTTCCGGTTGACGGCGATGAAGTTGGCGATGATGAAGAGTTCGTCTCGCTCGTTATAGTGTTCGATGCGCATGACGCCCAAAGGCGTTATCCGATAGAGATCGAAACCAGCTTCCTCGAAGAAGCGCCAGAGGTCACGGAAGAACACCTTGGTGTCGATGTTCGTCCCGCCGAACTCGAATTGAAGCACGCGGACCTTCCGGATCGCCTCGCCGAAGCCGCGCAGGACCATCAGCTCGTAACCCTCGACGTCGATTTTGACGATGTCGATGACGCAGCCGGATAGGGCCTGCTTCCAGTAGTCTTCGAAACGCTGGACTTCGACTTCCTCCATGGGATTGAACTGGATGTTGAGGTGGCCGAGCTGACGCTGAGCCAGGCTGGCCATTCCGGAGCCGTCCCGGTCAGCGAAGAGGGTCATGCGGCCGGCCATATCGGACAATGCAGCCTGCTGCAGACTCACCTGTTTATGTGCGGCGAAACGACTGCGCAGCCGATGCATGTTGGAAGTCGCCGGCTCGAATACATGCAGCTCCAACTCGGGAAAGACACGCAGTAGCTCAGCAGAGTAATCGCCGATGTTGCCGCCGATGTCGACGGCCAGCCGGGGGCCGCGGCCAAGCAGGGACGATACCATGCGGACCTCCTGCGCGATGGTGGCGGAGCCATACCCCTTCCCGCAGAGATAGGTCGCCCGCTTCTCGACCGAGACGCAAAGTTTGTAGAAAAACCGCGACAGGCTGAACTTCATACCAAGGGTCTAGCGGCCGGCATCATCGGAGCGACCAAAAATTCCCGGGCGACCCGGCTCACTTGCCCCGGAATTCTTCCATCGTCGCGGCCTTGTCGGAATTGATCCCGGTGCGGGCGAAGACCTTGAAAAAGGTCAGGACGACGATCTTCATATCGAGCCAGAAGGTGCGGTGGTCGACGTACCAGACGTCGAGGGCGAACTTCTCCTCCCAAGTGAGCGAGTTGCGCCCGTTGACCTGGGCCCAGCCGGTGACGCCGGGCTTTACTTCCATCCGGCGCGCCTGGAAGGCGTCGTAACGCGGAACATAACGCATGAGCAGCGGGCGGGGGCCGACGACGCTCATGTCGCCGAGGAGCACGTTCCACATCTCGGGAAATTCGTCCAGGGTGGTGGAGCGGAGGAATCTGCCGAAGGCGGTCAGGCGCGCTTCGTCCGGCAGGAGTTCGCCGTCCGGCCCGCGCGCATCGGTCATGGTGCGGAACTTGACCATGCGGAAAGGCTTGGCCCGCAGGCCGGGACGCTCCTGCACGAATAGCACCGGCGAGCCGAGCTTGAGGCGCACGAGGATCGCGACGACGAGCAGGAGCGGCGAGAAGCCGACGAGCCAGCCCGCCGAGAAGACGATGTCGAACGCGCGCTTGAGCATCAGCGAGCCGAGGAAACAGGAAGGTCGATCAGCTGCACGGTGGCCTCTTGGATGAACGCGCCGCCCGTGAAGGCGAATTCATATTCAAGCGCGGTCGCCCAGACGGGGAGGACGGCGGGGACGATGGTCTGGCGGGGTTGGCACACGACCGTCGTCTCGGTGCGGTGACCCGGACCGACGAAGCGCAAGGTGACGCGCGTCTGGGCTTCGGGTAGGCGCAGTTCGTCCGTCCAGGTCCAGAGCTGCAGACGCACGAGGCGGGCTTCGCCGGGCTCGACCGGCACGACGACCGGGCCGACCTTGCCCGTGGGCGCGATCAGGCGGAGCCCGCTTGGCAGGCGGTCGGCCTTGTTCTTGGAAGAAGGCGCAAGGTCGATCGGCAGCTTGGAGGCGGGGTCGCTGAAATCATGATGGTCCAGCGCCGGCTCTTCTTCCGCCTGCTGCGCGACGCGGTAAGCCAGCCAGCCGGCCGGCACCTCGGTCTTCGCCCAGGCCTCGAGGCCGGGGCTCGGCCCGGCGGCCAGCACGCGCTCCGCCCATTGGGCGCGCGGGTTCTCCGCGGGGAACCTGCTCCAGCGCACCGGCGCGCCGTACGCGCCCCAGTTGCGGTTGAAGGCGGCCTCCTTCGCGAGGTAAGTCTTTTCGGCGGCCGTCAGGCGAGCGAGGGCGGCGAGGCGCGCGCTCTCGGAGGGCGTCACGCGGCGCGCTTGCACCGCTTCGCGATAAGAAAGGAAAAGCTCCCAGGCTTCGCCGAACTGTCGCAGACGGGCGGACTGGCGGGCCAGGCGGGCGGCGGCCGCGGCGGTGGACTTCGGCTCGACGAGCAAGGCGTCGTGCGCCGCGCGGAGGTGGGCGCCGATCGCGGCGATCTCCGCGGGCGAAAGGACCAGCGCGCCGCGCTGATCATGGAAATGACGAAGAAAGGCGTCCTTGCCCCCTCGTTGCGCGTCGCGGCGCCAGGCGTTCTCGAGCTGACCATAGGCCGCGAGCATCGGATCGGCGCCGGGGCCATAGGCGGCGGCGAACCATCGGCGGAGCAACGCAGGGGTGTCGGCCGCGCCGTCCTCAAGCAGCTTGGCGGCCAGCCACAGCTTCGGGGCGTCGAAGGCCCATACGGGATAGGCTTCGGCGTACCAGCCGGTCGCGCCCGCTGTACGCGTGGCCCGGATGGACTGGATGAGCGCGGTCAGGTTGACGCGCGGCGAGGCGACCTCGGCTCCGTAGAGGTAGTCGTAGACGCCGACGCGGCGGGCGCCGGACTTCGCCCAGGCGGCGACGTTCGCGCGATCCTGCTCGGCGAAGGCCGCGTCACCGTAACCGATGCGTTCGGCGCAGACCCACGGGAACACCGCCGGGCGGACCGGGATCGTGGGCGCACGCAAGGTCTGCATGTACGCCAAGGCGCCGATCGCATGCCGTTCGCCGCGCAGGTCGCCCTCGGGCGCCCAGACGGAGTCGGCGACGCCGTTGAGGAAAGCCACGACCTGGTTGGTGCGGACCGGGCGATCGCGGAACCAGCCCTCGACGGGGGCGGCGTCATCGAAGTCGAACGTGTCGTTCACGCCGAGCGGAACGGAGAAGGCGTCGGGGTGCTTCCGGAAATAGTCGCGGGCGAAACGCGCGCCGACCGCCGCGGCTTGCGGGTGATCGAAGCGCGGGTTGGGCTCGAACGCGGAACCCTTGGGCTCGGCGCGGAGGCCGTCGACCGAAGCGAAGAGCGTCGGGTCTTCCTGCCAGACCTTGCGGTCGAAGGCGCGGTAGAGCCCGTGGGAGAATTCCGGCGCGCGCCCGAAGCCGACCGAGCAGGCCCAGTCGAACGAAAGTTCGTTGAGTCCGCCGAGCTCGCGCCAGCGGAAGTCCGGGCGGAACTCGTCGGCGGCCGGGAAGCCCAGCTGATAACGCGACGTCCACTCCGCGCCCTGCGGGCCCGGCATCGCGAAGAAGACGCCGAGGTGCTGCTCGCAGAAACGGCCTACGGCGATACGCGTGGCGGCGGGATTGTTGCCGACGAGATAGACGGAACGACCGACAACCGCGCGGCGGGCGGTGTCGCCCTCAGCGACCGGGGCGGAGATGCCGGCGAAATCAGCACCGACGGTGTTGCCGACATAGATTGCCAGCTCCGGACCGCGGACACCCTTAATCTCGTGCTGGATCTCCGGGCGAACGCCGGTCACGCGTTCGCACCAATCGGCAAGTGTGCGGGCGGCGTGCGACTCATCGGCCGCAGGCTTGGCGGGCACGACAATCGGGGCCCAGCGGCCGGCGTCGAACAGGCCATCAGCTTGAAGCGATGGTCCGAGGAGAAGGAGGCAGAGTAGCGCCAGGAAGCGGGGCATGGCGGGAGTTAGGGGGCAAGTGGGCACGGGGGCAAGGGGACACGAAGAGAGACACCGTTAGTTGACCCGTTGACCAGGGGGCCAGTTGGCCAGAGCGAGACACCGTTAGTTGACCCGTTGACCAGTTGACACGTTGGCAAGGGAGGCAGCTTAAGAGGACTAAATTGAGGACTGCGTAGAGGGCTGAATTGAGGACTGAATGGAAGAGATACGACTCGGGTGGCAGGTGGCGGGAAGGAAGAGCCCTCGCTCAAAGGGAAACCGGAGACCGGATGATTAGATGGGGCCCAAGGTAGGGCGGGCTCTCCGAGCCCGCCGTTGCGCAGGAAGAGGTCCGTTGCTGAATCGGCGAACGGACGGCTCGGAGAGCCGTCCCTACCCAAGACAGACCGCGGGCTACTTCCCCACCAACGCGCCGAGCAGGTCCTGGCGCCACTGCTTGGCTTGGGGGTCCCAGACGCCGAAGCCGGCCTGGTATTCCCAATAGGCCCAGGTGAAGCCGTTGGCCTCGGCGGTATCGCGTACAAAACGCGTCCAGCGAACCCGCGCCGCGAAATTTGGGTTCGAACCAGAGGCGCCGAATTCGCCGAGGAAGATCGGCCGATTCTCCTGCTTGGACCAGGCCTGCGCGATCGCGAAGTCCTTGCGAATCGCAGCCTGCTCGGCGGGCGAGCCATCCCAGGTGTCGCCATCCTTCCACTCTTTTGAGCCCTTGACCCAGGACGCGTTCTTATGGGTGAAGTGGAACGGCGAATAGTAATGGATGTGGGCGATGAGGTGACGGTCTTCCTTGGGGAGCTGCAGGTCCTTGAGTTTGGCGATCTGGTTCCATTGCACACTGCCAACGTGCACCGCGCGCTCGGGATGAAGCGGGCGGATCTCTCGCAAGGCGACCAGCAGGTTCTGGTTCCATTCCTCGGCGGTGTGCTTGCCGTGCGGTTCGTTACTGAGTTCGAACTGCAGGGCGTCGGGATAGCCGGCGAAACGGGCGGCGAGCTGCTTCCAGATGCCGGCGAAGCGGGGGCGCTGACCGACGGGGTCCTGATCAAGGGCGTCGAAGTGATGGACATTGAGGACCACCTGCAGGTCGGCCTTGAGCGCGGACTTCACCAACCCCTCCACGCGGGCGAGGAAAACCGGCTCGATTGTGTAAGGAGCGTCGACCGCGGCGTAATCACCCCAACGGACCGGGAGTCGGACGGACGCGAAGCCGGCGGCCTTGATGCGCGGGAAGTCTTCCTCCGCGATCGGGCGCCCCCAGCTGGCACCCTTCGGCGCCTCCAACGAGTTACCCAAGTTGAGGCCACGACCCAATCGGCGGTGCTGCTCGAAGACATCGGCCGCCGGCAAACTCAGCGTAAGAAGCAGGAAGAGGAAGACGGTGCGGGGCATGGGGTAAAGTTAGGACATCGCATGGCATGGGGGCAAGGGCCTAGACCAATCCATCCGGGCACAAAAAAGCCGCGCTCATTGCGCGGCCGAGTTGAACAAGGATCGGGCACTTAAGGCTTAAGCCAATCAGGGATGGCGATGACCATCGCGTGGTAGCCCTCGGGCGACCTATCGCCCACTTCTATCTCCATGGTCTCGCCGAAAAGCAGGCGGCCGAATAATGCGACGAAGGCGCGCAGCGGTCCTGGCATTCCTGCCGCAGCCCGAGGGTGCCGGCGAATCACGGCGAACGTCGTATACCCGTAAGATTTCAGCAACTTGATCGTCTCCGACTCGCCTGCCGCCGCGTCTTCCGCGAACTGCTCGAAAAGGATGATAGGCTTATGCTTGCTGATGGTGTCTCGGGCTCCGACTAGGGCCTCGAAATCATGGCCTTCGACGTCAACTTTGATGAGCTTGATCTCATCAATCCCACGGACGGCTGAGTCGAGCGTCGTCAGCCTGATCTCCGACCCGGCACCCGAACCAACAGGCACGATCCTCGAAGCTCCGATGTTGGCGGGGTTATTCCGAAAACATGCCGTTCCCTCCTTGTCGCTGAGGCCGATCTGATGACACGTGATGTTCCCGGCGAGTTCAGCGTTGAGCGATAACACCTTGAAGGTCCTTTCGTTGGGCTCGAAGGCGTGCACCTGCCTGAAATAGTCGGAAAAGAAAAGACTGTGGTTGCCGATATTCGCGCCCAAATCGAGCGCGACCGCTTCACGGAACAATCCGGGCCGGACGGCTTCAATCCAGGCAAAGAACGTCTCGAGCTCTTGGCGTTCGTAGACGCCGTGCAGGTTGATCTGAGAAGAAACGTCGTCGAAAGCAAAGACCGCGAGCTGGCGGCGGGTTCGCAGGTGGACTTCGGCGGTCTTCGTGAGCGTGCGCTGCGAAGGATAGAGCGTGATCTGCCGCCACACGGATGAGCGCGGATAGGGCTTGGAGAATATCGTCTTACTGGCGCACATGATCAGGGGTAAAGTTGGGCAAGGAACGAGCGTGCGACGGCCGGGGCGTCGAACTGAATACGGGCGACCTCGGCGGCGCGAGCCCCCATCTCGGCGAGTTCCGACTCGGGGGCGGCGAGCAAGGCGCGCAAGGTCTCCGTAGGATCGCTCGGATTAGAGATGACTAAGCCAGCCTGCGGCGCTTCGACGATCTCGTGCACGTTGCCGGCGGCAGATGACATGACGACGGGGAGACCGGCAGCGGCGGCCTCGATCGCCGAGAGTGGATTAGGGTCCAGTCGTGTATTCAGCACGAATGCATCAGCCGCCCAGAGCACTTGGCGCACTTCCACGGGCGGCAGCTGGCCGAGTAGACGGATGGTTCCTGCGGATTTCGTGGCCAAGGACTCAAGCGTCGCGCGCAGGTCGCCATCGCCGACGAAAAGGAGCTTGGCTCTATGGCTTAAAGAAGGTGGAAGGGCTAGGAAACTCTCGGCTAATTCCACCACACCCTTGCGAGCCGTCAAAGCCGACACTTGGACCAATACCCTGCCCTGCCCTTCGAGTCCCAGATGACGGCGTGCCTCCGCCCGTGACGTCGAAGAGGGCCGGGCGAAAAACTTTGCGTCAATCGCGTTCGGCAAGGTGAAGATCGGCTGCGAGCCTCCGGACTGTGCGAGGGCCCATTCGGCGCTCTTCTTGTTCGGTACCGCGAAGCCATCGAACGACCGGTAGATACGGCGACGCAGCCAGGCGATCATCCCTCCCTTGTGCAGGGCGGCGTCAGCGTGACCTTCGCTCCAGAAGAACAGGCGAGTCGCCGGCCAAGGGAATAGCTGACCGGCTATCAGCATCGTCGGTGTGTTCCAGGAGCCAGCCACGAGCAGCGTATCGGGCTTCAGCCGATTGAGCGCGGCCAACACACCCGGATTGAGGTGGGCATGGATTCCGGCCACCGCAGGATGGAAGCCGCGGAGCACCGTATGCGGGTGGCGCATCTCCGCCGCATCGTAAGGCCAGTGCCGGCCCGGCTCCGTCTTCGCGCAATAAAGCACATGGAAGCGCTTCCCAGCCCGCGCAGCCTCCTCCGCCAAAGCGTCGAAGAACGCCGTGCGATAAGGTGTCGGG